>Ga0193696_1000309_pt1 | contig 17892 bp, 14 predicted proteins | sample L3m1metaG_FD_145074 | JGI IMG/M metagenome (GOLD analysis project Ga0193696, IMG submission 145074) | Soil microbial communities from a riparian zone of the East river system, Colorado, United States - L3m1 | ecosystem: Environmental > Terrestrial > Soil > Riparian zone | place: USA: East River... | reverse complement strand
TTTCGCAAATTCTAATGCCTCCAATATTGGTTGATACTGAAAATATGCAACAACCATATGAGCCGAGGCAGACCCAATACCACAAACAAGATAGAAGAGCAGAAATTTTTTAGACCCCCAGACACTTTCTAAAACCCGCCCAAACATCCATAAACCAAACATGTTGAAAAGAATATGCATAAAACTCGCATGGGTAAACATGTGAGTGAAGATCTGGTAGGGTCTGAAATTCTCATGATTGATCGGCCACAAACCAAAAACTCCCTGGAGCCCCTCATCCTGAAAGCCGTCAAAATAAAACTGGTTTCTAAGTAAAAATTCAGTCGCAAGAAAAAATAATACGTTAATGAAAATTAAATTCTTAACCACTGGTGGTAGGCTTTCTGGTCTTGTATATCGAAAACTCATTTGGTAAAATTAAGCTTTGAGGTTAAAAGAGAAAAAGGGTAAATTGATGCAAGATTAGTCTTTCTATGAAATGCTTTTTATGTCTCGTGCTTTTTAACTTGCCTTTATTTATATTGGCTCAGAAGGATAGTATTAACAGGCAAATGACCTTCAAGTGGCTAAGTGGCTTCAAATTAAACGGTGAAAGACTAAAATCCCATGAGGCAAAAAATGAGTTTTTAAAAGTACCCGGAGCGATCAGTTATTTCAAAAGGTATAAAACGCAATCATATATTAGCTATGGCAGCTTTTTGTTAGCCGCTGTTTTTGCCAGAATTGCTACAGAAAATGAAACAAATAACAAGAATAGCACGGGCTGGTATATTGCTGGAGGCGGACTATTCATAACATTTTTTGTAATTAATTTCAGCGCACAAAAAAATAGAGGAAAGGCGATCAGACTTTATAATGACTCTTATTCCACTAAAAATTAGCTTTTCAATTTCAGCTGCACTACGTTTTCAATATGATGAGTATGCGGAAACATATCTACAGGCTGCACTTTTGTTACCACATATTTTTCATCAAGCAAACGCAGATCTCTTGCCTGCGTCGCAGGATTGCAACTAACATATACAATAGTTGGAGCGGCTATTTCCAATATTTTCTTTACCAGTTTTTCGTGCATACCTGCCCGTGGCGGATCAGTAATGATAACATCCGGTTTTCCATGAGCGGCAAAAAAAGCATCGTCACATATTTTAATTACATCGCCTGCAAAAAACTCTGTATGATGAATATTATTTAAGGCTGCATTTTCTTTTGCATCAGCAATAGCATCAGCGATCATTTCAACACCAATAATTTTTTTTGCCAGCTTACTTACAAATAGTCCAATACTACCGGTACCACAATAGAGGTCATAAACGATTTCGTTACCCGTCAATTCAGCATGATCTCTTGCAACCTTATAAAGTTTTTCTGCCTGTTTTGTATTTGTTTGAAAAAAAGATTTCGGCCCGATCTTGAATTGGAGATCTTCTAACTTTTCAATTACATATCCTTTACCTGTAACAATAACAGGATCGAGATCATACAAGCTATCATTCCATTTTGTATTGATAGTATAAAGTAAAGTTGTGATGCCTGGGACCGTTTTCAATAAATGTTCAAGCAATGAGTTTCTTTTTGCTTCATCGTCTTCAGCCATTACCACATTCACCATTACTTCACCAGTTTCGCAAATTCGAAGTAACACAGTTCTTAAAAAACCAGTATGTAGTTTTTGGTCATAAAAGCTAAAATTATTTTTCCTTGCAAAATCAGCGATCGTTTTCCTGATGATATTTGTTGGCTCAGCCTGCAACCAGCATCTTTCAATTTCAACTACTTTATCAAATAAACCTTTTGCATGAAAGCCTGCAGCATTCAATTCATTTGTATCACCTTTTACAAATTCATTTTCGGGAATAAATCTTTTAGAACTGAAAGTGTATTCAAGTTTATTCCTGTACCATTTTGTTTCATCAGCTCCAAGCACTGCGGGTATTTCGGGTAATTCAATTTTTCCAATTCGTTTTAAATTATCTTCTACCTGCTGGCGTTTATAAAAAAGTTGCTTGTCGTAGGGCAACATTTGCCATTGACATCCGCCGCAGACACCAAAATGCTGGCAAAAGGGCTCAGTTCTTTCTTTTGATAAGGAATGAAATTGTAAAGGATATCCTTCGGCCCAATCTTTTTTGCTTTTCAAAAGCTTGATATCTACAACATCTCCCGGCACCACTCTTTCAATAAAAACGACCTTGCCATCTACCCGGGCAATGCTTTTGCCTTCAGCGGCATAATCTTCCACTAACACCTTTTCAAGAACAATATTTTTCTTTTTTCTTCTCACGGCGCAAAACTAAGCGTTTCAAGTTCTTAGCCATACAACGATTAACAGGCTATTTGCATCTTTTTACCCCGCGATTGCGGTTTTTGAATAACTTTACCATTTTATTGTCAATACTCCATGAAGCGTATTTTTTCACTGCTATTTTGCCTTGGCACCACCTATTTTCTTTTTGCACAAACAAATGAGTTTGAGCTTAAAGTCACTTTCAAGCCTTTCAAATATCAATTCATTTATCTCGGCTACCATTATGGCAAACAAAAACCCATCATTGATTCGGTAATGCTGGATGCTAACAGTACAGGTACATTTAAAAGGGCAAAAAAATTAGAGAAGGGAATTTACCTTATCGGGTTTCCAAACAAGTCGGCATATTTTGAGGTGCTGCTCGACAAAGAACAAAAATTTACTGTTATTGCCGACTCTGCAACCCTTCTTCCTTCCATGAAGTTTGTGGGTTCGCCAGACAATACCTTGTTTTTGCAATACCAGAATTACGCTTCCATTAAGGGACATGAAATTGAAAATGCAAAAAAACAATTGGCTGCCTCAAAAACAAAAGTCGATTCAACAAAATGGACAGACCTTATTATTAAAAGCGATAAGGACATTCAACAATACCGGCAGGACCTTATTACAAAAAATCCTGATGCTACTATCACCGCTCTATTAAAAGCGATGAAAAATCCTGAAGTGCCTGCTGCAGCCCAGCACCCCGGCGGGAAATATGATTCCACTTTTGCTTATCGTTATTTCAAAGATCACTACTGGGATGATACATGGTTCTTTGATGAGCGCCTTGCCCGTACCCCTTTCTTTGAAGAGAAACTGGATGAATACTTCGCAAACATGATCTATCCCCATCCTGATTCTGTTATTAAAGAAATAGACTGGATGCTTGCTTATGCCACTGCGAATGATGAGATGCAACGTTTCCTGCTGGTGAAGTTTATTAATCGATTCATGAACCCGCAATACATGTGGGAAGACAAAGTATACGTTCATCTTTTTGAAAAATATTTTTCTCAAAAAGAGTATCCATGGCTGGATGAGAAAGGAAAGAAAATAATATTTGATCGCTATTATAGTATGGCTGCAAATATTTTTGGTTCTACCGCAGCCGATATTCAATTACCTGACAGTACCGGTAAAACAAAAACCTTATTTAGCATAACCAATCCATATACCATTGTAATTTTTTGGGATCCCACTTGTGGACATTGTAAAGAAACATTACCAAGAATAGATTCTATTTACAGGGCCAAGTGGAGTTCATTGAACGTAAAGATCTATGCAGTGGCAAAAGAAACCGATGGCACAAAAAAAGATTGGCTGAGCTTTGTTGGTCAACATCAACTGAATGGCTGGGATCATGTTTATAATTCAAAGGATGCGAATGAAACAAGGGTAAAAAATAATATTCCCAGTTATTACCAGTTGTATGACGTGCAAGTTGTACCTACATTATATTTGCTAGACAAAGACAAATCGATCATAGCCAAAAAAATACCTTTTGACCAGATCGATAAAGTACTTGACTATAAGCTAAAAGGCCAATAAAACCACTATTTATGAAACTACCATCACTACTTCTCACACTTCTTATTGCCACTTCGTTATCAGCTCAAACTCTTTTTACCTATGCGGATAAAAGCGTTTCTGCAAACGAGTACAAAAAGGCATTTAACAAAGTATACCCTGCGCCTGTCACTGATAAGTCAAAAAAGATGCGTGACTATCTTGATCTCTATGTAAACTCCAAGTTAAAGATCCACGAGGCAACACTAAGGGGATATGACGCGATGCCCGGATTTGTAGAAGAATATACTGCATTGCGCAACCAGGTGATCGAAAACTACATGAATGATACCGAAAGCCTGAATGCATTAGTAAATGAAGCCTTTGCCAGAAGCCAGAAAGATATCAAGGTGCAGCATATATTTATTCCATATTCCTTAGGTGCAAACTATTCTGATTCTGTTGTTGTAAAATTAAAAATACAGGAAGCCTATATGGAACTTCAGTCAGGAAAAAGTTTTGATGCTGTTGCGTTAAAATATTCTGCTGATCCTTCTGTTGCACAAAATAAAGGCAACCTCGGGTATATCACTGTTTTTTCATTGCCTTACCAATTTGAAAACGTTATTTACAAACTTTCTACGGGAAAATTTTCAGCACCTTTCAGATCGAATTCCGGTTATCATATTTTTAAAAAACTTGGTGAAAGGAAAGCAGTTGGTCGAATTAAGGTTTCACAAATTCTTATTGCTGTTCCTCCAGGTAGCGATTCAACTGCAAAAAAACATCTCGCTGCATTGGCAGATTCCATTTATAACCGTTTGCAAAAGGGTGATGATTTTGGAAAACTTGCTGCAGCATTCAGTAATGATGTAGTCTCTTCAGCTTCCAATGGATCAATGCCTGAATTTGGTTTGGGAACTTTTGATCCTTCTTTTGAGGATGTCGCTTTTTCTTTATTAAAAAATGGAGCGATCAGTAAACCGTTTCTTACAAATCATGGTTATCATATTATAAAAAGAACATCATTAACAGCCCCAAAGACTGTAAAAAATAAAAAGAACCTGGATATTATTCGCAGCCTTGTAGAAAAAGATGGCAGGGTAAATGTGGCAAAGGATAAACAATACAATAAAATACTTGCACAAACGGGATTTAAGCAATTCAATGTTGACGAGGCAATGCTTCAAATGTATCTTGACAGCGTAATGGCATCAAGGCCTCCGTCGCCCGGGAATCCTGTAAATAAATCAACGGCCCTGTTTAGCGTGGGAGTATCAACAATGATCGTCAATGATCTTCTTACTTATTCTATCCCTAACAGGTATAAAGCTGATGGAAGCGGTCCAAAACCCATCAACGAATTAAATGAAGAATTTAAAAGAAATGCTGTGATGGAATATTACCGTACCAATCTTGAACAATACAATGAAGAATTCAAACTGCAAATGAAAGAGCTGAAAGATGGCAACCTCTTTTTTGATATTATGATGAAAGAGGTTTGGTCCAAAGCGCAAAGTGATACTGCAGGACAAAGAGCTTTTTATGAGCAGAATAAAAGCAAGTATAAATGGAATTATAGCGCTGATGCGGTTATTTTCTATTGTGGCGATACTACAACAGCAAAATCATTCAGAAATTCATTAGTAAAAGACAAAACAAAATGGAGATCCTTGCTTGAAAATTTCAGTGATAGGATAACTTTAGACTCATCACGATTTGAAATAACAAAAATACCCGGCGCACAAAAAACAACTGCAAAAGCCGGCACCATCACAAATATTGTAAAGAATAAAGATGATAACAGCGCTTCATTTGCATTGATATTTAAAATTTATGCTACGCCAGGTCAAAAGACATTTGGGGATGCCCGTGGCGATGTTGTTTCCGACTTCCAGGATTCTATTGATAAAAAATGGATCGCAGAATTGAAAAAGAAATACCCGGTAAAAGTGAATGAGGAAGTGCTAAAGAGCATTGCTAAATAAAATATTCCTTCGTCTCAATAAAAAAGCATATTATAAAATATGCTTTTTTTATTGTCTATATTTCATCAAAATCCTTTTAATCCAAATAATCGCGGTTCTATAGTTGCTTCACCACATTACAAACTACATGCGGTTTTCCCAATGTATAATAATGCAGTACCGGTACTCCGGAGGCTTTTAATTCTTTAGATTGAGCCAGCAACCATTCTGTACCAGCTTGTTCTACGCAAGTATCATCTTTGCAATTCAAAATTTCGTTTGACAGATCAGTAGGTATGTCAACATAAAAAGTTCTAGGAATTATCGAAAGTTGTTTTTTGGAAGTAATCGGTTTTAAACCGGGAATGATCGGCACAGTGATCCCTGCAGCACGGCACTGCTTTTCAAACTCGAAAAATTTTTTATTATCAAAAAACATTTGTGTTACAATATACTCAGCGCCTGCATCCACTTTATTTTTTAAATTAGTAAGATCAGTTTGCATATTCGGCGCTTCAAAATGCTTTTCCGGATATCCTGCAACACCTGCACAAAATTTTGTACTGCTTGTTCCTTTTAATTCTTCTTCCAGGTAAATTCCATGATTAAGGTCCATCACTTGTTTCAGAAGTTCGATCGCATATTTATGACCACCGGGTTCCGGTTCAAAAGAAGTTTCATTTTTTGCTGCATCGCCACGAAGCACTAATACATTATCAATGCCAAGGTAACTAAGGGTTAACAATGCATCTTCTGTGTCCTGCACACTGAATCCTCCGCAGATCAAATGCGGTACTGTATCAACATTGTACCGGTTCATTAAAGAAGCACAAATAGCTTCTGTGCCCGGTCTTTTACGCACCACTACTTTTTCAAAATTTCCATCAGCCTTTTTCTTGAAAATATGTTCGCTACGGTGATAAGTAACATTAATATAGGATGGCTTAAATTCCATCAAAGGATCAAGATGGTTGTAAATAGCGCTGATCCCTTTACCTTTTAAGGGTGGTAGAATTTCAAACGAGATCAATGTGTCTTTTGCCTGCTTAATGTGATCAATTACCTTCATTCGTTTATTATTAGAACGTGCAAAGCTAAGCATGATACCTACATAACGCAAATAGATGTTAAAGCAAATTAGAGACTCATTCATTAATCTTTCAACCCTTACTTTTGCTCCTGATGTCAATTTCTATCACTACAAAAGATCTCGTCAAACGTTACCGTCAACGGACAGTGGTAAATCATGTTTCTATTGATGTAAAACAAGGCGAGATCGTTGGGCTGCTTGGTCCTAATGGGGCCGGTAAAACAACCACCTTTTACCAGGTAGTGGGATTGATAAAACCTGATGAAGGAAATGTTTTTTTAAATGATATCGATATTACCAAATTACCCATGTATAAAAGGGCTAAAATGGGAATTGGTTACCTGCCCCAGGAAGCATCTGTATTCAGAAAGTTAACTGTAGAAGATAATATCATGGCAGTTCTTCAAATGACCAAATTGAATCATAATGAACGCCGGGAGAAATTAGAGACACTGATCAGGGAATTTCGTTTGGAACATGTTCGTAAAAGTAATGGCGATGTGGTAAGCGGTGGTGAAAGAAGAAGAACCGAGATAGCAAGAGCATTGGCAACCGATCCAAAATTTATTTTATTGGATGAGCCATTTGCTGGTATTGACCCGATCGCTGTAGAAGATATCCAGGCTATTGTTGCTAAGTTGAAATATAAAAATATTGGTATTCTTATTACAGATCATAATGTGACAGAAACACTGAGTATTTGCGACCGTGCTTATCTTTTGATCGAAGGAAAAATTTTTAAGCACGGAACAGCCGAAGAGCTTGCCGCCGATGACGAAGTAAAAAGATTATATCTAGGAAGGAATTTTGAATTGAGAAGAAAAGATTATTTGCATGACGAAGCAAGAGAAGCTGCGAGACCGATTGCAACTACAGAAACCAATCCATCAAGGTTAATTCAGTTTACAGAACATACAATTGAAAAAACAAAATCGATCCTTAGCTACATTGACGATTTTAGTTTTGGAAATAAAGATATAATGGGCGACGATATAAAAGCAGATGAGTACTTGAAAGAATTAAGGGAACTGAAAGCCTCATTGATCGGTTTTGCCAGCAATATTGAACACGAAGAATTACTGTACAAAGCTCTTGATATCCCTGACCTTGATTTTACTTTGGTAAAAAGAGAAAAATTGGACCATTTAAAGGATCATTTGATTGAAGTTGATTCTATCCTTGGTATTTGTGCCATTTACCTGAAAGCAATTCTTTAACTGATTTCTTACCAGCTTTTGCCAATTAATTTTATCTTGCTCTCACACTAATGAAAATTCTATCGCCTGCCATATCATCTCTTGCCCGTATGCGTATGTGGCGTATAGATGCCTGGAAAAATAATCCGATCGAAGCACAACGTGATGTTTTGCAAAACCTGGTAACCGCCGCTCAATACACTGAATTTGGCCGGCAATATAATTTTTCGGAACTATTTACACTCCGTGCTTTTAAAGAAGCTGTTCCTATTCATGATTACGAGAACATGAAACCATACATTGATCGCATATTGAATGGAGAACAAAATGTTTTATGGAACACACCCATTTACTGGTTTGCAAAAAGCAGTGGCACCACGAATGATAAAAGCAAATTCATTCCTGTAAGCGATGAAAGTTTGCAGGATTGCCATTTTAAAGGAGCCAAAGATGTATTGACCCTATATTACAATTTCAATCCTGCATCGGAACTATTGACCGGCAAAGGTTTGGTGCTCGGGGGAAGCCATACAATTAACCAGGTAAATCCTGAAGCACAATATGGCGATCTAAGCGCTGTATTATTGCAGAACAGTCCTTTTTGGGGACATTGGATAAGAACTCCTGATCTTACCATTGCGCTAATGGATGAATGGGAAAGCAAGATCGAAAAACTGGCAAACAGTACCATCAAAGAAGTAGTGACTTCTATCTCCGGTGTACCTACCTGGACATTAGTTTTGTTTAAACGAATACTTGAGATTACTGGTAAAAATTGTATTGCCGATGTTTGGCCCACCTTAGAACTTTATATGCATGGTGGGGTTTCCTTTACTCCTTATAAAGAACAATTCAAAAAACTGATCGGTAAAGACATTCATTACCTGGAAATGTATAATGCAAGCGAAGGTTTTTTTGCCGCTTCAGAAAATCCAGGTGAAGATGGCATGTTATTATTTCTCGACCATGGAGTTTTTATGGAGTTCATGCCGGTAGGTGAGTATGGAAAAAAAGAACCACAGACCATCGGGCTTCAAGATGTGGAGACACATAAAAATTATGCCCTGGTGATCTCCACTAATGGAGGTTTGTGGCGTTACTTGCTTGGTGATACTATTCAATTCACCTCTATAAAACCATTCAAGATAAAAGTTTCGGGGAGACTGAAACATTACATCAATGCATTTGGTGAAGAAGTGATCGTTGATAATACAGATAAAGCAATTGCAATAGCAAGTGAAAAAACAGGAGCAGTTGTCTCAGATTATACGGCTGCACCGGTTTATTTTTCTGATTCATCAAATGGTGCCCATGAATGGTTGATCGAATTTGAAAAAGAAGCACCAAGTCTTGATGAGTTTACAAAAGAGTTGGATAGCGCCTTAAAATCGATTAACAGCGATTACGAAGCAAAAAGATATAAGGACATTGCATTGAGTTTGCCGGTTGTTCATGCAATAAAGAAGGGAACATTTACAGAATGGCTTAGAAGAAAAGGAAAGTTGGGTGGTCAGCATAAAGTGCCACGATTATCAAATGAAAGAAATACATTGGAAGAAATTATTGCAATTAATAAATCCGGTTTTTAGTATTATGAGAAAGATCAATTTGGTTTTGATCTCCGCAATCATTTATCTGAATGGAATTTCCCAAGCTCCAATAAACCTTAAACCTCATTCAATCCAACTAAAGAAAAAGCTTTCATTTTCTTTAAACATCCCTGATTCATATAATATTTCTATAGCGGCAGAAGGATTGGAACGACCACGATTTTTTGCAAAAAGTCCCGACGGAAGATTGTTTGTGACTGATATGTATAATAGAAGCGATAATAAGTTGGGTAAAATTTTGATCCTTGAGAACTGGGATCCAAACGAAAAGAAATTCCAAAAGGTCACTACCTATCTTGACGGGTTACACAATCCAAACCAGGTTGCCTTTTATTCTATTAATGATATTCATTATCTCTATATAGCGGAAACGGGCAGGCTGAGTTACTATATTTTTAAACCTGGGGATAATAAACCTTCATCAACTGCAATTGTTATCGCAACGTTTCCTGATTATGGGCTTGATTACAAATATGGCGGCTGGCACCTCACAAGAAGTATTGCGATCCATAATGGGAAACTTTATGTAAGTGTTGGAAGCAGTTGCGATGCCTGTATTGAAACGGAAGATATAAGAGCAACAATTGTTGAAATGGATCCAGATGGAAAAAATCAACGAATCTATGCAAGAGGTGTACGAAATGCTGTTGGTGTGAAATGGATCAACGAGAAATTATGGGTGACACATATGGGTCGTGATAATCGGGGACCTGATAAACCAGAAGAATTATTTCACACAATAGAAAAAGATGGTTTTTATGGTTGGCCTTATTATTTTCAATACAAAAAGAAAATTTATACTGATACTGCTTTTAAAAATTCGCCCCGCGCCTCCTATGTAAAAATTCCGTCATTATCTCCTTACTCATTCAAAGCACATTCGGCTCCATTAGGTTTTGATTATTTTTCAAATTTTAATGACACAGTATTGAATAATTCATTTCTTGTAGCCCTTCATGGAAGCACTAGTGTGTGGAGGCAAAGAGGAAATGCGATCGTCCAGGTTTTACCAAATGGGGCTTACCGGGAAATCATAACTGGCTTTCTGCAAGGCACAACCGAAAATAAAAGATTTGGAAGGCCCTGTGATATTGTGCAATGGGATAACAATTCATTTTTCATAAGTGATGACAAAAGCGGGGTTATTTATTATTTATGGAAAGAAAATTAAGCCTGTTGCGCTATGCAATAATTTTCTTTCTTTTGCCTGTAATTAATCGAATAATATGAAACTACTTCAAGGAAAAGTCGCCATCGTAACAGGAGCTGCCCGCGGTATTGGCGAGGCCATTGCTATAAAGTTTGCAGAACATGGAGCAAATGTTGCTTTTACTTATGTTAGCGACAGCAGTGCTGAAAAAGCTTCCGCTTTAGAAACAAAGTTGCAGGGTATGGGTGTAAAAGCAAAGGCTTATAAGAGCAATGCAGGTGATTTTGCACAGTGCGAGATTTTTGTAAATGATGTTTTGAAAGAATTTGGAACCATAGATATATGTGTGAACAATGCTGGTATCTCAAAAGATAATCTTTTATTGAGAATGACTCCAGACCAGTGGAATGATGTTATACAAATAAACCTGAACAGTGTTTTTTATATGACGAAACAAGTCATTCGATCAATGATGAAAGCAAAGAATGGGGTGATCATTAACATGAGCAGTATTATTGGTGAAATGGGAAATGCCGGGCAAACAAGTTATGCAGCATCAAAAGCAGGTATCATTGGTTTTACAAAATCAGTGGCAAAAGAATTGGGCAGCCGTAATATTCGTTGTAATGCAATTGCCCCCGGTTTTGTAGAAACAGATATGACGAGTTATTTAAAACAAGGTGATGCTGCGGACAAATACAAAGCCGGAATTCCTTTGGGTCGCTTTGCGTCGGGCGAAGAAATCGCTAACACCGCTTTATTTCTTGCAAGTGATTGGGGAAATTATATTACTGGACAAACGATCAGTGTTTGTGGAGGATTGAATATTTAGGACCAAAGAACCATGATTTATGGGATTAAAAAGATTGAGATGAAACTTCGATATTTCCCCCTAATCCGTTCAAATCAGGTAAATCGTGGTTCTGTCTTTATCCTTGTAATTTGATTCCTCTCTTTTGAATATAGGCATGCCAAAGGATCATAGAAGCAACTGTACGGTATGGCCGCCAGGGCTCGGCGATCTTCAACATTTTTTCTTTTGTTGTATGAGGATGCAATTGCTTGATTTCTTTTAAACTATTTACCAATGCAATATCGCCCAAAGGAAAAAGATCTGTCCGCTGCAATGAATGCATTAAATAAACATCCACAGTCCAGTCTCCGATCCCTTTTATTTTTTTTAATTCATGGCGTATTTCATCTTCATGAGAGATAGCAATTTTATTTAGCCTAATTTGTTTTGTTTGAACAGCTTTTGCCAATTCTCTCGCATAAATAATTTTTTGACGGCTAAAATAACAGGAGCGAAGTTCTGCATCCGTTAATGCAAGGATCTTTGCAGGCGTTACATATCCCACCTTTTCTTTTAATTTTTTAAATGCAGCATAAGCTGAAGCCAGTGAGACCTGTTGTTCAAGGATAAAAAGTATCAATGTTTGGAAAGTTGCAGGCCTTGTCCACATTGGTGGATGACCATACTGCTGGACAACAGCATGTAGATCCTTATCAATCTTACAAAGCTTATTACAGATCTTTTTGAAATTAGCTGAATCGAAAGTCTGGTGCATAGTTTAGCCCTCGAAAAATAAGGGCTAAACTAATTACAAAATTCTTATTTCGGAGAACCTGCCAGTTTTTTCTTATTCATCTTAATAAATTCTTTAAGCTTTTTTGATGTTTCCTTTTTTGCTACTGCAGCATCCAGAAATTCTTTTTTTCTTTTTGGCGTCAGTTTAACGAAATCTTTTTCTTCATCGTGCATCAGCTTTGAAAGATCTTCATGTGTCATCACTAATTGAGCCAGTTCTACATTGAACATTTTCATTTCCTGGCTTACAACTGGTGATCTTCCTTTAAACAATATTGATAGTACTGGTAAGAAAGGAATATCATCCTTATCACTTTTTACCAACCCATTTGTTTTAACAGGTATTTTCAATGCAGCTGCGGCCTGCAAAATCCCATTGCCGAAATAAACACTATAATCATCCTCTGCCTTTGCAACTTTTTTTAAAGCGGTTGAATAAAGAGCATTTCGAATTGCTTCTACCCTCATCCACGGTTCAAGTTTGTCCAACTCATTATGATATTTTTTATAATAACAAGCTACCGCCGCCGCAATTTGTGGTGTAGCAGAAGAAGTTCCAGCACCGGAAAAACTTATAGTTTTCCTGTTCATCATTGCCCATGGTGTATTTGGAGTAAATGCAGCCATCGCCTTTCCCATATTTTTTTTCGGACCCCAATTCCCTTGCATTTCGCCAAGTTTTTTTATGAAATAAGGAGAATAATCATAAGTAACTCCGCAAGCTGCGATCACTCTATTAAATCGTGCAGGATATATAAGCTTTCTTGTTGGTAATCCATTGAAATTATTTCCTGCTGCCGTCACCACGGTGATGCCTGCATCATAAGCAGCATTGATAATATCCGCCCACAATTGTGATGGAACACCCCCCATGCTCATTGAAACAGCATGAACTCTTGTACCGCTATTATTCAGATCGATCAGGTATTGTAATGCTCTTGCAAAACTGCTTGCTTTAAACAACACAACGCTGTTACTTATACGGCATGGAATAATTTCAGCAAAAGGAGCGCCGCCAAGAAAGTCATTGAACTTGCCATCTGCCGTTTTATAAATATTGCCGGCAAGTATACAATTAGTGCCTGTACCATGACCTGGCATTTTTAAAGTGCCGCCTATATTTTTATCAGTTGCATCAGCTGGATCCTCGTCTTCAACAAAATTCCGTTGTAGCTTCTTACTAAGTTTAGGTGGTGTTTGAGGATGGTTAGAATAACCTGTATCAAGATGACCAATGCGAGTTATATATCCATCATCATTGGTCATCACTTCATTTCTTGCATCAAGCAACTGCGAAAATTTTTTATCAAGATGCCATATAGAATTTTCATGCGGGTTCCAGTCGGGATCAAAATCATCCGGATTCCCTTCACTTTTCAAAATGGCACTTTTTACATTCTTCATACCGCCGCGAACTTTATTGTCAACAATAAATTCGCTGACAAGATCAGGCTCCACAAAACTTTGATTGGTTTTTATCTGATCATTTACCATGTGGGCAAGATCCCATGGATTTACTTCGGCTTCTGAAACATTGGTTTTTGCAAGCAACTTTTGTGATGAAGGAGATAAAGGACCCTTGGTCTTTGTTTTTTTAGGAGGTGCGAAATCAGTTACCTGCAATTTTATCCCGTCTGCTTTCAACTTACTTACAAAATCGAGTTTTGATCTTGACAAAGGTTTTCCTTTCGTTGGAAAAGATGCAGTATTGATGATCAACTCGATCTTTCCGTTTGCCATTTGCATATATAAAAATTTAAATAGAAAAAGGTTTATTCAATTGCAGTTTTAAACTCAGATCACCAAGCATTTGCTCTTTTGGCATTTGAAATTCGGGCATTGATTTTTTTAAGGCGGCAATTAATTGCTCATACGATTTTGTATTCTTAGCTGATTTAATAAGTTTAAAAAATACAGCGGTAAATAAACTGTTATTAGGAAAATCATCTGTTTCTGCATTGGAAGTCTGAAACTCCTGGCTACTCGATATCTGCAAAAGGCTTGCAACAATTTTTCCCTTTTTATTTGTTTTAAAGGTTTTTAATTCCTTAGAAGCAAGCTCTTTGACAAGCTTTGTATAAAACTTTTTATTTTTCTTATACGTTTTTTCTCCTGCTTTTTTTGGCATCGCTTTAGAAGGCCCCCTTTTTGCTGAAACCATCAGTTTTGCTATGTCACCGCTAAAACAACTGTCTGACATCACCACAATTCTTACTCCCTTTTTAAATTTTTTCCATTGATAGTAAAGCTCATCATCTATCAATTGTGCATCATAAAGACACCATGTTTCATCAAAACGATCTGACCATGGATCGTCTTCGTCTTTATTAAGATCAGGTATCTCATTTCCACCATGACCTGAATAATAAATTGCGACGAGATCGCCTGTTTTAGCATCAGTGGCCATTTTATCAAGCGCAGAAATAACATTTGCCCTTGTTGCTTCTTTAGTAAGCAGTTTTGTAACCGATCCGAATTTTTTCTGTTTTAAATAAGAAAATATTTTGTTGGCATCCGCTTCACAAACATTCAATGCACCATCCCAGCCATCATAATGAACTGGATCAACCCCATTGAGGCCGATCGCTAAGGCGTATCCTTTAGACATAAAATATGATTTAAGGTTAATGATCTATTCAAACTCTTTATTATTGACCCATTCATTTTTAATGATGGACCAAAAATCTTTTGCAAGTCCTTCTTCCAAATATTTATAGGGTAGCCATCCATAACCGTCATCCCCCCAATCCTCTCCCCATGAATTACGGATCTTAAATGCTCCAACTGTTTTATCATTATCCTCTGCTATCTCTATTACTTTTTTATCATCATATCCGATTACAACAACAGCATGCCCTCCCAGCAGTTTATTTTTCTTTGATGGAAATGCGATCAGGCCGCCATTTTTTTTACTTGCACTAATATTATTATAAACAGTAAAGCCAAACATTACTGGCAGTTGTTTTACAATGTTGATCTTGATCTCCTGTAGCACTTCATCACGTTGTGTATTTTGTTTGTCAAGACGGTAATATTGTATAGCCTGGTAGTTTTGGCCAAATGCATAACAAAATTGTGTGGGCTCTTCTTTTATTTTATCATTTGTATAGGGCCAATATTTTTCAGGAGGAACGCCAAAAAGCACAAGGGCTTTCATCGTACTGCGTACAAATGCGCCGGTATCACCTTCAAAATCCATGAGATTGCGGGTAACCTTATATAGAAACATTTTTGATTTCTTTTCATAGTTACCGCTGATCCGATTTTCAAAATATTCTACGAGAGAAGTTCCAGCATGTGCAGTACAGGAATTATTAGGCCCCTGGTCATCCGGCGGACAAAAATATTTTGTATCGATCTCTGATTTCCCTGGAAGTATATTTTTAGTTTTAGTAAACACTCTTTTTTTAGATTTTGAGCCTGCTTTTTCCCTCATAGCTTTTATCGATTCTTTCTTTTCAGAATCGGGTACTGTTTTGTCATTGGGTTTGCTGTAACTATAAAAACGGTCTCTTATGTCTGGAAAATCCGGTAACCAGCCAAAATGTTTGATGCTCATAAATAGATTTTAAACAACAAAATTAAAAGGTGGAAAGGAAAGCTACACGATGTTTATATGGCGGGCAATACCACTTTCGTGGTAGAAGTAATTAAGAAAGAAGAGTATGTATTATTTTTTAAATTTTGCGATAGCGTTCTTTGTAAACTCACTTAAGATCAGTCGCCCACTGATCTTTGCTCTATCAATTAATAAATGATCCCAATGCTCTGTACCTTTCCAGAAGATCTTTTTCATTTCAGCCATCGCATCAGGATTGGAATGTGAAAGTGTATCAGCAAGTCGCTGGATCGATTCATCCATTTCTTCTGTAGTGTTGTGCAGTTCTGCAAATAAACCTTTTCTTTTCGCCCAATCCGCATTTCTCCAATGAACAGCATCAATTGATAAGTGGCTAAATGCAGATGTTCCGATCTTTCTTTCAACAGCAGGGCCAACAACGAATGGGCCAATACCTATTGCTAATTCACTTAATCTTATTTCGGCTGCTTCACTTGCAATTGCATAATCAACAGAAGCTGCTAACCCAACGCCACCCCCTACACATTTACCATGAATACGACCAATGATAAACTTGGGACACAATCTCATGGAATTAATAACATGAGCAAAGCCACTGAAAAATGCCAGGCCCTCTTTTTCATTTTTTATTTCAACCAGTTCATCAAATGATGCGCCGGCACAAAAAGCTTTTTCTCCTGCGGAACGAAGAATAATAACTATTGTGGCAGGGTCATGTCCCGCATGCTGAATAGCAACAGCAAGATCATGCAATATTTTTGCCGGCAAAGAATTGCTTTGCGGATGAAAGAATTCAATTGTTGTAATTCCTTTATGTGTTTCAGTCTTTACATACCCACTCATACATTCTAAGTTAGTTTCTTTCTTTTTAGTTCAGCTTCTTTAAAGGAAGATTTTTGAACCGAGGTTCACCTAGAGGACAGGGGTTTTAGCTACCATTGTTAAAATAGTTGCCACTCCTGTTATCTCATTTGTTTCATCAATAAATTCCACCAACCATTTTACAATCCCTTTTTCAATATCATCACCACGTTTAAAGTCCTCAGGGTTTTCAACAACTCTTTTATCACTTGGTAGTTTTTCCTTGCACGTAAAACGGATATGAATTTCAGCGCCAGGATAAACCGGTTTGGTAAAGCGAAGTTCATCAATACCATAATTCAATAAAACAGGATTTTTTTCATAGCTATCGACAAATAGCCCCGCAGCAATGCTCATAATAAAATATCCATGCGCCACTTGCTGCTCAAACATGGTCCCTGTAAAATCAGTTTTTTTAATATGAGCATAAAAATGATCGCCGCTCAGGTCAGCAAACTTATCAATGTCTTCACTGGTAATTATTCTTTTTTCAGTAATGATCTGGTCACCGATCTGCAGCTCTTCAAAATATTTTTTAAATGGATGCTTACCCGGATCTTTTCCTTTTGCATGTTGTTGGTAAACGCCGGTAATTTCAGTAAGTGTAGTTGGCGAGCCTTGCAATGCGGCTCTCTGCATATAATGTTTTACACCACGAATGCCGCCCATTTCTTCGCCGCCTCCTGCACGACCGGGGCCTCCATGAATTAATAACGGCAATGGCGATCCATGTCCTGTACTTTCTTTGGCACATTCATTATTCAACACCAGAATTCTTCCATGATGAGTAGCAGCGCCAATCACATATTGTTTTGCAGTTTTATGATCTGCAGTTACTATCGTTGTGCAAAGACTTCCTTTACCAAGTTTTCCCAATTCAATTGCCTCATTTAAATTCTTATATGGCATAATTGTACTCACCGGGCCGAATGCTTCAACCTCATGCACTTCTTTTGCACTATGTGGTTTATCATTCATTAATAAAATGGGTGATAGAAAAGCTCCTTTCTTTGGATCTGCATCTACTACTTGAACGCTATCCAGCGAGCCA
>Ga0193696_1000308_pt1 | contig 17989 bp, 21 predicted proteins | sample L3m1metaG_FD_145074 | JGI IMG/M metagenome (GOLD analysis project Ga0193696, IMG submission 145074) | Soil microbial communities from a riparian zone of the East river system, Colorado, United States - L3m1 | ecosystem: Environmental > Terrestrial > Soil > Riparian zone | place: USA: East River... | reverse complement strand
TCGAAGATCACGATCCCATCGCTGAGCAGCACCGAGATCGCCTCCGCCAGAATCGGCGAGCGGTCCGCGGTCGTAGCCCGGTAGTCGAAGTGGCGGAGTGAGAAGGAAAGGCTCCACGGGCGTGCCGGCTGGTCCCGGTCCGACCGCTTCGAGAGGACGCCGAAGCGGTCGTCGAGCAGCGCCGCCAGAGGCTGGTCGGACAGGTCGTACCGGCTGCGATGGCCGTCGCTCCAGTCGACCAGCAGCACATTGCCCTCGCGCCGCTCGCTGACGATGGAGATGTCTTCGTCCACCGCGAGAACGCCGAACAGCTTTGCCCGCGACACGGGATCGGAGCACTGCGCGCAAGGGCAACAGTGACGGAGGTGAAGCGGCGGCACGCGAGTCAGAAGCTGTTGCATATCGTGTCCTCAATTCACCGGGAGCAAGGCCCCGAGGCGCTGGGCCAGGCGCCGGTTTTCTTCCGGCGTCCGTGTCGCGATGCGGAGATAGCGATCGGCATCCGGCATCGTCTTTCCCGAGCACGCTTTGATCAGCGTCTCGTGGCTGAGAAACATCCGGCGCGCGACTTCGTCGGCCGCCGGAGCCGACGGCGGAAGGCGGCACAGAACGTAATTCGCCGAGGGCTCGAGCGGCTCGAGCCCCGGAACGTCGTGCAGACACTCGAAGAGCTGGCGTGCATCCTCCGCCACGCGCCTGCAGCTCTTCACGAACGCCGTGCGATATCTCGGCAGCAGTCGCAGGACCTCTTCGGCGAAGCCATTGACGTTCCAGATCGGCATCGCTTCCGCCACCGCCGTGCGGAGATCCCGGTCCGTCGTGAACAGATACCCGAGCCGAACCCCGCAGATGCCGTAGGCCTTGCTGAGACTCTTGAGGATGACGACGTTCGGATGATCCACCACGCACGAGGTCATGGTCAGTTGTGCGGCATCGCCCGCGAAATCGATGAACGACTCGTCCACGAGCAGCCGGCAATCGGTCGCCGCCAGCCGCGACGCGAGCCGGAGCAGATCGGCCCGTGGCACGAGTCGCGACGTGGGATTGTTCGGATTGACGACGATCGCCATCGTCGCCCGCTCCTCCTCCGCCCGGCGTGCGAAGGCATCGACGTCGAGAGCGAAGTCGGGAGCGTCCATCGGGAACTCGGCGATGGAGCCCCGCGGCGCGGAACCGGCGTATTCGTTGAATGAAGGCACCGGCAGGATCGCCCGCATTCCGGGCAGCCGCATGAGCGCACGGATCAATTCCGACGCCCCGTTCGCCGTCAGCAGACGCTCCGCCGGCAGCTCGGTGAGATTGCTCATGCACCGATTCAGCTCGTCCTGACCGGCCGGATACTGCTGGATGAGCTGTGGCACCTCATCGGCGATCTGCTGCAGAAGGATTCGGGGCGGAAAGTAAAGGTTGTAGAGATAGGCGTGGTCGACGAGGCCGTACCTCCAGTAGCCGCCGTACTGCCCGCTCACGATCCGGTATCGCTCTTCCGGCGAGGCAAACTTGTACTCCGCCGCCGCGCGGTCCTGTTCGTCGTCCACCTCGTGCCAGTCATCGAGAGGACAGATCGCCGCGCGGAGCTCGTGGCGGTTCCACGGCAACATGTCGATCAGGATCGATTCGTAGTAGCGCTGCACGCCGCCGCTTTTGATGTGCGCTTCGAGATGCGGCAGGAAGTATCCGGTCAGAAAGTCTCCCTGCAGGACATACATGTTGATGGTCTTGTAGTGCTCGGCGGCACTCTCGACTCCGACCTGCTGGCTCTCGTCGACCATGCGCACGATGCGTCCCAAGGCATCGACCTCGGCGACCGTCCCCTGCATCCCTTCCGCGCTCGGTGAGAGCGCGGCGACATTTGCTCCAGGGTGCTCGAGGAGGCGATCGAGCACCGATTGCCGGAAGAAGACGTCTCCCTCCAGCAGCAGGATCGTGCGGTCGAGGTGCTCGCGCGCCAGCCAGAGCGAGTAGATGTTGTTCGTCGACGCGTAGACGTCGGAATGGACGTACACGATCTCCATGCTCTCGAAGCGGTCGCCGATCGCGGCTCTCAGCTCCGCTCCGAGATGCCCCGTCACGAGCACGACGCGCTCGATACCGGTGGCATGGAGTTGACGCAGGGCATTGATCAGGATCGGAGTCCCCAGCACCGGGACGAGTGGTTTCGGCACGCTGTACGTCAGCGGCCGCAGGCGGCTGCCGAGTCCCGCCGCGAGGATCACCGCCTGCGTCACGCGCTCTCGCTCGCGGGTCTCCACCGCCGCCTCGGGCAAGGCCACGTGCGCGGTCATCGGGTCTCCTCATTCGCGCGCAGGATCAGCGCCGGCTTTCCGTTCGCGCGCTCTGACTCGCGCAGCGAAGCACGCATCTCCGCGACCCAGAAGACATCCAGCGCGCAGAGAAGAATGGTGGTCGCGACAAGGATCGAATACTCGACGGTGAACCCGGCTCGCGCGGCCGGATTGGCCAGAATCCTGATGGAGACGATGGTCAGGAAGAGCCAGACTGGAATGCGCCAGCCGATCAGAACCGCGATGCAGCAGCGCCGGCCCAGAGCCTGCAGCTCCGGGCGTCCGCGCAGCCTCCCGGTTGCCACCACACCCGAGCAGACCGCCATGAGCTCCGTCGTCGCCGCGACCCCGATCAGGCCGAATCCGACGCGATGGTCGAACGCGTAGGCCAGCGCCGGCACGGCCATGGCGTGATGCACCAGAAGATCGCGACGCGAAGGGACACGCCATCGCGCGAACCGCCAGACCATCCAGACGAAATCAGCCACCAGAGCCGCGGCGAGCATCGCCGAGACCAGGAACGCGAAGTCATCGGTCGGATGCCGCGCCATGAATGCGCGAAATCTGTTGGGCCATTGTTCGGCCAGGGCGGCGAATCCGAGCAGGACCAGCCCGGCGGAGATCACCGCGCGGGTGACGCTGAACGTCGGCTCGTCGGGACGCTTCGTGATCGCGAGGCCGATCGCGTGAACGCCGACGAATCCGACCGTGGCCAGAAGAAAGACGCCCATCTGCTGAAGACTCGAGAACGACCGATTTCAGTCATTATATATGAACGGACCTGTGGCGCGACGCCCACGCGTATCTACTGCAGGATCTTCGCGGTCGCCAGCAGGTCGTCGCCGGTCACGACCATCTGCAGTCCGAGCGGATAGAGAAACGGGATGTAGAACGTCCGCTTGATGATCTGCCACTTCAGCTGCTGGCAATGCTCTTCGAGGTCGGTGACGCCCGGCGCGGTGAGGAGCGCGGCGGCGCGATTGGTGTTGAAGGTCTTCCGTTGCCAGAAGTGAGTGCAGCCGAGGTCTTCGTACTGTTGCGGCCGGGCGAGGACGAAACGCTCGCCGCTGAAGAACCGGTCGAGAGCCTCGATCACTTCTCCGCGATCCGCCGGTCGTAGTCCGCGGCGCGATCGAGAAACGACTCGATGTTGCGGCCGAGCGCGAGCTTCTCGTGCAGCTCCTCCGACTTGTCGAAATCGGCGCGCAGGCGTTGCGCCTCCGCGAAGTAATAGTCGCGCAGGCCGATCTCGATCTTGAACTCGGGGTACTTCTCCGCGAGCGTCCGCATCCACTCTTCGACCTGACGGCGGCGATCCTTGTCGCCCGCTCCGGACTTGAGATCATCGAGCAGCCTCTGCACGACGCCGGAAAGAATCTGCATACGCTGTGATGGAATCGCTTCGTCGGCCATGGCGTGAATCGTACAATGCGCCGCGATGAAAGTGCTGATCGCGAATCGCGGCGAGATTGCAGTGCGCGTGATTCGCGCGTGCCGCGAGCTCGGTTATCCGACCGTCGCGGTCTACTCCGAGCCCGACCGCACCGCGCTGCACGTCGTCTACGCCGATCAGGCGATGCCGATCGGGCCCGCGCCGTCGCGCGAGAGTTACCTGCGTATCGATCGCATCCTCGACGCCGCGAAGAAGACCGGCGCTGATGCGATCCATCCCGGCTACGGCTTCCTCGCGGAGAACGCGAAGTTTGCGCGCGCCTGCCGCGACGCCGGTATCACGTTCATCGGACCGTCGCCCGAATCGATCGAGGCGATGGGATCGAAGACGGAATCGCGGCAGCGGATGCAGGCCGCGGGCGTGCCGGTCGTTCCCGGACTGACGAAGGCGGTCGAGTCGTTCGACGAGATCTCGACTTTCGCAAAAGACACGGGCTTCCCGATCATGATCAAGGCGAGCGCGGGGGGCGGCGGCAAGGGCATGCGCCTCGTCGAGCGCGCGGAGGATCTGCAGCAGGCGTTCGAGCGCGTGACCTCCGAGGCGCAGTCGTTCTTCGGCGACGGCTCGGTCTACGCGGAGAAGTTCATCCGCTCGCCGCGCCACATCGAAGTGCAGATCCTCGGCGATCAGCACGGCAACATCGTGCACTTCGGAGAGCGCGAGTGCACGCTGCAGCGGCGCCATCAGAAAGTCGTCGAGGAGTGTCCGTCGCCCGTCGTCGACGCCGAGCTGCGCGAGCGCCTCGGCGCGATGGCGGTCAAAGCAGCGGCCGCGGTGAATTACTACTCCGCCGGCACGATCGAATGCCTCATGGGACCCGACCGCGAGTTCTACTTCCTCGAGATGAACACGCGTTTGCAGGTCGAGCATCCGGTGACCGAGATGGTCTGGGGCATCGATCTGGTGAAGGAGCAGCTGCGCGTCGCGCGCGGCGAAAAGCTGACCATGCCGCAGGGCGACTGGAAGCCGAAGGGGCACGCGATCGAGTGCCGCATCTACGCCGAGGATCCGTCGCGCAAGTTCGCGCCGTCGCCGGGACTGATTCGCTATCTCAATCTTCCGCAGGGCCCCGGCGTGCGCAACGAGAACGGAGTCTACGCCGGCTACACCGTGCCGGTGCACTACGACCCGATGCTCTCCAAGCTCGTCTGCCACGCGGCGAATCGCGACGAGGCGATCGCGCGAATGAAGCGCGCGCTGATGGAGTACCGCGTCGAAGGGATCGAGACGACGATCCCGTTCTTCTCCTGGATCATGGACAACGAAGACTTCCGCAATGCGAACTTCGACACCGGCTACATCGACCGGATGCTGCCGCAGATCGACTTCGCGCACTCGGCCGACGAAACGCGCATCGACGCCGCGATCGCGGCCGCGGCGATCATCGCGTTCGAGGATTCGCAGAAGGTGAAGCTGCCGGTGGGGGAGGATTCGTCCTGGAAACGCGCGGGGCGACTCGATGCGATGAAGGGGCGGTTGTGAGATTCGTCGCCCGCCGCGCCGGCGCGGAGCTGCCTGTCGAAGTGGAGCGCTACGGCAGCGGCTATCGCGTGAAGCTCGGCGAGAAATCGATCATCATCGACCTCGTCGAGACCGGCCGTTTTCTCCGCTCGCTGCGGCTCGAAGACGGGACGCAGTTCGCCTTCGTCCATCATCGCGAGGGGACGATGCACCACATCACGCTCGGCGGCGCGAACATCGCGGTCGAGATCGTCGACCCGCTCGCGCTGCGGCGGAAGGGCACCGACGACGACGCCGGCGCGGGCGGCATCCTGAAAGCGCTGATGCCGGGCCGGGTCGTGCGACTGCTGGTGAAGACCGGCGACGTCGTCCGCCGCGGACAGAGCCTGCTGATCCTCGAGGCGATGAAGATGGAGAACGACATTCAATCGCCGGTCGACGGCGTGGTCGACGAAATCTTCATCAACGCCGGCGACACGATCGAGGCCGGCGGGCAACTCCTCCACGTCAAAGAAGAGTAATCGTTACAATAAATACCTCATGTCCACGATCGACCCCGTCGTTCCCGGCGGCACGCTGCTGCACCTTCGCCTCATCGAGCGCATCGGCGGCTCGGTCTGGAAGGCGGAGGACACGCGCGGCAACCGGAACGTCGCGGTCAAGATCCTCAGCCGCCAGCTCCCGAAAGATCCCGCGCGCCGCGAGACGTTGATCCGCGACGTCCGCGTCGCATCGGCGCTCTACCACGCGTTCCTCGTGCCGATCGTCGAGATCCTCCCGGCGGGCGACATGCTGCTGCTGGTGATGGAGCTGCTCGACGCGGCTCCCATCACGCGACACCTCGACGGGCGCCCGCTCGACCGCGCGCCGTTCTTCCGCCTCGCGTATCAACTGGCCGAGGCCGTGAAGTTCCTGCATGCGAAGAACGTCGTGCATCAGAACATCGCCGGCGATTCGGTCTTAGTGATGCCCAACGACCAGGTGAAGCTGGCCGGTCTCAATCTCAACAACCTCCTGCAGCGCCGCGACGGTTCATCCGCGGCGTATCAGCAGAGGGGAAACGACGCGCGCGCCGTCGGTTACCTCGCGCCGGAGCAGATCGCGACGCAGAAAGCCGACACGCTCACCGACATCTTTTCCATGGGTGTAGTGATGTACGAGATGGCGACCGGCAGGCCGCCGTACAGCGGTGCGACGGCTTCCGAGGTCGCGCGGCTGATCGTCGAAGGGCAGCCGCCGTCGCCGAAGGCGCTGAATCCGAACATCGATCCCGCGGTGCTGTCGATCATGGGGCGTTGCCTCTTCAAGGATCCGTTCAAGCGGCACAAAGAGGTGAAGCTGATCACCGACGAGATGGCGAAGGCCGATCCGCAGGCGATGGCGTTTGCGACAGAGATCGCGACGCGCGTCACGGCGGCGGCGCCGTCCGCGCAGCCGGGAACCGCGACGCGGAAAGCGCTCCTGCTCCTCGCCGATCTCGCGAACCTCGATCACCTCGACGCGGAGGCCGCATCGAAAGCGACGGCGAGCATGCAGCAGCTCGTCGGCGAGGCGGCATATCTGTTCGATGGGCAGGTCATCGATCCGTTCGGTCCGCGCGTCATCGCGGAGATGCCGTCGGTGGAGAACGCGCTCGAAGCGGGGCGCAAGTGCGAGTTCGATCTTCATCCGGCGCAGCAGGGGAGCGATCCGCTGCCGGTGCGGTTGCTTCTCCACGCCGGCGAGGTGACGACGAAGGATGGGACGGTGGTCGGCGATCCGATCGCCAGCGGCTTTGCCGCGCTCGCCGAGTTGCCGCCGCAAACGCTCTACATCTCCGAGGCGTTCATGATCAAGGCGAAGACGGCGGTCCGTTTTCGCGATGCGGGTGCGCGCGGCGGCACGAAGCTTTACCTGATCCTGCCGCCCGAACCGGTGGCGGAGCCGACGCCGTCGACCGCGGAGATCGAACAGCAGATCGCTGAAGAAGAAGTGGCGCTCGCGGCCGCTGCCGCCATCGAGAAAAAGAAGAAACAGCGCCAGCTCGCGGCGGTTGCCGCAGTGATGATCGTGATCCTCGGCGGGGCAGGTGCCGTGCTTCGCAATCGTAAGCCGGAGGAGGCGCCGCTAGTCGCAGCGGCGGTGAAGCCGTCGGGTCCGAAGGCTCCGTCGGCGGCGCATCCGGCGTCGGTGCTGCTGCAGCCGTTCACGATCGAAGGAACCGATCCGACGCTGACCGATCGCGCGAATGCAATCCGGCTCGCCTCGATCGAGATCCTCCGTGGTGTCCCGCAGATTCGCGTGGCGGAGACGCCGGGGAATGGCGTGACGGCGGTCGGCGCGACGGTGCGCACCGGAACCGCGGGCCCGGAGATCGTTCCGAACGCCGGCAGCGCGCAGGGACAGACGGCCGCGCTGCTCGATGCCGCGGCGGGCGTGCGCGCGATCGTCGATTGGGTCGCCACGCAGGTCCACACGACCGCGCCGGCGGTCGCTTCGGCGGACGCCGTGAACGCGTTCGCGGACGCGGTCGCCGCATCGGATGCGACGAAGGCCGACGCCGCGCTGCGCAAGGCGCTGAAGGCCGATCCGAACTTCCTCCCGGCGCAGCTTTACGCGATGAAGTTCTTCGCCGAGCACGGCAAGGAAGCCGATGCCGTGGCCGCCGCGAAGCAGGTCGCGACGCTCGTTCCCGACAACCTCGCGGCGCAGCGGACGGTCGCGCATGCGGCGCTCGCATCAGGCAACATCCACGATGCGCTCATCGCGTACGACGGCATCCTGAAGCGCGAGCCGAACAACGCGGAGGCGGTGAACGTCCTCGGGCGCTACGCATTCGCCGCCGGCGACGTGCAGCACTTCAACGCCTTCCTCGGGCGCGCGAAAAGCGTTCCCGCGCCGCAGATCGCATTTCACGAGCCCGATCTCCTCCTCGCCGAAGGCAGGATCGAAGCGGCGATCGAGAAGTACTACGACGTCGAGGTCGCGGTGCCGAACAATCCGGCGCTGTCGCTGAAGATCGGGCGCATCTCCGTGCTGCGTCATTCGCTGCCGATCGCGGAGATCGAGCTGAAGAAGCTCGAGCAGAACGATCCGGCGTATGGCTTCCATCTGCTGAAGGCGTACCTCGCGGCGCAGCAGAACGCGCGCGCCGAGGCGGAGAGCGAGCTGAAGGCGGCGCTGGCGGGCTCCAGGCCGGGCGACGACTACTGGACGAGCGCGGCCGAAATCTACGCGATGCTCGCCGATACGAAGGGCGTCATCGACTCGCTCGAGAAGGCGTCGCAGCGCAAGGAACCGACGGTGTCGTACATCCTCATCGATCCGCTCTTCCGCTATCTCAATAACGACGCGCGTTTCCAGGCCGTGAAGGCGAAGCTGGCGGCCGACCAGGTTGAAATGCGCAACGCGCTGGCGGGATTGTGATGGGACGATGATCGTCACCGCGCGCCTCACGTTTTCCGCCGCTCACCGCCTCAACAATCCGAACCGCGACGCCGAGTGGAACCGCCGCACGTACGACAAGTGCGACAACCCCGCCGGACACGGGCACAACTACGTGATCACGGTCAGCGTGCGTGGCAAGATCGACCCGGAGACCGGGATGGTCATCGATCTCAAAGTGCTGAAGGACATCGTCCGCACGCGCGTGATCGATCGCGTCGATCATCGCAATCTGAACGAGGACGTCGACTTTCTCCGTGGCGTCATCCCGACCGCCGAGAACCTCGCCCGCTCGTTCTGGCAGGAGCTCGCGCCGGCGATCGAGCAGGGATCGCTGCACGAGGTCGCGTTGCAGGAGACTGAGAAGAATTCGGTCGTGTACCGCGGAGAGGACGAGGCATGAACTTCGATCTGGCGGTGATGGCGCTCGATGGACTGAGCCGCGCGCCGGTCGACGTTCGCGTCGACGAGCGCGGCGTGACGATCAGCGGTCCGAGCGCGGGATTGAAGGATCTCGCGAGACTCCTGCTGCTGATCTCCGGCGAGGGTGGGGAGTCGATCGAGCTGCAGCCCGGCGTGCATTCGACGCGGGAGTCGATGCCGCTCAAGGTGCACGCGAACTCCTACGAATCGTAATCGGGGCTGTACGTCACCAGCTCGTTCAGGAAGCTCGCCCGCGCGCGGTTGTTGTCGTCGTCGATCTTCAGCAGGTCGCGCAATGACAGCATGCCGATGAGGTTTCCGCCGTCGACGACCGGCAGGTGACGGCAGCCGAGCGACTGCATCTTCTGCAAGGCGCTGCCGATCTCTTCTTCCGGCTTCGCGGCGACGAGCGACTTGGTCATCACCTTCGCCACCGGCGTGTCGTCGGGATTGAGACCGGGGACGACGACGCGGGTCATCAGATCGCGCTCGGAGAAGATGCCGACCAGCTGGCCGGAGTCGAGCACGGCGATGGCGCCGATGTTCCGCTCGCTCATCTTTCGCGCGACGTCGCGGACGTTGTCGGACGACTGGGCGAGGATCAGCGGATGACCTTCGATCAGCTCAGCGATCTGCTTCATTTCATCTCCAGTGTGCCCGGTTGCGTCTTCCTGCGAGCAACGCTACCGAGGCCGTCGTACGCGGCGTATTTGTATGCCTCGCTCAGCGTCGGGAAGTTGAAGACGCTGTCGATGAATGCATTGATCGTACCGCCGAATTGCATCACCACCATGCCGGTGTGCAGCAGTTCCGCCGCGTCCTCGCCGATGATGTGCACACCGTGAAGCGTGAATGACTCCGCGTCGAAGACCAGCTTCACCATCCCCTTCGTGTCGCCGATGATGTTGCCGCGCGCGTTGTTGCGATAGTACGCCCGCCCAACTTCCGGCGTGATCCCCTTCGCCCTGCACTGCTCCTCGGTTATCCCCACGGTCGACAGCTCGGGGATGGTGTAGATCGCGTACGGCAGGATGTGCGCGACGCGCGTCTTGTACTTGAGATCGAACGCGTGGACCATCGCCACGCGCGCCTGCTCCATAGAGGTCGATGCGAGCGCGGGGAAGCCGATGACGTCGCCCGCCGCGTAGATGTTCGGCACGTTCGTCTGATAGTTCTCGTTCACCACCACGAGGCCGCGCGTGCCCATTGTCACGCCGGCGGCCGGCAGGTCGAGATCGGCGGTGTTGCTGTTGCGGCCCGCCGCGAAGAGGACCTTCTCCGTATCGAACGACGTCCCGTCTTTCAGCGTCAGGTGGATGTGATCACCCGTGCGTTCGATCGAATCAACGTCGACGCCGAGGTGGAGGATGACGCCGAGCCGGTTCTGCAGCTCGCCGAGGAGCACTTTGACGATCTCGCGGTCGATGTGCGGCAGGAGCGCCGTGCGGCCGTCGATGAGATGCACCTCGATGCCGAGCGCGGCGAAGATCGAGGCGTACTCGCAGCCGATCACGCCCGCGCCGACGACCGCGAGCGACTTCGGAATGCGGTTCATCGCCAGGATCGTGTCGCTGTCGCAGATGTGCTCGTCGTCGAACGGCACATGCGACGGCCGGTACGGCGACGAGCCGGTGGCGATGAGGATGACGTTCCCTTCGAGCACTTCGGTGCCGAGCGCGTTCGTCACTTCGACCGTGTTCGCGGAGCGGAACCTCGCGGTGCCGGAGTAGCGGTCGACGCGGTGGCGGCGGAGGTTCTCGTCGATGCGCCGCCACTCGCGCTCCACTACGACGTCCTTCCGGTACATGAAATCCGAGATCGTTACTTCACCCTTGATCGTGAGATCGACGGCGTCGCGGAAGCCGCGCTGGCGGAAGCCGGAGAGATGCAGCGCCGACTCACGCAGCGTCTTCGAAGGGATCGTTCCCGTGTTGACGCAGGCGCCGCCGAGAACAGGCTCGCGCTCGATGAGAGCGACGCTCTTGCCGAAATACGCAGCCTGAGCCGCTCCCTTCTCGCCGGCCGGTCCCGAGCCGATGACGATCAGGTCATACATCGCTCAATAGCTGATGACGGAGTGAAACTCGACATCCCCGATCTTCCGCCGTCCGTCGAGGAACGACAGCTCGATCACGGTCGCGGCGCCGACGAGTTGGGCGTCGAACTCACGCACCAGCGTGATCGCCGCGGCGAGCGTACCGCCGGTGGCGAGCACGTCGTCGATGATGAGCACGCGGTCGCCGGGCGAGAGCGCGTCGTCGTGGATCTCGATCTTGTCCTTGCCGTATTCGAGCTCGTACTCGTGCGAGCGCTTGGTCCAGGGGAGCTTGCCCGGCTTGCGGATGGGGACGAAGCCGGCGCCGAGGATGCGGGCCACGCAGCTGCCGAAGATGAAGCCGCGTGACTCGATGCCGGCGACGCGCGTGACGCCCTGGTCGCGGAACGGCTCGGCGAGCAGCATCACGCTGGCGTCGAGTCCTTTCGGATCGCGCAGCAGCGGCGTGATGTCCTTGAACATGATGCCGGGTTTGGGGAAGTCGGGGACGTCGCGGATCAGGCTGCGCAGAAGCTCTGGGCTCATCAAAATTTCACGTCGAAGTCACCGAGCTTCCCGGTGAAGTCCTTCGTCTCCTGGTCGATCCTGGTGATCTCGGCGTAGCGCGGACCTTCCTTGAGATCTTCGATCCATTCGTCGATCGCGCTCTTCTCGCCTTCCACGGCCGCCGCGACCGTGCCGTCGCGCTCGTTCGTGATCCAGCCCTTCAGGCCGAGCCGGCGCGCCACGCGCGTGGCGAAGAAGCGATAACCGACGCCCTGCACTTTTCCGTGGATGCGGATGACGCGCAATTCTTTCATGTCGGGCGATTGTAATTCAGCGATGCCGCGTCCGACGCTTGCTGCGTGCGGGCGCCTTCTTCGCCGGCGCCGGTTTGGGCGCCGGTTTCGCTACGACCGGCGCGGGTGGCGGTGGCGCGGCGGCGATTGCGACGACCTTGTCCGACACCGTGCCGAGCGCCTGCTTCTGCGCCGCCACGTCTTTCTTCATCGCCGCGAGCTCGTTCGCCAGCCGCTCGCGATCGGCGTCGGCGAGCGTGATCAATGCGACGGTCGCGGCAGCGGCGGCATCGGTGCGCGGATACTGCTGCACGATGCGCGACAGCGTCTCCCGCGCGCGGTCGTTCTGGTGCGCGTCGATGTCCTTCTTCGCCTGCTTCATCAGCGCGCCGGCCTCGAGGTCGTTCGGCACGGTGAGCACGAGGTAAGCGACGATCGCGCCGAGGATCGACGAGATGATCGCGGTGCCGATCAGGAGCGCGCGGGCGCGCACGGCGTCACTCCTTCCAGCCGAATTTGCCGACCAGCGGAACGAACTCCGCCGTGCCGCAGTCCTCGATCTGGATGCGCGTCCCGACGCGCGTCACGCGTGCCAGACGCTGATTGCCGCCTTTGCCGATCGGCAGGACCATGCGTCCCGTGCGCGCCATCTGCTGCACCAGCGGCTCCGGCACTTCCGGCGCGGCGGCGGCGACGATGATCCGGTCGAACGGCGCCTGATCGGACCAGCCGTACGTGCCGTCGAAGACCTTCACCGTGGCGTTGTAGACCTTCAGCGCGCGGATCAGCTCCGCGGCCCGCAGCGCCAGCTCGTTGATTCGTTCGATGGAAAAGACTTTCGCGCACAGCTTCGACAGCACCACTGCCTGATATCCCGTTCCCGTGCCAATCTCGAGCACTTTCTCTTTGCCGGTGAGCTCGAGCAGCTCGATCATCCGCGCCACGATGTACGGCTGCGAGATCGTCTGCTTCGCGCCGATCGGCAGCGCGCCGGGACCGTATGCTTTCGCCGCGACCACGGACGGCACGAAGAGATGGCGCGGGACGTCGAGCATCGCCTGCAGGATGCGCGGGTCGCGGATGCCGCGCTTCGCGACATACTCGTCGACCATCTTTTTTCTCAGGTGCGCGAATTCGCGCTCATCGGCTGGCGTCTGCGGCAAGGAGCTCCTCGAGCGGTTTCAGTCGTGGGATGGAGTCGTGATGGGTGAGGTCGAGGTGCAGCGGTGTGATGGAGATGTACCCGGCCTGGATCGCTTCGAAGTCGGTCCCTTCGCCCGGATGCCACGAAGGTGCGCCGCCGCCGATCCAGTAGTACGCCCGTCCCCGCGGATCCATCCGCTCGATCACACCCTCGGTGTAAATCCGCCGCCCGAGCTTCGTGATGCGTACGCCCGCGGGCGCGGCGACGGGGAAGTTGACGTTGAGGATCACGCCCGGATCGCGCTGATGCTCGAGCGCCCAGCGGACCAGTCCCACCGCGAATTGCACGCTGCCGTCGAACGAGAAATGCTCGCCGACGACCGCCGACAACGCGATCGACGGGATGTGCAGCAGAGCCCCTTCGAACGCGGCCGAGATCGTGCCGGAGTAGGTGACGTCATCGCCGAGATTCGCGCCGAAGTTGATCCCGGAGACGACGATGTCGGGTCGCGTCTCTTTCATCAGCTTGAGGACGCCGAGGTTCACGCAGTCGGTCGGAGTGCCGTCGACGATCCACTCGTTCTCTTCGATCTGAAGGAGGCGGAGAGGACGGTTGAGCGTGAGCGCATGCGACGCCGCGCTCTGCTCCCGATCGGGCGCAACGATGATCACATCCCCGACCGCCTTCAGCGTCTCGGCGAGCTTGCGGATCCCCTCGCTGTAGATGCCGTCGTCGTTGGTGACCAGGATGCGGGGCATTGGTGGGCGAATGGTAGCAGGGTGGACGGCGGAGAGCGGGATGCCGCCGAGCGTCACTGTCCGGGGGGCAATTGCGACACGATCATCCCCCCCAGAATCAACGCCCCTCCCACCACCACCCCGAACGTGACCGGCTCGCCGTAGAACAGGATCGAGGTCAGTGCCGCGGCGACGGGCTCGAAGGCGAGGATGATGGCTCCTTCCGTCGCCGATACGCGGGCCTGGCCCCACATGAGGGCTACGAACGCGAGTGCGGTGGTCACGATAGCGGTGAAGAGGATGACCACGATGACCGTTCTCGTCATCGGCGCGCGAGGGGCGAAAAGAGAGACTGGTGCGGCGACGAGGCCCACCACCAGAACCTGGACGGCGGCGAGGGCGATCGACGACTGCGACGTCGAGTACTTCGCTGACAGCACGATGTGCAACGCGAAGCAGAAGGCGCCGAAGACGGTGAGCGCGTCGCCGAGGGTGGGGCGGGTGTCGAAGCCGCCGATCAGCAGTGTGGTGCCGATGAGCGCAAGGACCGACGCAATCCACGCGTAGAGCGTCACGCGCACGCGATGCAGCACGCGATCGGCGAAGGGGACCATCACGACGTAGAGCCCCGTCAGCAGTGCCGATCGCGACGGCGTGATGAAGAGCAGGCCGCGCGTCTGGGCCCAGTAGCCGACGAAGACGAGCATGCCGAGGATGAGGCCGGGGACGAAGACGTCGCGGGCGAAGCGGCGGCGGGCGGCGGCGATTGCACAGAGCACGAGGCCGGCGATGGTGAAGCGGTAGAAGATGAACGGCTCGGGCGCGATTCGGCCGAGGACGTCCTTGATCAGCGTGAACGTCGCGCCCCAGGCGGTGGCGACGAGAAGAAGGGCAATGACCGCCCCGATGCGTGTCTTCACTGTGGCTCTGCCGGCGTGACGTGTTTCGCGGCCCACTCGATGGCGTAGCGCATCGGCGCGTGGTCGGCGATGCCTTTCCCCGCGATGTCGAACGCCGTGCCGTGGTCGACTGACGCGCGGAGGTACGGCAAGCCGATCGTGACGTTGACCGACTCCTCGAACGCGGTCGTCTTCACCGGGATCAATCCCTGGTCGTGATACATCGCCATGACGACATCGTACTTACCGCGACTCGCCGCGAGGAACAGCGTGTCGGCGGGATGCGGCCCGTCGATCAGCACGCCCGCCGCAGACGCGCGGAGCACGGCCTCGGCGATGGCGCGCTCCTCCGACCCGAAGCGTCCACCTTCGCCGCCGTGCGGATTCACCGCGGCGACGCCGATGTGCGGCGCCTTTCCGTGCAGTCGCGCGAGCTCGCGGTTGGTGAGCCGGGCGAGCGCGGTGATGTCGTCCGCGTTGATCGCGTTGAGCGCCTCGCGGAGCGGTACGTGCACCGTGAGCAGCACCGTGCGGATCTTCGGTGAGTCGAAGTACATCGCGTAGTCGTGCGCGTAGCGGGTGAGGCCGGCGCGCGCGGCGAGAAGCTCGGTGTGGCCGGGATGCGGCGAGCCGGCGGCGAAGATCGCCTGCTTGTGGATCGGCGCGGTCACCAGCGCGGAACACTCGCCGCGCTCGATTGAGGTGACGGCGGCCTCCAGCGACGCGAGCGCGATGCGCCCGTACTCCGCTTCGATTTTTCCGTAGCGGACGTCGCCCGTTCCGCCCACGTCGACGAAATCGATGCCTTCCGCCGGCTTTGCGAAGGCGCGGCTGCCGAAGAGTCGAACCGGGATGTCGAGGTCACGGATTGCTTTGAAGACGATCTCGGCGCCGACGCCCGCGGGGTCGCCGAGAGTGATGGCCAGAGGTTTCATCGCGCGCAATTATGCGCGCGTGAGCTCTTCCTCCTTGAAGAGGTACTTGATCCAGTGTTTCTGGATGAGGACGTTGGGCGCTCCGTCGCGATTCACTTTCAAACAGGTGCGGTCGTACCACTCGATGCAGCCGCGGATCTCTTCGCCGTCGTTCATCACGATGACCATCGGCGTCTTCGAGTTCATCTGCTTGAGGTAGTAGAAATTCTCGGCGTTGGTCTGCTCGGGAGGCGCCGGCCGGGCGGTGCGGCCATTGCCGTTGGTGTGGCCATTTCCGTTCCCGTTGCCGCGCGGTTGCCTGAAATCCGGGATGTTGCGGAACATCCGCCTTTGGTTGATCTGACTTCCGTCCATCTCGTGCGGCCGGTTGTTGAATGGCATCACTGCCTCCGTTTTTCGCTCTCTGTCTGTGTCGGGGAAAACGTCCGCTGGTGACGAGGAGGATCTGCGAGTCTCGTGCCCGTCCTTGCGGCATTGTGTCGATTTGCCTAGAATTCGCCCGGCTTTTCGGCCGCGCTTCTTGCGTCCCGCCATCACGATTGGAGGCCTCCCTTGAATTCGGTTGTCTGCATCAGTCATGTCCCCGACACTGAGTCGCGGATCAAAGTCGGCGCCGACGGACGCCGCATCGACGAAACAGGATTGAAGTTCATCGTCTCGCCGTACGACGAGTACGCGCTGGAAGAAGCGATCCGCCAGAAGGAGAAGAGCGGCGGCGACGTCACGGTCCTCACGTTCGGCCCCGAGCGCGCGTCGCAGGCGCTGCGCGAGTGCCTGGCGCGCGGCGCGACGAAGGCGCTGCACGTGAAGGGCGAGTCGGGCGAAGCGGATGCACTCGGTATCGCGAAGGTCCTCGCGGCGGCGATCAAGACGGTTCCGCACGACGTCGTCTTCTTCGGTAAGCAGGGCGTCGGCACCGACAACGGACTGGTCGGTCCGATGGTGGCCGAGGTCCTCGGCTACCCGCAGGTCAACGTCGTCACGCACCTCGAGGTGGGCGACGGCAAGCTGACGGCGACCCGCGAGATCGAAGGAGCGGAGGAGGTCATCGAGGCGCAGCTGCCGGCGGTGATCACGGCGCAGAAGGGGTTGAACGAGCCTCGCTACGCATCGCTCAAAGGCATCATGGCCGCGAAGAAGATCGCCATCGACGCGAAGTCGGTTGCGGACCTCGGCCTGAGCGACTCCGACATCTTCAATCAGCGCGTCGTCTTCGTTTCGTTGGAGCTGCCGCCCGAAAAGAGCGGCGGACGGAAGATCGACGGTTCGGATCCGGCGGCCGCGGCGCAGGAGATCCTCAAGTACATCCGCGAGGAAGCGAAGGCACTCTGATGGCAGGCGTACTGGTTTTCTGCGAAGTCAAAGACGGCAAGATCAAGAAGGCGTCACGCGAGGCGCTGTCGATCGGACGCAAGCTGGCGGAAAGCGCCGGCGGCGATCTGGTCGCGCTGGCGAACGACAAGTCGGTGGCCGACGAAGCGGGCCGCTACGGCGCGAAGAAGCTCTACGTCGCGAACATCAGCGACTACTCGACCGAGGGCTACACCGCGGCGCTGAAGCAGGCGTGCGATGAAGCGAAGCCGTCGGTGCTGCTGTTCGCCGGCACGTCGAACGGACGCGATCTCGCGCCTCGCATCGGCGCGCGGTTGGATGCAGGTGTTGCGTCCGACGTCGATCAGCTTTCGTGGACCGACGGCAAGCTGCGCGCGCGCCGTCCCGTGTACTCGGGCAAGGCATTCGCGACGGTCGAGGTCACCAGCACTCCGGCGATCGCCACCACGCGTCCGAACGCGTTCCCCATGGAGGAAGCGGGGGGCGGCGCGGCGGAGGTGAGCGAGGTGTCGGCGCCTGCCGATGCGAAGGCGAAGCTCCTGGAGACGAAGGCGCCTGAGGCGGGCGAGCTGACGATCGCCGAGGCGGACATCATCGTCTCCGGCGGCCGCGGACTGAAGGAAGGTCCGAACTTCTCGTACATCCGCGATCTCGCGCATGCGATCGGCGGCGCGGTCGGCGCATCGCGCGCCACGGTCGACGCGGGCTGGATCGACCATCAGCATCAGGTGGGACAGACGGGACGCGTGGTCAGCCCGAACCTCTACATCGCGGCGGGCATCAGCGGAGCGATCCAGCACCTCGCCGGCATGTCGTCATCGAAGCACATCGTGGCGATCAACAAGGACCCCGAGGCGCCGATCTTCCGCGTCGCGGACCTCGGCATCGTGGGCGATCTGTTCCAGGTGCTGCCGGCGTTGACCGAGGAAGTGAAGAAGGCGAAAGCGCACTAAGGGTCAGTTCAGTCTGCGCGCAGCATTGAACCCGAACCTACTGCCGGTCGAGCTGCGGATTCGACGGCGACGGCACGTCCGGCCTGTTCGTCTTCAGCGCGAAGCCGGC
>Ga0193696_1000307_pt1 | contig 18014 bp, 12 predicted proteins | sample L3m1metaG_FD_145074 | JGI IMG/M metagenome (GOLD analysis project Ga0193696, IMG submission 145074) | Soil microbial communities from a riparian zone of the East river system, Colorado, United States - L3m1 | ecosystem: Environmental > Terrestrial > Soil > Riparian zone | place: USA: East River... | reverse complement strand
CTACGGTGGCGGATTGAAGACCGCCGAACGTCACAAGCGCGCTCTGGAGGTCCTCAATCTGGTGGGGCTCGGCAACCGGACGGACCACCACCCGAACCAGTTGTCGGGCGGACAGCAGCAGCGCGTGGCGATTGCCCGCGCGCTGATCAACAACCCGTCGATCCTGCTCGCGGACGAGCCCACCGGGAACCTCGACACCAGGACCAGCATCGAAGTGATGGGGATCTTCCAGCGTTTGAACAAGGAGCGCGGGATTACCGTGGTCCTGATCACGCACGAGATGGACATCGCCGAGTACGGCACTCGCATCGTGACGTTCCGCGACGGTCAGGTCGTGACGGATCGTCCGGTGCGCGAGCAGCGGGTCGCCGAGGACGAGCTCCTGGCGTGGGACTCGCTGCGCGCCGAGCGGGCCGACGACGGTCCAAGCGCCGAACCCTCGGCGGGGCCGGCATAAGGAGCCGCCGATGTCGTTCCTCATGATTGTCCGGATTGCCGTCAAGGCGCTGAACCGCAACAAAATGCGGACGGCGCTCACGATGCTCGGCATGATCATCGGCGTCGCCGCCGTCATCACGATGGTGGCGCTGGGCAGCGGCGCGCAGACCTCGATCGAGGCGCAGATCCAGTCGGCCGGCACCAACATGATCATCGTGTCGGCGGGGAATTTCTCCCAGGGCGGCGTCCGGCAAGGCCAGGGCAATGCCAGCACATTGACGCCGGACGACGCGGCCGCGATCACGCGGTTGCCCGGCGTGCAGTACGCCGCGGCCGGTTCCAACACGCGCGGCCAAGTCGTCGCCGGCAATCAGAACTGGAACACCCAGGTGCAGGGCACGGACGTGGACCTGCCGCTGATCCGGTCGTGGCAGGTGAACGAAGGCGGTTTCTTCACGCCGCAGGACGTCACGACCGCCGCGAAGGTCGCCGTGCTCGGCAGCGTGGTGCGCGATCAGCTCTTTCAGCCTGACGCCGATCCGATCGGCCAGATCATCCGGATCTCGCACCAGCCATTCACGGTCGTCGGTGTGATGGCGAGCAAAGGTCAGTCGGGGATGGGTCAGGATCAGGACGACACCATCTTCGTCCCCTACTCGACGGTGATGAAGAAGCTCAGAGGGATCACGTTCATCCAACAGGTCACGGTGTCGGCAGCATCAGCGGGCGAGACCACACGAGTGGCCGACAGCATCGCGACAGTGCTGCGCACACGCCACAAGATTCAGACCGGCGATCCCGACGACTTCATGGTGCGCACCATGGAGGAGATGGCCAGCGTCCGGAAAGAAGCGACACAGACGATGACGGCGCTCCTTGCGAGCATCGCCGGCGTGTCGCTGCTCGTCGGCGGCATCGGCATCATGAACATCATGCTGGTGTCGGTCACGGAGCGGACTCGGGAGATCGGCTTGCGCATGGCCATCGGCGCGCGCGGCCGGGACGTCCTGCTGCAGTTTCTGGTCGAGGCCGTCGTGCTCAGCCTGTTCGGCGGCGGCATCGGCATCGCGCTCGGCTTCGCGCTGGCGCAAGGCGTGACGTTGTGGCAGGGGTGGCCGACCGCCGTGTCGCCCAACGCCGTGGCGCTCGCCTTCGGCTTCGCCGCGATGACCGGCGTGTTTTTTGGATTCTATCCGGCGCGGAAGGCGGCCGCCCTGGATCCCATCGACGCCCTGCGATTCGAGTGATTCTGATGCCTGAGTCTGGTTCTTTCTCGCGTAGTGTGACGCCGGCTCTTGCCGCGGCGCTCGCGTTGTTGACGGCCGCGTGCTCCGGGGGCGAGGCCAAACAGGCGACGCCCGCCACGCCGGGCCGTGGCGGCGGACCGGCAGCCGCGGTTCCGGTGACCACCGCCGTCGTCTCGGAAAAATCGATGCCGCTCGATGTCCGTGGCATCGGCACGGTCATCGCCGCGTCCACCGTTTCGGTCCGCGCCCAGATCACGGGCGAGATGACCTCGGTGCATTTCAAGGAAGGCGAAGACGTCGAGGAGGGGCAGGTGCTCGTCCGCCTCGATCGCCGTCCGTTCGATGCGGCGCTGCACCAGGCCGAGGCGGCACTGGCGCGCGATCAGGCGCAGGCCGCGAACGCGCGGGCGCAAGCGACGCGCTACCAGGACCTGGCGCAGCGCGGCATCGCGACGAAGGAGCAGGTCGAGCAGATGCTGACCAACGCGGCGGCGCTCGAGGCGAGCGTCGGCGCAGATCGCGCGGCGGTGGAAAACGCGAAGGTCCAGTTGGACTACGCGACGATCACCGCGCCATTCGCCGGACGCACTGGCCTTCTGCAGGTGCACCCAGGCAACCTCGTACGCGCCAACGACACGGCCCCGATCGTGACGATCAACCGGATTACGCCGGTCTACGTCTCGTTCGCGGTGCCCGAAGCGCTGCTCACGGATTTCAAGCGCTACATGGGACAGGGCACGCTCAACGTCGAGGCGGTCGCCCCCAACGACGAGCGGCCGGCATCGACGGGCCGCATCAACTTCATCGACAACGCGGTTGATCCAACCACCGGCACCATCAAGGTGAAAGGCACGTTCCCGAACACCGACCGGCGCCTGTGGCCCGGCCAGTTCGTCAACGTGAAGGTCACGCTGACGTCGGATCCCCGCGCCGTCGTCGTCCCGTCGACCGCGGTGCAGGCGGGCCAGCAAGGGACGTTCGTGTTCGTCGTCAAGCAGGATCAGACGGTCGAGCTCCGCCCTGTGACGGTCGCCAGAACGCGCGGCGATGAATCGGTGATGAAGACCGGTGTTCGGCCTGGAGAAACCGTCGTGACCGACGGTCAGATTCGTCTCGTACCCGGCAGCCGCGTCAGCATCAAGTCGGGCCCCGGCGGCCCCGCGCCCAAGGCGGCGTCATGAACCTCTCCGAGATCTTCATCAAGCGGCCGGTCACGACGACGCTGATCATCCTCGGGATCATGGTGTTCGGCGTCATGTCGTACCGGCTGCTGCCGGTCAGCGACCTGCCGGCCATCGACTTCCCCACCATCCAGGTCGGCGCAGGCTTGCCGGGCGCGAGTCCCGAAACGATGGCGTCCGCGGTGGCGCTGCCGCTTGAAAAACAGTTCGCGACGATCGCCGGCGTCACCTCGATCAACTCGACGAGCTCGCTCGGCAGCACGAACGTCACGCTGCAATTCGACCTGAGCCGGAATATCGATGCGGCCGCACAGGACGTGCAGGCCATGATCGCCAAGACGGCGCGCCAGCTGCCGCCGCAGATGCCGGCACCGCCGTCCTACCAGAAGGTCAACCCGGGCGATCAGCCGGTGATGTTCCTCGTCCTGCACTCGGCGTCGCTGCCGCTCTCGGCGGTCAACGAGTACGCGGAATCCACGATCGCGCAGCGGATTTCGATGGTCAACGGCGTGGCGCAGGTCAACATCTTCGGCGCCGCGCGCTACGCCGTGCGCGTCGACGTCGACCCGCGCAAACTGGCCGCGCACGGCCTCGGGATTGACGAAGTGGCCGGCGCGATCTCGACGGCAAACGTCAATCTGCCGACCGGCACGATGTACGGCACCGACAAAACGATGGTCGTCCAGGCCAACGGTCAGCTGCTGCGAGCCGCCGCCTACAGCCCGACGATCATCGCCTACCGGAACGGCAACCCGGTGCGCCTCGGCGACGTCGCGCATGTCTACGAGGGCGTCGAAAACGATAAGAACGCTGCCTGGTATCGCGGCGAACGGACAATCTACCTCGCCATCCAGAAGCAGCCGGGCACCAACGTCGTCGCCGTCTGCGATGCGGTCAAACAGCTGCTCCCGACTTTCGCCGAGCAGCTGCCGGCGTCCGTGACCCTCGACGTCCGCACCGACCGTTCGATTCCGATCCGCGAGTCGGTACACGACGTGAAGTTCACGCTCGTGCTCACCGTCGGCCTCGTGGTGATCGTGATCTTCATCTTCCTCAGGAACATCTCGGCGACGATTATCCCGAGCCTCGCGCTGCCCGCCTCGATCGTCGCGACCTTCGCGGTGATGTACCTGCTCGATTACAGCCTCGACAATCTCTCGCTCATGGCGCTGACGCTGTCGGTCGGCTTCGTCGTGGACGATGCCATCGTCATGCTGGAGAACATCGTCCGGCACATGGAAATGGGCAAGCCGCCGATGCGCGCGGCGTACGAGGGGTCGAAGGAAATCTCGTTCACGATTCTATCGATGACGCTGTCGTTGACCGCCGTGTTCATTCCGGTCCTGTTCATGGGCGGCGTCGTCGGGCGCCTGCTTCACGAGTTCGCGGTCACCATTGGCGTGGCGATTCTGGTCTCGGGGCTCGTGTCGATCAGCCTGACCCCAATGCTGTGCAGCCGGTTCCTGAAGCCGCCCCACACCCAGAAGCACGGGTCGATGTACAACGCCATCGAGAGCGTGTTCACCGGCTGGCTCAAGCTCTACGACTGGACGCTGCGGTTGAGCCTCCGCTACCACGTCGTGACGTTTGCGATTTCCATCGCGCTGATGATCGGCACGGGTTATCTGTTCACACTCGTGCCGAAGGGGTTCCTGCCGAGCGAGGATCAGGGGCGGTTCAACATCAGCACGGAGGCGATGCAGGGCATCGGCTTCGAAGAGATGATTCGCCACCAGGAGCAGGTCACTGCGATCGTGGCGAAGGAGCCGGATATCTCAGGCTACAGCGTAAACCTCGGCGGCGGGCCCGGCGGCGGCGGACTGAATACCGGGCGCATTTCGATCGACCTCAAGCCGCGCACCGAGCGAACTCGCAGCGTGGATCAGATCATCGCCGACCTCCGCCCGAAGCTGTCGCAGGTGCCGGGCATGCGCGTCTTTCTGATCAATCAACCACCGATCAACCTCGGCGGACAGATGGGCGCGCGCAGCCTGTATCAGTTCACGCTGCAGGATACCGACACCGCAGAGCTCTATCACTGGGCGCCGATCTTTGAAACCAAGGTCCGAGAAATACCAGGCTTCGAAGACGTGAGCAGCGATCTTCAAGTGAAGAACCCCCAGGTCCAGGTGGCGATGGACCGCGACAAGATTTCGGCGCTCGGCCTGACCGTGAATCAGGTGGAGACGGCGCTGTACAACGCCTACGGCACGCGTCAGGTGTCGCAGATCTACGCGCCGAACAACCAGTATCAGGTGATTCTGCAGGTCGCGCCGGAGTTCCAGCAGGATCCCGCCGCGATGTCGCTGCTGTACGTCCGGTCCTCGGCCGGCAGCCTCATCCCGTTGAATACGCTGGCCACGATGACGACCGACGCCGGGCCTCTCACCGTGAGCCACACCGGGCAGCTGCCGTCGGTGACGATCTCGTTCAACCTCCGGCCCGGCTACGCGCTCGGCGACGCGGTCAATGAAATCAAGTCGGCGGCGGCCTCCACGCTGCCGTCGGCGATCTCGACCTCGTTCCAGGGCACGGCGCAGGCGTTCCAGGATTCGTTGAACGGCCTCGGGCTGATCCTGATCATGGCGATCGTCGTGATCTACATCGTGCTCGGCATCCTCTACGAAAGCTTCACGCACCCGCTCGTGATTCTGTCGGGCCTGCCGTCAGCCGGTTTCGGTGCGCTGATCACGCTGGTGCTGTTCAAGACCGAGTTGAGCTTGTATGCGTTTGTCGGCGTCATCATGCTGGTCGGGCTGGTCAAGAAGAACGGCATCATGATGGTCGACTTCGCCGTCGAGGCGCAGCGCGAGCACGGCAAGACGCCGCGCGAAGCGATTCACGAAGCGTGTCTCGTCCGCTTCCGCCCCATCATGATGACCACGATGGCGGCGCTGGTCGGCACGCTGCCGATCGCGCTCGGCCTCGGCGCCGGTGCGGAATCGCGGCGGCCGCTCGGCCTCGCAGTCGTCGGCGGATTGCTGGTATCGCAGCTGCTGACGCTGTACATCACGCCGGTGTATTACGTGTACATCGAGGGTGCGCGCATGCGACTGAGCCGCCGTCGCGCGACCCCGGTTGCCGAAGGTCGTCCGGCGGCCGTGCAAGCGTAGACGCGGTAAGGCGGAGAGAGCGACAGAGTATGCCGTCGGAGGGACGGAGTAAGATCGTGTGCTCACGGCGTAAAGGAATCCTAAAAAGTGCATAGAAGTTTCATCGTGATCGCCGCGCTCTCGGCTACTGCCGCGGCTTGTCAAAACACGAACGGGCAAGCCGCCGGTGGGGGCCAGGGACGTGGCGGGCGTGGCGGCCGCGGCGGCGCCGTGGCGACCCAGACGACGCACGTCCAGCGGATGTCGGTGCAGCGCGAGGTGGAGCTCTCCGGGACGCTGATGTCGCCCGACATGGCCAAGATCAGCAGCGAGGTCGCCGGCGTCGTCCGCGAAGTCCGAGTGCAACTCGGCATGGAGGTCAGGGCCGGAGACGTTCTCGTCCGGCTGGAACCGAGCGAGCTGAAGCTCGCCGTCGACCGCGCCGAGAGCGCGCTGCGTCAGGTGGAAGCCCAGCTCGGCATCGAACGCGGTCAGGACAAGCAGCCGCCGGCGGACGAGCAGATCGCATCGGTCCGCCAGCAGCTTGCCAATCGCGACGATGCGCGGGCAGCCTTCGAGCGCGCGCAGCAGCTGAGCGAACGCGGGTTGCTGACCAGGGCCGACCGCGACACGGCGGAGACGCGCGTCAAGGTGAGCGACGCGAACCTTCAAGCCGCGCTCGATAACGTGCGCAGCCTGAAAGCGAGCCTCCAGGACCGTCGCGCGTCCTACGAGCTCGCGCAGAAAAAACTCACGGACGCCACCATCAAGGCGCCGGTCGCGGGCGCGGTGTCCGAACGCCTCGTGCAACCCGGTGAGTACATCCGGGAGAACACACCGGTCGCGAGCATCGTCCAGGTGAACCCGCTGAAGTTGAAGACGGCGATTCAGGAAAAACACGCCAGCGTGATCCGTCCCGGTCAAGGCGTCGAATTCAACGTCGAGGCGTTCCTGGACCGGACATTCAAAGGAAAGATTGCCTACGTGAGTCCGGCGGTCGATCAGGCGACGCGGACGTTTCCGGTCGAGGCGCTCGTCGAGAACACCGATCGCGTCTTGAAGCCGGGATTCTTCGCGAAGGGCGTCGTTCACACCAAGATCGACGAGAACGTCCTGGCGGTCCCCGAAGACGCCGTCTCGACGCTGGCCGGTGTCTCCACGGTGTACGTCATCGAGAACGGCAAGGCGCGGCAGCAGCAGGTGACGCTGGGCGCGCGGCAGAGCAAGCTCGTGGAGGTGACGACGGGCCTCAAGGGCGACGAGACGTTGGCGACGACCAATCTGAGCCAGCTCGCGACCGGCGTGTCGGTGCGCACCGACACGGGTGAAGAGAATGCGCCAAGTGGGCAGGCCGGCGGCGGACGCCGCGGCGAGGGTGGCGGTCGTAGAGGAGCACGGCAATGAGAATCGCTGAAATCAGCGTCAACCGTCCCGTCTTCGCCATCATGATGACGGCTGCCCTGATCGTGCTCGGCGCGGCCTCGTACGAATCACTGGGCCTCGACCTGATGCCGAAAACCGACGCGCCGGTCGTTTCTGTGCAGGCGAACCTGCCGGGCGCCAGCGCGGAGGAGATCGAGACCACCATCACCAAGCGCATCGAGGAGGCTGTCAACACCATCAGCGGTATCGACGAGCTGCGCGCCTCCTCGGATCAGGGCAACTCGCGCGTGACGATCACGTTCACCCTCGAACGAGAGATCGAAGCGGCGACGCAGGACGTGCGCGACAAGCTCGCCCAAATCGTCAATCAGTTCCCGCGCGACACACGGCCGCTGCAGATCACGAAGATGGATCCCGACGCGCAGCCGATTTTTGGCTTCGCGGTCTACGGTCCCCGCGCACCGAAAGAGATCACCGAAATCGCGGACAAGCGCGTGAAGCAGGAGCTCGAGACGGTCAAGGACGTCGGCTCCGTCGGCTTCATGGGCGAACGCAAGCGCGAGATCCAGCTGCTCCTGAACGCCGACCGGCTGAACGCCTACGGCCTGACCGTGGACCAGGTGCGCAACGCGGTGCAGCGGCAGAACGTCGAGATCCCCGGCGGCCAGTTCACGGCGGGTCCGGCCGAAGTCGCGCTCCGCACGATGGGCCGCATCCGCAACGTCGAGGACTTCAACAAGATCGTCATCTCGTATCGCGCGGATGGTTCAGTCATCACGTTCGGCGACGTCGGACGTGTGCAGGACAGCGTGCAGGAGATCCGTTTCGCCAGCCGGCTGAACGGCATTCCCTCGGTCAACGTGATGATCCGCAAGCAGTCGGGAACGAACACCGTCGAGGTGGTCGACCGGGTGCAGGAGAAGCTGACCAACGTCCAGCGGCAGCTGCCCCAGGACATCGAGATCAGCGTCGGCAACGATCAGTCGCGGTTCATCCGGCGATCGTTCGAGGACATCAAGCTGCACCTGATCCTCGGCGGGCTCCTCGCCAGCATCGTCGTGTTCCTGTTCATTCGCAATCTTCGCGTCACCTTCATTGCCGCGCTCGCGATTCCGACGTCGATCATCGGCACCTTCACGTTCATGAAGATGGCCGGCTTCACGCTGAACAACATGACGATGCTCGCGCTGTCGCTCGCGACCGGCATCGTCATCGACGACGCGATCGTCGTGCTCGAGAACATCTTCAGGTTCGTCGAAGAGAAGGGCGTCACACCGAAGGAAGCCGCGGCTGAAGCCACCCAGGAGATCGGCCTCGCTGTCATGGCGACGACGCTGTCGCTGGTCGTCATTTTCGTGCCCGTCGCCTTCATGACCGGCCAGATCGGCCGCTACTTCTACAGCTTTGGCCTCACCTCGGCGGCGGCGATCATGATCTCGATGTTCGTCTCGTTCACGCTGACGCCGGCGCTCTGCGCGATGTGGCTCAAGCCCGAAGACGCGAAAGCGGATCACTCGAACACCAAGAGCGGCGGGTTCTACGCGAAGCTGGATCGCGTCTACGGAAAGATGCTGGTGTGGTCGCTCCACCACCGGGCGGTGATGATGGGCATCGCGGGCGTCGTCGTCGCGTCCGCGGCATTCCTGTATCCGTACGTGGGCAAGGAACTGGTGCCCGACGACGACCAGGGGGAATTCAGCATCAACGTCCGGCTGCCGCGCGGAACGAGCTACGCGCGGACTGAGGAGTTCATCAAGCCGATCGAGAAGGAAATCCTCGCGCTGCCGGCGCTGCACCGTGTCACGCAGAACATCGGTGGCGGCAACGCCAGCTTCAACATCATGATGACCCCGCTCGAGGAGCGGAAGATCTCGCAGCAGCAGCTCATGATTCAGGCGCGGCAGATGTTGCGCAAGTACCAGGGCGCCCGCATCAGCGTCTCGGGTGGCACGGACATCTCCGGCGCCTCCAGCGGCGGCGGCGGCGGTGGTGGCGGCCGCGGCGGTGGTCCGGGCGGCGGTGGCGGCGGCTTCAACCGCCTCAACGTCCTCATTCAGGGGCCGGACATCGAGCAGCTTCAGGTCTACACCGTCGACCTGATGGCGAAGATTCGCGAGATCCCGGGCGTCGTCGACGTCGACACCAACTTCGAGCCGACGCAGCCCGAACTGCGCATCAACATCGACCGGGCGCGCGCCGCCGACCTTGGCGTCAACATCGACACGCTCGCGAACAACCTGCGCACGCTCGTCGGCGGCGAGGAAGTGTCGGAGTTCAAGGACGGCGACGACCAGTTCAAGGTCCTGCTGCGCCTCGACGAGGCTTACCGCAATCCCCTCACGATGGGCGACCTGCTGGTAGCGGCCGGACCGGGCCAGGGCGCGCCGGGCGCGGCCGGGGCCGGTGCGGGCGGCGGTGGCGGCGGCCGCGTGAAAGTCAGCGACGTCGCGCAGCTCAAGAACGACTACGGCCCGGCGTCAATCGACCGCTACAACCGGCAGCGACAGATCTCGGTGAACGCCAACCTGCAGGGCGTGCCGCTCGGCGAAGTGCTCGCCAACGCGCGCGCCAAGGTCGAAGAACTACATCTCAAGCCGGGCTACCAGGCGGTGTTCGGCGGCAGCGCGCGGACGCTGGCCGAAGCCTCGACCAACTTCACGATCGCGCTGGTCCTGGCCGTCATCTTCATCTACATGGTGCTGGCGTCGCAGTTCAACAGCTTCATCCACCCGCTGACGATCATGACTTCCCTGCCGCTCAGCCTGCCGGCCGGCCTGCTGGCGCTGATGGCGTTCGGGATGACGATCAACGTCTACAGCGCGATCGGGTTGATGATGCTGTTCGGCATCGTGAAGAAGAACTCGATTCTGCAGGTGGACTATACGAACACGCTCCGCGAACAGGGGATGGAGCGTCACGAAGCCCTGATTGCCGCCAACCACGTCCGTTTGCGGCCGATTCTGATGACCACCATCGCCATCGTCGCCGGCATGATTCCGATCGCCTTCGGGAAGGGCGCGGGTGCGGGGTCCAGGGCCTCGATGGCCGTGACGATTCTGGGCGGCCAGGTGCTGTGCCTCCTGCTGACCCTGCTGGTCACACCGGTGGTCTATTCCTACTTCGACGACCTGCGGGAATGGAGCCCGGCGAAGGCGTTCAGGCGCCTGAGCCGCCGATCGAGGAGCGAGGCGGCCGCAGAGCGCCTCTAGAACCCGTCGGGGCTGGGGGCTGGGGCTAGCTGCTAGCCCCCTGTACCTAGCCCCTAGCCCCGAACCCCAGTCTCGGCTCCTGACAGCTGGCCCCGAGCTCCCAGCCCCGAGAGTAGCCACCCTGTCAACCATCCACTAAGCTGAGCCCGTCCTATCAGTTGTAAGTGGCCGAGATGTGACGACTTTGGCAGTAATGGCGCTGAGCGGCGATACCGCGGTTCGAAGCGGCATGAACGAGGACGTGGCCCTGGCGGCCGCCGGGGATGCCTCCGCCTTCGAACGGGTCTACCGCACGCACGTGGCGAAAATCCACAGCCTGACCCGGCGCATGCTGGGCAGCCACGAGGCCGACGAGGTCACGCAGGACATTTTCGTCCGCACGTGGCAGAAACTGGGTCAGTTTCGGGGCGACTCGGCGTTTTCGACCTGGCTGCATCGCCTGGCGGTGAACGTCGTCATCGAGCGGCGGCGGTCGTTTGCGATTCAGCGCGAACGGATGACAGACGACCCGGCGGCACTGGACTTCGTGACCGTGGCGCCGGCGCGCGCCGACCTGACGGTCGATTTCGAGCAGGCGATCGGGCAGCTGCCGCCGGGCGCGCGCGAGATTTTCGTGCTGCACGACGTGGAAGGCTACAAGCACCGCGAGATTGCGGTGATGCTCCACATCACTTCGGGCACGTCGAAGCGGCAGTTGCATCGGGCGCGAATGCTGATGCGGAAACACCTGGACGGGTTATGAAGATGCACACCGAGTGGACGGACAAGCTGTCGGATTACCTGGACGACGAGTTGGAGGCGGCCGAACGCGCGGCGGTCGAGGCGCATCTTCGGGAATGCGCGGACTGCTCGGCGGTGCTCGACGACCTCCGGCGCGTGATCGCGCGGGCACAGGCGGCCGCAACCGCCGCGCGCCCTCCACAGACGGACCTCTGGACGGGCGTCGCCGGACGCATTAACTGTATCCGGCAGCCCAGGCGCGTCAGCCTCACGGTGGCGCAACTCGCGGCGGCGGCGGTGCTCGTCGCGGCAGTGTCAGCGGGGATGGCGTGGCAGTTCGCGCCGTCGATTGCGGGCAGGCCTGACTCCGAGAGTTCGGCGGCAAATACTGATCGCACCGTCGCCTCGAGCGTAGCCGCTCCATCGGGGAGTAGTGCGGACCTGCAGGTCCGCCCGGACGGCGTCAGCTTGATCGGGGTCAGCCTCGCCGACGACCAGTACGACGCGGCGGTCGCGGATCTCGAGCAGGCGCTGAAGCAGGGACGCGGCAAGCTCGATAAGGCGACGATCGCCGTGGTCGAACAGAACCTGCAGACGATCGACCAGGCGATCGCGCAGGCCCGCGAAGCGCTCGCCTCCGACCCGGCGAACTCGTATCTGAGCGGTCACCTGGTCGAAACGCGGCGGCGGAAACTGGATCTCCTGCGCCGGGCGACGGCGCTGACGGACATGGACTAAAAGACAGGGGCTCGGGGCTGGCGCTAGGGTCTAGCCGCCAACGACGACGAGCCCAGGACAGAGGACGATCATGCTCGCAGAAATCGTGTTCTCGATGATGGTGCTGACGCCGACAGACCAGACGGTCAACGTGGCGAAGGGCACCAAACTGGACGTGAACAACTTCGCCGGCGACATCAACATCAAGGTGTGGGACAAGGACGCCGTGCGGGTCGAGGTCAATCACTCCGATCGCGAGGCGGTGGACATCAAACAGGGTGAACAGACCCTCACCGTGCGCTCGCGCTCGCTGCGCGGCGGCCCGCCCCGTTCGCTGGACTACGTCATCACCGTCCCGAAGTGGATGGCGATCAACGTCGGCGGCACCTACGCCGACGTGACGATGGACGGCGTCGGCGCGGATGTGACGGTCGAGACCACCCGCGGCGACATCAACCTGACCGGCGGCTCAGGGGTCATCACGCTGAAATCGATTCAGGGCGAAGTGACGGTGCAGAAAGCGAAGGGCCGCATCGAGGTCCGCGCGGTCAACGAGGGCATGCGCCTCTCCGACATCAGCGGCGATCTCTCGGCCGAGACGACCAACGGCAGCATCATCCTCGACCGGATCGATTCGGGCAACGTGGACCTCTACGCCGTCAACGGCAATATCTCGTTCGACGGCCCGATCAAGGACAAGGGCCTTTATCGGCTGACGACGCACAACGGGCTGGTGGCGATGGCGGTGCCGGAGAAAGCGAACGTCACGATGACGGTGCGGACCTACAACGGCGGCTTCAAGTCGACGTTCCAGGTTCCGGGCGACACCGGCGAGCGCCGGAAGCGGTTCACGATGACGCTCGGCAACGGCAGCGCGCACGTGGAGCTCGAGTCGTTCGGCGGGACCATCTCGCTGCGCCGGCCGGGCGAGCCGCGGCCCGAGACGGAGCGCCGGCAGCGCCGCGACAAGGACAAGGCGAGCCTCAAGCTGGATCTGAAGGGTCTGGCGCACCTGGACATCGATCAGACGGTGCGTGAGGCGATGGCGGAAGCCCAAGCGGCGATGCCGCAGGCGCTCGCCGAGGCGCAAGCGGCCATCCCGCAGGCGATCGCCGAAGCACAGGCCGCGATCCCGCAGGCGATCGAAGAAGCGATGGCGTCGATTCCCCACGCGATGGAAGAGGCGATGCGCGAGCTCGACTGGGCATTTCCGTTCGTGCACCCAAACCCGCGCCCGAACCCCAATCCGCGGCCCGATCCCCGACCGAATCCGAATCCGCAGATCAGGTAACAGAGAAGACAGGGCGAACGGGATCACACGGAGACACGGAGTCACGGAGAAAGAACAGAGGAGGGCGGTTCGACGGGCGTCGCGAAGCGACGCTGCGCAAACGGATCGGATGGTGAAAACGAACACCGCGCGCTCGTAGGGTGCTCGTTTTCACGATCCGATCCGTTCGCGCATGTCGGCCTGCGTCGCAGGCCGACCCGTCGAACCTTCCCTCCGTTTCTCCGTGTCTCTGTGGTGATCCCGTTCGCCCCGTAATCTCCGTTGCCTCGGCCGCTTACAGGGCCAGCAGCAACTCGGCGACCGATCGACCCGACACCGGATCGCGCAGATCAGGGGCGATGCTGACCAGCGGCTCGAGCACGAAGCGCCGCTGCCGGAATCGCGGGTGCGGCAGAATCAAGCCCGGTTCGTCGCTGGTGTGATCCCCGAACAGAATCAGATCGAGGTCCAGCGATCGCGGGGCGTTCGCGAACGGCCGGTCGCGCCCCTGCTCGTCCTCGATGACCATCAAGGCCTCGAGCAGCGCCCGCGCCGACATCGTCGTCTCCCCCACCGCCGCGGCGTTGAGAAACATTGGCTGGGGGCCGGAGACGCCTTCCGGCTTCGTGTCGTAGTAGCGGGAGATCTTGAGGCTCGCGAGCAGGCCGTGCAGCTTCGCGGCTGCGTAGTCGAGATGTGCGCGACGATCGCCCAGATTGCTGCCGAGCGCGACGGCGGCGGTTACTCGATCCACCGCGACGCCAGCACCTCGCCGTGTGACGGTCCAAGCGTTTCACCGCGCTTGCCCAGCAAGTCGGTGCGGCCGGCGAGCGCTTGCTCGAAGAAGCGCTTGGCCTCGAGCTCTTCACCGAGGATCACGCCGAGCATTTTCGCGTGGCGGGCATTGGGCATCGCGCTGATGCGCGGCCGCCAGCGGTCCACGAACGCCTGCGCCTCGCGGCCGTCCGCGTCAATCACCGCGCGGACGGCGTCGGCGCCCCTGGCGTCCGGCGTGCGGCCGACCGCGGCCGCGTCAGCCGGCACGGCGCCGCCGAGCTCTTCGATCGCTTTGGCCAGCCACGACAACTGGACCTCTTCGCGGTTGATGACGTACTGGTAGGTGTTATTGGCGTCGTATTGCGACACGATGCGGGCCGCCGCCTGGTGCCGCATCAGCGAGCCCAGTTTCTCCCGGGCGAAATCCTGAAGCAGAGCGACGACGTCGGTCACGAGGCCTGTTTTTCCTTGCAGGTGATGCAGACGCGCGTCCACGGAATCGCCCGCAGCCGCGCCGGCGCAATCGGCTCGCCGCAGTCGCGGCACACGCCGTAGGTACCTTTCTCGATCCGCCAGAGCGCTTCTTCGATGGCCTGCAGAATCTTCGCGTCGGTCTGCTTCAATTTCAGCTGGATGTGGACTTCGTTGTTGCCGCTGGCCTGATCGGCCATATCGCCCTGGCGCGTGTTGTTCTCCATCGACGCCTGCAGCGGCTTGATCCCGCCCGTACCCAGGATTTCAGTGCGCTTCTTGAGTAGCTGGTCCTTGTATGTGGTGTCGTCCATGGTGTCTCTCGTAACTTCAAATCATAGCACTACGACTGCGCTCGCGTCCGGGCCGGCCAGCGCGCCACCCGTCCTGGCCACAGAGTCACAGAGGCACAGAGCTGCTCGATTCGACGGCGAGGGCCTGCGGAGCAGGCCCGCAGATCGGCCGTAACGGATCGTGTCGACGAGCCGGCGGGATTGGTCGATCCGGTTCGTCGACACGATCCGTTACGGCCGGTCACGCCGCTTCGCGGCGTCGCCGTCGAATCGATCGTCTGGTGTGCGCGCCCGCGGTGTGATGCGCTCTTCTCCGTGTCCCTGTGTCTCTGTGGCCAGATTTCGTGGACGTGATCGCGGCGTCGCGATGGTGGGCTACTCCGCGCGCAGCGTGGCGAGCGGTTTGTTGCGAAGGACGTCCAGGCTGGAAAACACACCGATCGCGGCGACGAGAATCGCCGTCAACACGACGCCGGCGACGTGCTCGGTCACGAAGATCCGCCACGGGATCTCCAGCGCATAGCGGCTCACGGCCCAGGTGAGGACCACCGCGCCGAGCGATCCAATCATGCCGGCCAGCGATCCGAGCACGCCGTATTCGAAGAACAGCATGCGAGCGATCGCGCGCGTGTTGGCCCCCAGCGTCTTGAACACGGCCGCCTCGTAGACGCGCTGGAACTTGGTCATCGCCACGGCACCGATCAGAATGAGGGCGCCGCTGAAGAGTACCAGTCCGCCGACGACCGTGATGGCGAGCGTCACCTTCGACATCACGTCGCGGATGCGTTCGACGACGTCGTGGAAGTCAATCACCGACACGTTCGGAAAGCGCTCGACGAGGTCGTGCTGGAACTGGCCGCGCGCCACCGGATCCGGCGGGCCTTTCAACGGCGACACGTAGGTCTGCGGCGCCTGATCCAGCGGACCCGGCCGGAACACAAATACGAAGCCGCCGTTGCGCGACTCGCGCCACTCCACGTTGCGAATGCTGGTGATGCGCGGCTCGATCGTCCGGCCCAGGATGTCGAATCGCATGGTGTCGCCGACGTGGAGCCGCGCCCGCTCGGCAATCTGGCGCTCGACCGACACTTCGGGCTCGGTCGACGGCGAGTTCCAGAAAGCGCCCTCGATCACCTTCTCGTTCGGCTCGAGGTGATCGCGATACGTCAGCGTGAACTCGCGGCCGAGCGACACGCCCTTGTCGCGTACCTGATCCGCCCCGTTCAGGTTCTGTTCGCGGCCTGAAACCCCGACCACGCGCGCCCGCAGCACCGGGATCAGCTGGAACGGCCCGGTGCCGTGGGACGGGTCGCTGAGAAACGCGCGCACGGCTTCCGCCTGCCCGCGCTGAATGTCCAGGAGGAACATGTCGGGCGAGGCGTCCGACGACTGGATCGAGAACTCCTGGAGCAGGCTCGCCTGCAGCGAGCGGATGCCGACGATGAAGAAAGCGCCCAGCCCCACGGCCAGCAGGATGACGCGCGTCTGGTTCCCCGGCCGGGACAGGTGCAATACGGCGTGCCGGAGCGGAAACGATTTGGCGTTCGCGAGCGGCGCCACCGCCGCGACGAGTCCCCGGCCCGCGAGCTGAAGCACGAACGCCAGCCCGGCAAAACCGGCGCACACCACGATGCCGACGTTGAGGGACGAGGCCTGCCACGCCGTGACGGCAACCAGCGCCAGCGAGACGACGACGAGCGCGACAATCCCGAGCCAGTCCTTGCGGCGCCGTGCCGTCTCGTCCCGCAGCAGGAGCGACGGCTTGATGAACCGCACCTGCAGCAGCGGCACCACCGAAAACAGCAGCGAGACCAGCACACCGATCGTGATCCCCTGCACCGCGGCGCTCCAGGTGACGCCGTAATGCGCCTCGGTCAGAATCGACGTCGAGGACGAGGCCAGCGCCAGCGGGATGGCGGCCACTGCCGCGCGAGCCATCGCGACCCCCAGCAGGCTGCCGGCCAGACCGAGGACCAGCACCTGCAGGATGTACACCGTGATGATCTGCGCGCTGCGCGCGCCGATGCACTTGAGGACGGCGATGCTGCGGATCTTCTGCAGGATGAACACGCGCGTGACGCTCGACACCGCAATGCCGCCCAGGATGACGATGACGAGCCCCACGAGGCTCAGGTAATCCTCGGCACGATCGAAATCGCGGCCGACCTGGTCCTCGCGCGAGCGGTACGACCGCGGGTTGATGAAGTCCTGACGCAGGTCACGCCGGAGCGCGGTCATCAGGTCCGCGACCCGACTGTCCGGCACGCGAACGAACATCAATCGCTGGGCGCGGCTGCCAAGCGACAGAAGGCCCGTGGACGCCAGGTCGGCATAGTCAATGTAGATCCGCGGGCCGAGGCTGAATCCTCCCGGTCCGCCGCCAGGCTCTCTCGCAATGACGCCGCGGATGGTGAACATCGTCTGGCCGACGGCAATCTGGTCGCCGACCTTGAGCTGGAGCGCGGACAGCAGCTCCGGACGCACGAGCGCACCGTGCTGCTCCAGCAGCGAATGGGAATAGGTCTGGCCGCCCTGCAGCAGGATCGTGCCGTAGAGCGGATAGGCCGCCTGTACAGCGCGCAGCTCCGCCACCTTGGCGATGCGCGTCGCCGGGTCGGCCGGCCGCACCATGGTCGGCGTCTCGGTCGTTTCCGTTCGCGCGAACGCACCGGCCGTCGCGAGATGGCGTTCGATCTTCTCTCGGGCTTCGTCGGGCCAGTCGCGGGTGGTGCTGATCACGACGTCGGCGCCGACGAGCGCTCTCGCCTCCGAATTGACGACGCCGCGAACGCTCTGGATGACCGACCGGAGCGCGACGATCGCCGCCACGCCGACCGCGATGCAGACGAAGAAGAACAGCAGCCGCCGCCACGACGCGCGCGTTTCGCGGACGGCCATGCGAAGGACGAACATCATCGCGCCGGCCGCGGCAGACGCTCATCTGCAACCTCTCGCCCCTCGACGCCGCTCGGGGCGACCCTGAGCGTGTCGAATGGTCGGAGGATGAGCGTATTCTCGGTGACGCGGCCGTCGCGCAGCACGAGGCGCGCGTCGGCCATGCCGGCCAGCTCCGCGTCGTGCGTGACCAGTACGATCGTCGTCCCTCGGGCGCGGTGGATCGAACGCAGCAACTCCATGATGTGTCGGCCGTTCGCGCTGTCGAGGTTGCCGGTCGGCTCGTCGGCGAGCACGATCGGCGGGTTGTTCGCCAGCGCG
>Ga0193696_1000306_pt1 | contig 18101 bp, 18 predicted proteins | sample L3m1metaG_FD_145074 | JGI IMG/M metagenome (GOLD analysis project Ga0193696, IMG submission 145074) | Soil microbial communities from a riparian zone of the East river system, Colorado, United States - L3m1 | ecosystem: Environmental > Terrestrial > Soil > Riparian zone | place: USA: East River... | reverse complement strand
TGCCCTCCAAGCCGCCGTTGCGGTTTTGGGAACTGAAATCGGTAGCACCGCTACTGCCGCCGCCAAAACCGCCAAATCCCATCAGGCGGTAGTACGCCTGCGTCGGCGTCTCGGCCCCGGTGTCGAACACGGTGTTCTGGGTGTTTGACACGTTGGGCTGGCCGGTGCCGAGGTTTTGCAGCGCCGAGCCGCCGTAGGTCTGCGGGTCGTAGGGATTATAGCCGCCGTTGGCGTACCACTGCTGCGGGCTGGTCGGAACAGCCGGATTGTCGAACCCGCCCATGCCGGGAGACATGCCCGCCCCCTGACCGATGCCGCTGCCGTTGTTCGCACCGAAGAAATTGCCGCTCCAGTAGTACGGGTCTTGCGGTGCCTGCGCCTGCGGCTGCGACCTGCCGCCACCTCCCATGAGTTCGTAGTAACGTGCGACCAGATCCGGCTGCGCATCGAGGGGTTGCGCGCCGGTGCCGAACGCGTTCGGGATGCGTGACTGATCCTTCGGATCTGCGCCAGCGAGGTCGCGGATGCCCTGCCAGAACGGATCGGTGGTGCCGCCCTGAACGGGTGCCCTGACCGGATCGGGGATGGCGTTGCCTTGGTAGCCGCCGCTGCCGTATCCAAGTGGATCGGTGACGCCCGGCTGGCCCTGATTGCCGACCCCCGCATAGGGGTCGTAGCCGGAGCCGCCGGGCTGCCCCATGCCGGTGGCGTCACGCACGCCCTGCCAGAACCACGGCAGCTGCGGCTGCGGCTGCGCGCCGCCGTTCGGCGCAGTCGACGGGTTGAGGCCCGCGCTGTCGTCATAGGCAGGCTGCTGCGGCGTGTAGCCGCCGGGCTGGCCGTAGCCGCCGCTCATGATGCGGTAGTACTCGGCGATGTTGTCCGGGGTCTGGGCGGGCTGTGCGGCGTAGATGTTGCCACCGCCGCCGACGGCGCGGCCATACGCGGCTCCGAGCCCGGCGTAATCCGCCGTCTGCTGGCCGAAGCCGCCGCCCGAGGCGAAGACGTTGTTCTGCGCCTGCTGCGCCATTAGCGCGATCGCCGCCTGATTGCGCGCATAGTCGGCGTTGTTGTTGTTGATGGCGTTGTTGGCAAGCGGCGTGTAGCCGTTGCCGTAGTTGATGCTGTCGGAGTAGCCACTGGCGAGTTCCATGATCGTTATCTCCTGACGTCGCAGCGCGCCATCTGCACCAGATTGCGGGCCATGTTCTTGCAGGCGATCTCGGCGTTGCGGGCCTCGATCTCCGAGCGCGTCGGCACCCGGTCGAAGTTGGAATTGATGTAGAGCGCCTCTTCGGTGGTGAGGCAACCCGCCAGACTAACAGCCAACGCAGACGCGAGGATGAAAAGGCTCGGCAGGCGGTAATTCAGGAACGTCCGTTTCCCTCGCGTCATCGAATGGGGCTCCCGAAGGCGTGCAGGCCGAGGATGCCGATCAGGAGGAACACGATGAACCAGCTGCCGAACGGGGCCCACGCATAGCCCGCCGGTCGCCACGGGTTCATCCCCCAGACGCCGAAGACCAAGGTCAGAACGTAGATCAGCCAGAACCAGATGTTGGCTCCCATGTGAGCCTCCTATTTGCATTTCCTCGCCAGTTCGGCGATCAGCGCGTCGCGGCGTTCGCCGGTTGCCGCCACTTCATGCACGATGTAGCCCAGAAACAGCACGTTGATGACGACGACAGCCAAGATCCAAGGATGCTCTCGCAGTGCGTTGAAGATCTTGTCGCCGAGCTGCGTCATGACGGCTTCGCGCCGGTGCGACCTTCCAGCGTTGCCACCCGCGCCCGCAGCGCCTTCAGTTCCTGCAACAGCACCGGCACATACTTCGAGTAGTCGATGCCCCAAGCGTCCTCGGCCTTGTTGTAGTTGACGGCGCTGGGGTAAACCTCGTTGGCCTGCTGCGCGATAATGCCGTAGGAACGCTCGCCGGTGGACTTCCAAGCGAAGTCGTAGACGTTGGTGTCGTCGACGATGTTGCCTGCGTCAAAGCTCTTGAGATCCTCTTTCAGGCGGCCGTCGGACGAGGTGTTGTAGCCGGTCGCCGTTGGCGTTGTCGAAATGGTGCCGACCTGCGTGCCGCCAGCGTTCTCGAAATTGATTGCCCATGTGGTGCCGTCGGTGGGCCTGATCGAGATACCCGGCGCGCCGGTCGGCGAGGCGATACCGACGCCGGCGGAGAGGGCGGGAATTGCGGCGGCAGTCGCTGGCGCAAATACCGTTCTTCCGGTCGAGCGCACGATCCCCAGCGGATTGCCGATGAACGCCCCGGCGTCGTTGTAGTTATAGATCGCGAAGTCGGACCCGACGTTGCCGCCGCTCTCTGTGGTCTGATTACCGAGAGACAGATCCCAGCGCGACAGATTGTTCTTTCGGCCAAACACGGCGGCCGGGCCTACGCCGGTCTTGTTGAGAACAAGGACGGGGGAGGCACTCATGATTTGCAGATTGCCGGTCATGGTGTCGCCAGCGACATCGACCTGATCGGCTCCGGCGTAGCGCCACGACTGCCACACGCTGCTGACGTATTCCCTCACATACAATGGATGCGGCGCACCGGCAGCACTGATGTCATAGGCCAGAACAATGCCCTGTCCGACAGCCATGGTGCCGATGAACGTCCCCATGAAATAGCTTGCCGGGTTTGGCGCACTGGTCGCGCCGGGACTGGCGACGAACGATCCGGCTTCCCAAGGGTGGCTGTCAAAGTTCGTGACGGTCTGCATCGACCGCTCGGCAGCGAGATTGGTGCGCGCCTGCGCGGCATCGCTCGCACCCGTGCCGCCCGCCACGATCGGCCGCGGCGTGTTGAGATCCTGCTCGACGTCGCTGGTGTTACCATTGAACACCGCGCTCTCGATCGTGGTGCCCTCGACCACGTCGGGGAAGGGGTGGCTGTAAATTCCAGAACCGTTACGCGGCATTTCAACGCTCCTCGGTGACGGGCATGACGCCACGCAGTCTTAGCTGTTCCAGCATCTGGTTGGTGATGGCATTGCGTATGCTCTCTGGCGTGTTGCCGAGGCCGGGACCGGCCACGACCGGCGAGGCGGCGGCCCACTCACGGTAGAGCGGCGATCGCTGCGCCATTGCGCCTTCCAGCTCTCTGGCGTGGTTCACCGTCATGCGGTTGCCCATGCCTTTTAGCGCGCTACCGGCAAGAGGCACGCCCAGCCCTAGCAGCGGCGTCAGATCCCCGGTCGCCAGCGCCGCGACCACGCCACCGCCGCCCGCCGCCTGCCCGGTGATGCCGCGCATGGCATTGCCGCTTGAGCGCAGCTGATTAGCCAGCCACTCGCCTCTGGTCCGGTCGCGGATCAGGTCTTTCTCTTCGGGCGTGTACCACTTGCCCTCGCGGCTTTTCGGGTTGAGCAGCGCGACTAGCTTTTGCCGATAAGTGTTACCGGCGTTCTGGGCAGAGTTGGCAGTGTTGAAGCGGTCCTCGGCGTACTGGTTGGTTTCCTCGACGGTCTGGGTGCGCTTGCCTGCGCGGTAGTCGCCACGCGCGTCGTTAAGTAGCTGCGTAACCCGAGATCGCTGCGCGTCGGTGCCGCTGGCCTGCGCGATCGGCGACTGCATGAACCGATCCAGAAACTCACGCGTCTGGCGAGCGCCCGGCTCATTGACGCCAGTAAGCCGCTGGCGAAGCGCATCAATGTCTTTAGGCGTGATGGTCGGCGCGTCGGGGTCGGCCTGCAGCCTGCCGGTGCGGCCGCTTTCGATGGTGTTAAATACGCTCGGAGACTTGTCAGGGTCGGTGACGCGGTAGAGATGCCGCTCAAGGCTGTCGAGGGCGTTCCTGAACTGCGGGGCGTGGTAGTCGATCGGGACGGCGTGCGTGTCGGTGTAGCGGTCACTGGCAGATCCCTTTAGCTGGGCCGCGGTGGGAACAGGTGCCATCGACCGCGGTGCGACGTCGGCGAAGTGTCCGAACGGCGCACCGACCGCGGCACCGAATGCGCCGCCGACCATGGCGTTGCGGGCGTAGTCCTCCGCGTTTCCGGTGTAGGTGTGCCCGGCGGCCTGCGCCGCGCCGAGCAGCCCGCCCTCGACGCCGTAGCCCGCCATGCGCGCGATCGACGGCAGCGCGCCCCTGCCAGCCCCGCCCAGCGCAGCACCCGTCGCCCTGCCGACTGCGCCTGCGCCCGGAACGAACGCCTGCGCGGTGCCGCCAGTCACGTCACCGGCCACGGAAAGATAGGGACTACGCTCGCGCCGCATCGCGGTGTCGGCGTTCTCTTGGTTCACGCCTTCCGAATAGCTCGGCGCTTCTCCGGTGAGAGCGCGCTGCACGCCACCCAGACGATCGCGCATGCCGAAGGTGAAGGTGTTGGACGCCGCCTTGGCAAAGTCAGCGGCCTTGCCGAGCGCCGTCGCGGGCGGTGCGTGCTCGACCACCGGCCCCATCTCGAACGGGTTGCCGGAGATCGGCACCGAGGGCGGGCCAGCCGGAATGGGCGCGGCGGGCAGCCTCGGGTCGTAATCGTCTTCGAACGGGTTGTTGCTCGCCATCAGAGCCCCTTCCGGTCCTGCGCCCGCTTGAACCGCGCCAGCTCCAGTTCAGCAGCACCCGGCCCGTAGACGTCGTTGAATTGCGCCTTGCGCTGGTCTGTCGGCTCGGTCAGGAGGATCTGCAGCTTTTCCTGCGGCACGGTCGAGCCGCCGATCTTGTAGAAGTCTTCCGCCTTCTCACCAGACAAATAGCGGTCGATCTTGGCCTCGTAGTCGCCGATCTTGCGGTGGTTGATCTCGGCGGCGCGGTCCATGATGGTTTTGATGGTCTTCATCTGCAGGTTCGGGTCGGAGCCTTGGATACCTTCGGCGATCTTGACGTCGGCGTTCGACACGCCAACACCACCCTCGCCGTTGACCGTCTCGACCGCCTGCTTGAGGCCAGCCTTCAGCGTGGCGCTCATGATCTCGGTATTGGCGGCCAGATTGCCCGACATACCGTTCTTGAACGCCCAGTCGGCAAACTTGGCACCCACAACGACGCCGTTGGCACCGTAGCCGGTGATGACGCCTTCCTTGATCGCCCTGCGGGCGAGCTGCTGGGCAGCTTGCGCCTGCACGGTCTGTTCGACGCTGGCCTTTGCCTTGTCGAGCTTGGGGTATAGTTCGTGCGGCAGCTGCCCGGTGCGGCTCTTGATGCGGGCGTCTTCGCTCTTCATCTCGGCCTCAGCCTGCGCCGAGCCGACCTCGGCCTCGCGCTTCTTGCGCTCCTGCACCAGCTGCGCCGGGTAGCCGCCCAGCTCCAGCGCCCGCTTGTCGGCCTCAAGCTGGGTGTTCCGCGTGGTGGCCCGCGATTGCTCGATGTCGGCGGCCTGTTTTGGGCGCTCCATCTTGTACTTGGTTTCCAGCTCCTGCTCCTTGAGCCAGTCGGATTTTCGGATCTCGTAATTCTTCAGCTTGTTCTCGTAGTCAGCACCGAGCTGCGTCCGCTCCGCCTCGACCTGCGAGGCGGCCCACGCCTTGACCCGGTCACTGACGTCGGCATTGAGGAACCGCTTCCGCATGTCCTGTTCGATCGGCCCCATCGGCGGCTTGGTGGGCGGCTCGGGCATCGGCCGATTGCGCGGAACATACTCCTCCGGCGCGGCGCGGATGGCGGCGCGCGGATCGGGCGGCGCGGCTGGTATTGGTGCCGCCGTCGGCGGCGCAGGCGGCAGGCCGCCGCCGGGGAGGATGGCCTTCGGCTGGCCGCCTGCACTGACGACCGGCGGGAACGGCCCGCCCTGCGCCAGCTGCGGCCCCGGAGGCGGCGGGACGGCCTGTGGAGGCGGCTGTGTCGCCTGCTGGCGCTGTTGCACGGTGTCGCCGACGGCCTGTCCCAGCGGCCCCTGCAGGGCTCCGGTGACCGGCGGCATGTCGCTCATGACATCGCCGGTGCGGTTGGAGGCGGTCGCACCAAACGAGGGCGGCGCGCGGGTCATGCCGGTGACGTCGCCGAGGCGCTGCTCCTGCGCAGTGTCGGCAGGCGTCAGCGGCGTGTCGGCGGTGCGGGTGGCGAGGATGGCCGCCGCGTTGTCGCGCGGGCCGCTGCCGGGCATGCCGTAGTAGCCCATGATCTTTTGCGCCGCCGCCTGCGGGCCAAGGCCACCGGCATTGTTGACCGCCAGATTGTAGCTCGGGGCGTTGCCGCTGCCGCTCAACATCTTGGCGGCGGTGCCCGCCCCCTGCTGGTGCGCCAGCGCCAGCTCGCCCGGCGACGGCGGCCTGCCGAGGGCCTTCTCCAGCACGGCGGCGTTGTCGTCGGTGAGGCGGTTGACGGCAGCGATCGAGGCGACCGGGTCGGTGCGCCGATCGCCCTCCGGCCCTATCAGCCCATACTGCCGACCCGTGCTGCGGATGAACTGGAACGGTCCTGCCGCGCCGGTGGGCGATACCTCATTGGCGCTGCGCGCCTCCTTGCCCGCGAGGTGGCCGAGGTAGGCCTGCCGCTCCGGCGAAAGTCCGCTGGCCGCCAGATGCGGTGCCAGATAGGCGGGCGGCGGACGAAAACCGGCTGCCGCCGCGGGAGCTGCGGCACCGGCGTCGGCCACGTCCTCGGTAGGTGGCGCGGTCAGGGCGGACTGCGGCCCCGGAGCCACCGGCGGCACAGGCGCTGCGGCGGATGACGGCGTGTAGCCGCTCATGGTGGCGGTGTCTTTGGCCGCCGTCTCGGCGGCCTGTCGCTCCAGCTGCCTGCCCATGAAGGCATCGCCGAGGCTGTCGCCGATCGAGAACAGCCCCTCGCCAAGGGTCTTGGGCGCGGTCTGCTTCTTCATCAGCATCGCCAGCGCGATCTTTTGGCGCATCTGCTGCGCGCTGGCGCTCTGGGGGTCGTTCTGAAAAAAGATCGTTTTCTGGATCTCGTCAAACAGGCCCATTTTATGCCGCCCTCAAAATGCTGCCCATGACCTTGGCCGGGTAGATGTGCTTGACGCCGCCGCGTGTCGTGACGGCGCTCCTGTCGACTTTTTCCACGTCTTGCGCCATCGGGCCGACGTGCCGCGCCGGATCACCCTTGTACGACCACTCGGAGATCGGCAGCTGCTTGCGCTTGCCGTCGCTACCTGCGGCGAACACGGTGCCCATCGGCACGATGTTCTCTTTTGTGCGCTCGTCCGACATGATCGCCGCGCTGCCGAGCTTGCCGCCGAGGCCGAGCAGGCCACCCATGGTCGACTGCCAGTTCTGGTTGGCGGTCTGGTAGTTTTGCTGCTGCTGGGCAAAGTTTTGATTGATCAGCCCGCCGATGTCGGTGGTGGCGATCTGCGACTGCGGCGAGTTCAGCCAGTTCGGGTTTTGCACCTGACCGCCAGACATCAACGCCGAAATCTCGTTCAACGGCTGCTGGCGCTGCTGGTACTGCTCCTGCAGGTACTGGTTGCGCTGCGCGTTCTGCGCGTTGAAGCCGGACTGCGCCTGTGCGGTCTGCTGCGCGGCTCCGGCGTTGTAGAAGCCCGCCTGCGCGGCGTTCTGCGAGTTCTGCTGCGCCTGCGCGGCATTGGCAAACGAGCCTGCGCCGAGGTTTTGCTGGTATTGCTGCTGCTGCGCGGCGTTCTGGAAGCCCGCGCGTTGCGCGGCCATGTCCATCATGCGCTGCTGCTCTTGGCCGCCTTGCGCAGTGACGGCGAGCCTCGCGTCGTTGGACTGCCGGTTATAGTCGTCCATCGCCGATGCGTAGGCCTGACTGCCGTAGCGGATGCCCTGATCGGCGAGCCGCTGCTCGATCGCGCTGCGGTCCTTCTGTAGCTGCGGGTTGAGGCGTCCGTACAGGCTCTCCTCGACGCGCTGCCGGTCGGCTGAGAAATCCCCCGGCCCGTAGTCCTTGGTGATGGCACCGGCGTCGCCGAGGCCGGTCTGGATATTGCCGCCGGGGTCGTAGCCGGTCTTGGCCGTCAGGCCGCTCATGATGTTCCAAGCGTTACCGGCCCCCGGCGCGCCCGAGGTCGGGTTGAATGGCGTAGACAGCAAACTGCCCACGCGGCCCGATTGTTCGTTGCCCATCGTCGCCAGATTGCGCTTGGTGGCGTTGATCTGATCCTGCGTGCCCTGCGCGAACGGGTTCAGCGACTGCGTCGAGGTGAACCGCGGGATACTATACGTCTGGTTGGTGGCCGGGTCTGTCCAGCTGTGCGTGCCCGTGACGTCATACGACAGATTGCCTTCCGGCGTGTTCTGGTTGACGTTGTTGAGGAACGCGTTCGCGACGCCGGTGGCGACGTTGGTGCCGGTTTGGGCGGCGGCGGTCGCGTACGGATTAGGTGGTTGTGGCGCTTCTGGCTTGCTAATGGCAGCCTCCTATCGCGGTGGCATTTGCGGCGGCATTCCCTGCGGCGGCATCTGCGGTGACATTCCCTGCGGCGGTGGCATCAGTCCACCCAGCGCGCCCGCCATCATCGGCTGGGGCTGCGTGCCCGGCGGCATTCCCTGTGGCGGCATGCCCTGCTGCGGCGGCATCGGGCCCGCCTGCGGCGCAGCCCCGCCCGCAGGCATCGGCGGCGGCATACCCTGCGGCATCCCCTGCTGCGGCATGCCACCCGGCGGGTTGGCGATGTTCATCAGCGCCTGCGTGATCTGGTCGCGCTGGCCGTTCCGGGCGGGATCTAGATAGGGGGTGGGCATCAGGCGGCTTCCTTCTGGTCGGCTTTAGCCGGGCGATGCCGGTTGACGTTGTAACGGCTCTGCTCCCAGTCTTCCACGGTCAAGGTGGCGACGACCCCGTCGCGACCGCGCCCGCCGAGCCGCTTGATGGTGTGGAAGGTGAAGCCGACCGCGGCGGCGATCCGCAGCACCGGCTCGTTGTCGGCCATCGTGGTCTTGATCAGCATCTGGCAGCCGACCTGATAGAACGGGTAGTCGTACATGATCTGGATGGTCCGCCGCGACAGCCAGTTGGTGCCGGGAATGGCGGCGCCAGACATCTCGATCGTGCCAACCTCAGGGCACCAGTTGCGGTAGACTAGCCCGCCGATCAGGTAGCCGTCGTGGTCGAGCACGCCGATCGTCGAGCACGCGCCGAAACCGCGCTCGCGGCACTCGGGGATAAGCGACGCCACGAACGGGGCGACGATGTCGGTCTGGTCGAAGACGTAATGCAGCACGGCCTCTCTCCTATACGACGACGGCGTCGCGTTCGTAGGTTGCGGCGATACTGATAAGATCCACTTCCGGCTTGGCTTGCTGCGCCACGGTCACCTGCACGACCGGCGCGTGGGAAAAGCCGGTCATGCCGATCGACACCCAGCCGGTGTTGCGCACCACCGGCTTGGCTGGGGTTGCCGCATCCCACTTCGCACTATCCCACAGCCCCTGATCCCAAAGATCCAGCAGGCCGGGATCATCCCCCGCCAGCGACGGCTGCGGCAGCACCACGACGTAGTCGGTGGTCGCCGACAGCTGCGGCACAAACGGCTCGCCCGCGCGAGCCGCAAACGAAGCCCGCGCCTGCCGCCACGTCACGGTCTGCGACGGTGATTGAAACATCTCCCAGCCGCCCACCAGCGTGGCGACGTATGGTACGCCGTTGTCGTAGCCGGTGCGGTCCATCTGTATGATGCGGCCAAGCTGATCGCCGAAGAAGGCGTCGCCACGCATGCGAATGAAGCACATGGCGTCCCAGCCGGTGAAGCGCGCGTGCGCGCCGGTCGCGGCGTTGGTGGCGAGGCAGAGCTGCTTGCCGGTCGCACCACCGGGAAACGTGGTGAAGATTGCGCCGTATTCGTCCCACTTGCACATCGTCCACGGGTGCTCGCGCTTGTCGAGCACCTGCTCGCGCCACATCGACTTGATGGTGCGCGTGATCGCCGCCAGTTCCAGATCGACGCGGGACTTGGTGATCGCGCCGGAGATCGGGACGATGCCGTCGACGGTGGCGAGCAGCACGTCGCCGCCGACCGCCAGATGCGCGTTCATGCCGAGCGGCGGCGAGATCTCGTAGCGGCCCTCCTGCCGCCAGCTGGTGGCGACGGACGGGTCGCTGCCGGTGAAGATCAACAGCTCACCGAGGTCGCTCATGAACACCAGCTTGTCGTCGATGCCGTCTCCGGCATCGATCGACCAAGTAAAGCACGCGAGCAGCTTGCCGCCCTTGGTGGCCGCGCCCGATAGCGGGATCATCGCCAGTGCGCCGCCGACCGCGTTGAGCGGCAGGTACCACGCATTCATCGAGCCGGTCTCGATGAAGAAGTAGCGGTTGCGATACTTGCAGACGTAACTCAACCCGGCGGGCGGAATGCCCGTGATCATCGACGGCTTGCCCGCCGGAGGCACATAGCCCGTCGACAGCGTCTCCCACGTCAACCCGCCACCGGAGGAGGGCCCGTAGCGCAGCGGCGGGTCGCCCGCGTCGTTGACCACGATCATCCAGTCGCCCTGCGCGTTGGCGAGCTGCGATGCGGAATAGTTGCCGGAGGTTTGGCCAGCCTTGACCAGCGCCGGTATCGGCGTCGTGACGTCATACAATTTGGTCAATTGCCCCGCGTACATGCGCTGGATGTTGCCGCTGGCGTACTCGAAACCGGAAATAACCGGCCCTCGCGTCACGCTCACGGCAGCCCAGTAGGTCGGGTTTGCTGCGCGGGCGGCGGCGAAAGTGCCCGAGGCAGGGCTGGTGTGCGCGACAGCGGCGTCCCAGTAACTGCCGTCAACCGTATCCTTGACCCTGATGCCGAGGGCGTAGGCGTGGCTGGTGACCCAGTTGCTGAAATCCGCCGTCGATGCCGCCCACGTCCCCGGAACAGCGGTGCGGTATTGTGCAAATGTCAGCGGGGCTGCGCCCGTGAGTTGCTGGGCCAGAGAGATCCAGTAGGTGTTGTCGGCGGTGTCCTTGGCCTTGACGCCAATCTCGTAGAAATGAAGGTTTTGCCACGCCGGAACGTCAGCGGCGTGCAGGTCGCAGTAGACCACGCAGCCGCCGCGCAGGCTTACCCCGCGCATGGTCGGCTTCCAGTTGTCGCACACTACTGCAGCCCCCGGCTGCATGTAGGCTTCGTTTTCGTTCTGGATGATGCCGCGCGTCGGAGCCGGTATTGTCGTGGTCTGCAGCTGCTGCGCGACCTGCGCAGGGACTGCCGTGCGGCGGAAAAACTGGTGCTGGCTCATGTCGGCACCGGCCACGGGTAGGCGACGGTGGCAGAAGCCGAGATCGGCTTGCGCCCGAGGATGATCGGAGCCGGGCTGTCGTGGCCCATCGCGACGGCGAGGGCGTCACCGTAGGTGCCCATGTCTTCGGCGTAGCTCGCGCCTTTCTGGGCCTTCCACTGCCAGATCATCCCGAGTTTTAAAAGTCGTTCGTCCAGCGTGAACGTGTCGGTGTCGCTCATGAAGACGTCGCCACGTCCGCCGCTGGCGAGGTCGATGCAATTTTTATCGAGGTAGCCGAACGTGGCGGTCTGGCCGACCGGCATCGCCGGGTAGATGACCATGTTGCCACCCAGCATCGTCCACTCGCCCCACGCCCAGTCGCTGGCATTGGAGGCGCGACGTTGCATCCACTCGTCACTATCGGGCACGAAATGCATCGGCGACTGCGTCGACGTCGACCGCCACACATTCGACGTCAGCAGCATGCGCTTGTAATCGGCGGGAAGCGGAAAGGCGGTCGCCGTGCCGTCTCCGGTCAACGTCGCCATCGCCCGCAGCTTGGTCCAGTCGCGATTGTCGTAGGCAATGCGCTGCGCCATCTCGTTGGCGAGCGCCAGCATCTCCTGCATGGTGCGGTTGCCGGTGATGCCGGAGAACACGCTGGCGGGCTGTGTTACGCCGACCACTGCGCAGACATCCCTGATCACCGACAACAGCGTCATTTCATGCAGCCTTGGCCGGGCGGCACTCGACCGCCATGCGGATCAGGTTCTTCTTGTTGGTATTGCCCAGCGGCTCTTGGCCGGTGTGGGTGGCGATGTACTTGCGAAGTTCCGCGGGCTCCATCTCCTCGAACTCGGCCTCGGCGTGCTGCGCCATAGTCTTCTTGGCGATCGCGTCCTCCTCCAGCACCGCATTGCGGGCCCGCAGCGCCATCAGCTCGGCCTCCAGCTGCCGGTTTGGCGCGGTGGACTTGGCCTCGGCGATGTATTCCATCGCCGCATTCTTCCACTCGCGCCCGCCGGTGCCGAGGTTCTTCAGCTCCTGACCATCGATCGCGGCCAGCGCCTCGACGGTGTAGATGTTCTGCGCTCGCAGCTCGGAGCGCTTGCCCTCGGAGAGGAACGGCACGTAGTCGAGCGGCGTGCCGCTCTTGGTCTGCAGGTCGCGGCGCTTGAACTGCTGGTACTGGCGCTGGAACCGCTCGGCATAAGAAACTTTCTTCAGCCCGCCGGTCTCCGGGTCGGGCTCCCAGTGCGAGAACGCGGTCGCCGGGAACACCTTGACGTCGCGCGAGCCGGGGACGCGGATCTCGACCACCTCCATGTCGTCGAAGATCGGTCGGCCCTCGGCGCGACTGCGTAACTCATTGGGGATCGGGTGCTGCTTGAACAACGCCACGTTGGCGTCATCAGGGTCGCGAAAGGCCATCTGTCTCTCCGTTGTTGCCTTCAAAAAAGTGCCGGGCCGCCTTCGCGGAAGGAAGGCATCTTACCTACACGTCAGCAGCCCGGCCTCTCCCTTTCCGCGATGTTCGGCGCGTCAGGAAGTCACAATCTCCAGTTGATCAGGAGCCCGGCACGCTGTCATACAGACGCCAGTTGAACATCGGGTTGGTCATCGTGAGTTCCCCCATCCATCCGATGAACTGGGCGACGGCATCCTTGTCTATCGGCATCTGTCCGTCGCTCTCGAACAACTTGTCGAAGTTGCGGTTGGGGTGATAGCGGATCTTGAGGCTGTCAGTGTCAATACCGAAGGTTGTATTGGCTGGCATGTTGCTGCCGATACCGCCGTCGAGCACGATCTCGGCACGCTTGCCGCCGCCGATATATTCAAGCGAAGAGAACCCCAGCGAGCCCATTGACGTGCTGCCGGTCTGGCGCTGGATCGCGAGTGTTGCCGCGTCATACGCCGCGTAGTGCTCCGGCGACATGATCAGGAGGTCGGCATGGTCGCGGCCCCGCGAGCGCGCCGTCATGATGGCGTTGAGCATCGGCCTGATCGTGGTCGAGTTGACCTGCGTCGATCCGGCCATGAAGCTGTGCGCGTCGTAGGTCGTGGTGCGCCACAATGTGTTGAGGTTGCGATCGATGCCGCCATAGGTGCCGGTGTTGGTGACGATCGGGATCGCGGTCGCAAGTCCGGTGAGCTGCTTGCCACCGTTGGCGGTGCCATCACCGTAAAGTGCTGCATCCATGGCGTCTTCCAATGCGCGTTCAGCCGCGGAGATGTACGCGTCGTAGACGTCCATCAGCTGATTTTCGCCTTGGTTGTTGAGGATCTCCTGCATCGACAGGATGATCGGCACGACGACCTGCTTGGGCGTGTAGGCGGCGTCGTTGAACAGATCAATTGCAGGATTAAGCAATTGATCGTAGCCGGAGTACCACTGCGCGGCCTGCTTGGCGATCTGCAGCGTCTGGCGGATGACCGGACCCGAATAGGTCTGCCACGCGCCCTTGCTCCGCAGTTTCGAGAGCAGCGCATTGTTGTTGGAGACGAGGTCTTGGTAGCCGGGGGAACGCTCCTCCACGGCCATAGAGAGGATCTGCTGATAGGCAGCAGCCGTTGTCACGTTGGGCATTGTTGCCACTCCACATGGGGTTCAGATGTCAGCCACCGTTGACGCGACGGATTGCGTTCTGGATGGCCTCTCGACGTCCGACGGGTACCTTGGGTCGCCGCGATGCCCCGTTTGAGGAGGCCACATCCGGTGATCCAGAGATCGATCGGTCTACGGGTCGGGTCTGAGCCGATGTGTCGTGGGTCTGAGCCACTGTGGTGCCGGGGCGGAGTAACTCGGCCCGGCGGTAGGCGGTCGGCAGATCAAAGCCTAAATTCAGCTCCTTTTCAATAAGGTCGCCCAATTCATCGAACCGGGGGTGGGCCTCGGCGAACTGGTCGACCGCCGAGCGGGTGTGGACGTACTGCCGCTCCTGATGCAGCTGCTGCAGCTGCTGCTTGGTCGCGGTGACCTCTTGGTGCAGCGCGCCGAGCTGCTGCCGCACGGCGTTCTGGGCGTTGCCCTGCTGCATCACCTGCAGCGCCTCCGGCGTCTGGTTCAGGACGTGGTAGGCGATGTCGCGCAAATTGATGCGCCGCCCGGTCTGCGGATCGGTCAGGCCCAGATTATTGACGATGGTGTCGAGGCCCGCGACCGGGTCGGTGCGCAGCTTGTTCTCGATCCCGATGTAGTTCGACAGCGCCTGCTGCAGCGTGGTGCCCTGCTGGCGGGCCAGCTGGTCGTAGGCCGCCACCGGCTGGTAGGCCTCGGCGACGCCCCGGTAGTGCCGGTGGATATTGTCCGCCTCCTGATGGAGCCGGTGGTAGTCGCCGCGGACGCTCTCCGGGGCGCTATCCCAGTCCTGCTTGGCGCGCTCGGAGATCCGCGGCGGCGGGTCGCGGTAGGGCGCACCTTCCGGCAGCGTTCGGGCGCGCTGTGTCGTTTGCGCACCGTTTTGCGCGTTTTGCGCACCGTTTTGCGCGTTTTGCGCACCATTTTGCGCAGCCCGCGGCGCAAACTGGCCCCGCTCGCCTCGCGGCAGCGCGTCCGCCGGGCGCTTTTCCTGCGGCGTGTCTTCCGGCGGCTGGTTATGGCCCTTCTTGGCCTCTGCAGCCTGCGGCGCAGCCTTCTGGGGAGCTTTATCGCCCTTGGGCGGCGGATTGTTGGCCCGGTCGAAAGCCCTCTGGATGGCCTCCCTGCGGCTCTCGGGACGGCCCTTGCCGCCCTGCAGGTCGGTGGCGTCCGCGTGCGGGGCCTGCGGGCCGATCGGCGCGGGCGCATTGGTCGGGCTCTGGTTAATGGGAACTTCGGCTTGCGCCGGGGCGGGCGCGGCACTCGGCGGTGCCGCGGGCGATGACGTGTCGGACATGATGCGTTCCTTAGGTAATTTTTAATCGGGTAATGCAGTCAGGATGACCGCACCCCGGCCTTGTACTTCTGGATCGCTGTGTGGATTGACCGCCGTCTGGCCGCTTTTATGCTACGATCTTCACTCGCCCGCACCCTCGGCGGCAGCTTTTCATTGCCCACCTCGATCAGACCGTGCGCCCTCCCCACGGCCCGGTACTGTCGTTTCGAGGTGTAGAACTTGCCGTCGACCTGCTCGACCGGCGGCATGATGTCGGAGATGACCTGCGGGCACGGCAGGTCGGATCGCGGTGGACGCAAGATGGCCCGCTTAATGCGCCATTTACCGGGCTCGACCTCGACCAGCTCGACCATCACAAACCCCATTTGGTCTTGAGGTAGGCGTGGAGCGCGACAACCGTGGTTGCGTCGGTGAAACCTGTTGCGACGCCAGCTTCGCCAACAGGACCATTCCAATAAAGGCCAGCACTCGCAGAACGCCCGAAACAAAACTGATTAGCTCCCGACACCCAGTTGCCTGCGCTCGTTGTCGAGGCGACAGACACACCATCAACATAGATCGTGCAGAGGCCCGCCGCGCTGACAGTGGCGATGACGGTATGATTGCCTGCGGTGCCGGTATAGGCGGGCCCAAGGTTGTTGCGGTTGAACGCCAGAGTGGTGCTTGCCGTCCCTCCGGCGACCAAGGCCCATGAAGCGGCGTTGTTGTAGTCTTGGGTTTGACCGCCTGCGATGTAGGAAAGAAGGCGAGCGTTTATCGTCGTTCCAAATGTGCCAACGTACCACGCCGTCAGCGTGTTGCCCGTTCCCATTGGAATTGTCCCGCTAACCGGCGCTAGCGCATGGTTGCTGGGAGAGGAAAAGACGAACGCAGGTTTGGAGTTAAAACCCGTCGCATTATACGCAGGGCCACCGCTGCCTGTGAACCAGCCTTGGAGATTATTGCCGCCGCCGCTTTGATCCGCCGCCGTGAGGACGAAGCCGCCAGAGGTCACCAGACTTGCCGCCACGCTCGCATCCCACCAGCCGATCAGGCCGGTCAGGTTGGCGGGCGTAAACGCGCCACTACCGCTGGTCGGCGGTGGGTTAGGCGGAAACGGCCAATCATTACCAATAGCCTTGAACGTCACCGGCAAACCGTTCGCCGCCACCTTGGTCACGGCGGCGCCGCGGCCGTTGAGGGCTTCCGTCACCGGAAGCCCCAGCTTCGGGAAGGTCGCCGTGACGTCGACGATCGGCAGGCCGCCAGCGGCGACCGTCACCACTGGCGTTGCCATGACTTACCTCTTGCCCTTCTTGGCGGGCTTCTTCGGCTTGGCCTTGGCTTTGGTCGTTCGCGTAGTCCGCTTGGTCTCGCGGGCCGCGACCGGCTCCTCCGGGTCGAGGAACTCGAACTCAAGCGCGTCGCTTTCGTGTTCGCCGTTCCTGACCGTGACCGGGCAGACCGCGGGGACCGTGAACAGGCTCGGCTTGACGCCGGTGGTGACCTCGGTCTCGCTGACGAACGTGGTCGGCTCGGCCAAGCCGTTGAAGTAGATCACGCTCTCCGGCGTGAACCCGGTGCCGAGCACGCGCATCACGATATCCGTGGCGTCGCCCGCGTCCGCCTCATCAGGGTCGAGGCTCTCCAGATCTGGAGCCACGTCCTCACCCTCGCCTTCGCCGCCGCCTTCTTCGGTTGCACCTCCCTCACCGCCGACATCGCTGCCGGGAGGCTCGTTGATGCTGGCGTTGAAGTGACCGGGCGGCAGCTCGCCCGGCGTCAGCTGGGTGTTCGGCTTGGGGTCGGACTGCAGGGCCGCTGCGCCGAGCGGGTTATGGTCGGACTGCTCCGCGGGCGTGCGCGGCTCGTTGATCGACTTGACCGGCGGCGGGTGGACCGCGGGCTTGCCGCCCTGCTCCATGCCGAGGCTGGTGGGGTCGACGATGCCGCCCTCGCGCGGCGGCGCGCTCGGGATCACCGGCGTGACGTTGTCGCGCGTCTTCTGGCCGGGATTGTCGCTCGGGCTCTCCGGGCGGCCGCGCAGGCCGGTGCGCGGGTCCATCGGCTCGTCGAGGTAGCTCGGGAGCCGATTGATGTCCGCCTTGCGAACGTCGTCGATGCGGACGTCCGGTGTGGGGACAGGCGTGGGGCCGCCCTGCACGGGCATCGGGCGGTCCTTGTGCTCGGTCTTGTGGTCTTCGTGCTTGGTCGCCATGGTCGTCTCCCTCATGTGCGCGGCAGGATCGCCGCGCACCCCGATAACGTATCAGAGGCGCATTAAGTCCAAGTGATGGTGCGGGTCGACGGCACGGCGACGCCGCCGAGCTTGACGTCGACCGGCCACGTCCCGGCCTGCGCCTTCTTGGCGATGGTCGCGGTCAGCGACGTGGCGCTGACATAGGTCGTGGTCTGCTCGCGGTTGTCGACCCAGATCCGGCAGCCCGGAACGAAGTCGGTGCCGGTACAGGTCAGCAGCGTGGTGCCCGCGCCCGACACCGACGAACCGACAGTGAGCGAGGCAAACGCCGGATTGGTGACCGGCGACAGCGATGAGGGATGCGTGGCGTTCGGCCCCGCTGCTCGCGTCGCCGCGGTCTGCGTCGGCCCATCCGAGTAGGTCTTGGAGGTGTCGAACGTGCCGACGACGTAGGTGTGCGTGATGTTGCCGGGGTTGGTCACCACGACCTCGGTGCCCGCGCCCTCATGCGGCACGCTGGTCGAGGCGGGCACGACGCCGTTGGCAGCACCGGGGTAACTGCCCTCGGTGCCTCCAGCGGTAGCACCCGTGCCCGACGCGAGTGCTGCGACATTGGTCGCGAAGGTGCCGACCGGGCCCGCCGCGCCGTCGTCGTAGTAGGGCGGCGGGTAGGTGTTGAAGATCATGTTATCCGCCATGTCGGCGTAGGTGTTCTTGGTGTAGTTCGGCGGGTTCGGCGGCGTCGCCCCCGTAAATTGCATGTTCGTGGGAGGTGTAGGATTCGGAGGTGTCACCGTAAGGTTGCTGGCAGCCATGGCTGTAATTCCTTTGGTTTGTGTTATACACTAGGCGCGGTGACTAAGCCGGTCAGGGCCTAGCCACCACTTGACACGACACCCTTTACCGGAGGCTGCCATGCCCGTACGAGATATTACGCATCAACGTTTCGGTCGCCTACTTGTCCTTTCACTCGCC
>Ga0193696_1000304_pt1 | contig 18243 bp, 13 predicted proteins | sample L3m1metaG_FD_145074 | JGI IMG/M metagenome (GOLD analysis project Ga0193696, IMG submission 145074) | Soil microbial communities from a riparian zone of the East river system, Colorado, United States - L3m1 | ecosystem: Environmental > Terrestrial > Soil > Riparian zone | place: USA: East River... | reverse complement strand
TCAGCTCGTTCGCGAATCGCGGCCGGTTCGCCGGCAACGAGCTGAAGTTTGCTGCCGCCAATTTCAATCCCAATCGAAACTGAACCCATGACTTGGCGAGTGTAGTGGTCGAGTGAAGAAGTGGAAAGGGAGCATGCTTGTCGAGCCGCATCAGTTTGGTAGCCTCCAGCCGATGTTTTCAAGATTCTGTATCGTACTGCAGTTAATTGCCGCCGCTTGCTGCTTCGGGGCCGAACGCGTTTTTGATTGGCGCGATGCGAAGCTAAATGCGGCGCCCGCAGGTTTCCAAAGCGTGCTGTCCGGCAGCGGTTTACCCGGCGATTGGAAAATCATTTTCGACGAGGCGCCATCGCTCTTCACCGAAATCCCCATCAAGGGCGCGGGCCGCAACGTCCGGCCAGTCCTGGCGCAACTCTCACGCGACCGCACGGACGAGCGGTATCCGATGCTTGTTTTGGACGAGACGTTCACCGATTTCGCGCTGAAAACGGAGTTCAAGATCGTGGATGGAATGAACGAACAGATGGCGGGGATTGCATTTCGCATTCAGGACGAGCGAAACTACTATTACATCCGCGCCAGCGCCCTCGGCCAAAATGTAAATTTTTTCAAAGTGCAGAATGGACAGCTCATCGGTCCCGTGGGCACAAAGGCAGAAGTGCAGAAAGGCGCCTGGCAGGAATTGAGCATTGAGTGCCGTGGGAACGAGATTCGGTGGAGCCTCGCGACAGCTGGAATGACGAACGCCGGAATGACGTTGCGGGACAATACCTATTCCGACGGCAAGATCGCATTTTGGACCAAGTCGGATTCGGTGAGCTATTTCGGCGAAACCCGGATTACCTACACGCCCCGCGAAAACCTGGCGCAACTGCTGGTGCGCGACACGATTAAAAAATATCCTCGCCTTCAGTCGATAAGAATTTTTGCGCCCGCAGCCCTCGGCGGGACCGCGACAAACACCGTGAAGATTGTCGCGAGCACCGATCCCGCTGAAGTCGGTAAGCCGGCGCAAAAGGACGCCGTCGACGTGATTGCCCGCGGAGTGATCTATCATGGAGAGGACAAGGGAAACGTGCTCGTAACGATGCCGTTGCGCGACAGCAACGGTGAGAGCGTCGCTGCGGTGAAGCTGGTGATGAAGTCATTTGCCGGGCAGACGGAGAAGAATGCGATTGCGCGAGCGCTGCCAATCGTCAAGGAGATGCAGGCCCGGGTCCGCGACCTCAATGAGTTGATACAGTGATTTTTAAACCTGCAAATTTTCAAAATTAGTCGTTGCTATCCATTACAGTTTCGTCATTGTACGCGCTCCACGGCTTCACACCCCTCATCGGGCAACCGTTTTGTCCGCAGTGGTGAGGTGGGCCGGGTTTATGCTTGTTCGCAGTTATGAAACGGTGTGTGTTCATTGAACGGGATGGGATCCTCAACGAAGTCCGTGTAGGCCCGAAGAATCAGATTACTCCACTCACCCTCGAGGAGTTTAAGCTAAAGCAGGATGCCAACGGGCCGCTGCGCCGCTTGAAAGAGGCCGGCTTTGTTTTGATCGCGACCACCAACCAGCCGGGACTCTCGCGAGGCTATCAGTCTCGTCATGAGCTTGATCGGATGCACGATTTGCTTCGGCGCACATTCCCGCTCGATGACATTCTCGTCTGTCCTCACGACGAGAACGATCATTGCCCTTGCCGCAAGCCGCGCCCGGGACTGTTGATCGAAGCCGCGTTCAAGTGGCACCTCAACCTGGACCATTCGTTCGTAATAAGTGATAAGTGGCAGGATGCGGAGGCCGCGCGCACGGCGGGCTGCACTTCGCTGCTGGTGAAGTCGCCCTGGGTCGGCAGAGTACATCATGATCTGGTGCTGGATGACATCGAGGCGATTGCGGACAAAATTTTGCAACTGAAGCCGCTGGCAGAGTTCGCCTAAAACTTCACTCCGAGCGTTGACCTGATTTGCAGATCGTTGGGGCCAATCCCGCTTGCCGGATCGCTTTCGTATTGGTCGAGGACGGTAAGAGTCAGAAAGACCCGGGTCATGAGCGCGTAGCGGAGGTTTGATTCGAAACGAAGGCGATATTGCCCGAAGTCTCCCACCTCCGGAAAATACTCGAACTTCTCGTCCAGCGTCAGCCGGTGGTTGATTTTCCACGTGGCGTCCTCGGCCAAACGGTAGAAGAACTGCTCGCTTTTCGTGTCATCGGCAAGGTACTTCGCCTGGTAATTGATGCCCGCTTCCGTGTTGAAGAGGAAATTTGTCCGCTTCACCAGGTGGTATCCGACGCCGGGCCCGACCTCGTATCGGAAGTTAATCTTGCGAATCTCATCGTAGCCGGCGCCGGCGAGATTGTAGACGTAAACGCGGCGCGTTAGATCGTAGTCGGTCTTGATCAAACCATCCATGCGGTTGGCTGAAAGAATTCCGTCGGTCCGGCCGTAGGAAAAATTGTAATCGAAAATGTTTCGCATTCGGTGATAGGTCATCGCGATTTTGGTGCGGCCGGTGTACAACTGCCGGTTCTTTTCGCCGTAGCCAAGGTCGACGCCCAATTGGATTTCCCCCGCCCAGATCATCGGCGCCTTCCTGATAATATTTGTCGTGGTGGTCGAGGGAGCGGTCGCGGTCGCCACCGCAGCGGTATTAGTAACCGGGCGCACGACGGGTTCTCGTTTCAGGATCGTGCTGAGCGGAACCGTAACGCCCGTCGTCCAGGCGTTGGTGAGAACGACGTGGTTGGTTGTTTCTGACGCGATGAAACCGGTGATTCGGTCACCATTGCGCAAATGGAGTATTACTTCCTGCGCCGCTGCTCCCAGCCAAAGCAGAGCGAGCGCAGCCACGATCAGCCATCGGCTATGGCCTGACCGCGGAAACATTGTTCGTCAAACTCGGCGTCACCGGCGGCGGGATATCGTCGGCGGCGAATAGCCGCTGGCCGCCTGCGACGTAGATGCGCGCATCTTCGCCGCTGCGCAGCACGGGCCGCGTGCGGGTATAATCATGGCGTTGGCGGAGAATCAAATCGCCTTTGGGCGTGACGACGGAATATGAGAAGGAACGGGCACCGGTCTGGAAGAGAAGGTGCAGATTACTGTCCTTGTCGACCTGGGGTTCGGGACGGCTGAAGGAAACGAGGGGGCCGAGTGGCATAAGTCGATACGTCTTGTTTTCGTTTTGGTCGGTCACGCGCACAAACAACGTCAAATGCTTCATATGCGCCTGTTGCAAAACGTACTTGCGCACTTCTGGCGCAGCGCCGTCGCTCGAGGGAACACCGACGAGTTGCTCCCAGAGATTTGCCCCGCGCACGATCTCAAATGTCTTCGACTTGCTCGGCACTTCCTCATTCCACTCGGGAATCTTCACCGTTGCCGAGACGGTGTAGCGTCCGGACACGCCAAGGTCGTAATACGGGGTGATATCGACGCGCCGGGTTGCGACCATGGAGGCTGGGAGAGTGAATTCTTCCTTAACGGGAATATCCGATACGAGCGCGACGTTGCGGCCGTCGCGGCTCTCGACATTGAACGCGAGCCAATCGTCCTCGCGGCCCAGTTTAAGTGTCTGGCCCGAACGGTTGGTGATGCGGACTTTGACCGGCAGCGATTCATCGCGCAGATAACGCTCCTGATCGAGCACCACTTCGACGAGGACCTGCGCGCTGCCGCTGAGCACGAGCAGCAGGGACAATCCGGCTATGTGAAGAAAACGGCGCATTTCAACAGTCTAGGGCGACCTTGCGTTGTGGCAAGCCACAACCGCAACCGCATCATGGACGCCGCCTGTCGGCGAGCTATTCATGAATCATTCAACGGAATTGGAGGTAGATGCATTTCAAATATGCCGCCTCCGGAAACTTCGCCGGGTGATCCGAAGGATGGCCCGTGACGCGGAGTTCGCGGAACTTGCGACCGGATTTTGCGGCCGCATGGCGCACGACGGCGAAGAACTCGTCCGTCGTGACATGCGCGGAACATGACGCCGCGACTAGAACGCCCGCCGGTTCGGTCCTGGCCACACCGAGGCGCGCAAGCCGCGCGTAAGCCTCGATCGCGCCGGCGCGCTCGGCCTCCCGTTTGGCAAGTGATGGAGGGTCGAGCACGACCACGCCGAACGTGCCGGTGTCCTTCAGCCAATCGAAGGCGTCTGCCTTGATTGTGTCGTGACGGCACTTGTTCGTGACTTCCCGGTTGAGATGAAAGTTGCGTTTGGCGGCTTCGAGCGCGTGGGCGCTGATATCAACGTCAGTGACCGAAATCGCGCCGCCGCGCGCGGCGTAAACCGAAAAGCCGCCTGAATAGCTGAAGGCATTCAGCACGGTTCGGCCGTTCGCCAGTTCGCCGACCAGAACGCGGTTCTCTCGTTGATCGAGAAAGAAACCGGTCTTTTGCCCGTGCAACACATCCGCCTCGAAGAGCAGCCCGTTCTCGCGGAATAGGAGCGAGCCATCAAGTGCTGGCCCGGAGAGCACCATTCCATCCTGGAGTTTCGCGTAGCCGCGCGCCTGTTCCTGCATGTTGCGGCTCAAACGCAGGACAAGGCGTTCCGGATCCACACTCTTGCGAATAAGCGACGCGATGTGCTCGAGACGACCGAGCCACATGGGCGAGTACAACTTCAGAACATACGTCTTGTCGTAACGGTCGAGCACCAGCGCCGGCCAGCCATCGTTTTCGCCGTTGATGGACCGATAACCGGTGGTGTGCTCATCAAAGAGCTTCTCGCGAATTTGAATCGCCTGGTTAAGCCGTTCACGCCACCATGCGTCGTCGATGGCTTGCGGCTTGCCTGTGTGTAGGACGCGCACGCGCAGCGGCGAGAGCGGATCGAACAGCCCGATTGCGAGGAAGTTGTCCCACTTGTCGTAAATCACCGCCAACTCACCCAGTTCGCCGGTGCGGTTTTGTGAGCGAATGCTGTCCGAAAAAATCCATGGATGCCCGGAGCGCACTTTCCATTCTGCGGTGGAACTGATCCGCAACCGCAACGTGGGATTCTTCGTCTGCTCGTCCGAGGTCACACTTCATAATAGCAGAAATTTTGATTCGTGCTTTGCGAGCGCGCGGGGCTACAAGTCACGGCTCCACCACGACCAGGCGGTAGAAGCGTTGGGAAGTCGCAGCAAATGGAATTGAGGTTTGCGCTGGATTGGTTGCCGCCACGATGTCGCCGGGGATGGTTTGCCACGTCGGGCTGTTTAAGTTGGATGTGAATTGCACTTGATACGCCGTGCCGACAATCGCCGACCAGACCAGATGAACGGTGTTGCTGGAAAACGTGATAGACTGAAAGGTGGGCGGGTTGCGCACCTCGACCTTGAACGTGCGATTGTCACTCTGGCGTGGCGTTCCGCTGTCGGTGACTCTGACCGTGAACGTGTTGGAACCCAGATGCGAAGCGGTTGGCGTCCACGTGAACTGGCCGCTGACCGAATCGATCTGCGCACCGGAGGGGGTTGGGCCAGGGAAAGTGTAAGTCAATGAATCTGCGGGGAGGTCTGCATCGCTGGCCGTGACGGTGAAACTCAGATGTGTGCCCTCATGGGCAATGCGGTCCGCAATAGTCCCAAGAACTGGCGCATCGTTGATGGACCGAACGGTAAGTGCGAAAGAATTACTGGCGCGAGCGCCGACGGGATCGGTCACGGTCAGTGTAACGGTGGCGGCGCCGTGTTGATTCGTGGCGGGGGAAAGCCGGACGGTGCGATTGGAGCCGTTACCGTCGAGAAAAATGCCACTCAGCGGAAGGAGATTTGTATTCGATGACGCGGCCGTAACATTGAGATTCTGCGCGCTGCTCTCGGCGTCGCCGACGGTAAATTGGAGGAGACCGGTCGATGTGTCTTCGTCGATGGTGAGATTGTTGATTGCAGAAATGGTTGGAGGAGTATTTCCCGACGTAACTGTAAAGATTCCCGAAGCAGATGTGACTCTCTGGCCGTCGGGATTGGTGATGCTGAGGCTGCGTGCGCCGGCGGTTGCAGCCGCGGAGATCGAAATGTTCAGCGTTACGTTCGTCGGGTTGCCGTAGAGAACATTGTTCACTGTGATGCCAGTTCCGCTGAATGCGGCCGTGAGCCGGTTTGAGAAGCCTGTGCCGGGATCGAAAAAGCCGGCATCGTTCGTCGACAGGCCCGTGACGACCACGTTTGTATTTGAGGTGCCCGCCGGCAGCGACGCGGGGTTGCAACTCAGCGGCGTGGCGGGTGGCGGCGCCAAAACCTTCACCACGCGCAGGCCATACGAGTTCGCGGAATCGCAAAACTGCTGCACGGTCCAGAACGTCATGTCATCGTCGGGATCAATGCAGGTGTAGGAATAATCACCCCAGCGCCTGCCCTCGGCGCCGCCCGGATCGCGGGTTGGATTGTAGGCCGAAGAGCTCGAGGTGTAGAGCAGCGGCTCTCGCATGGCGCCGGGTGGGTCCTGAGCCAGACGGCCAGTAAAGCCTGCATTGACGTATTCATTTGCGCCCGCGACGCTGAAACCGACGAGCGCATGGCCCTGGCCTGAAACACTGATCGCGCCCATCCAATAATTGCGCTGATCTGTCGCGTTCGCGGCGGAGGGCTGATAGATGGTCCCCGACTGAAACACAGAAGGGCTTTGGCCGGAAGCGAGACCAGCAAGTTCGTACCAGCGAACGCCCATGCGTGAATCAGTGCCCGACGGCGAGCCGGTGTTGTTGACCGCGAGGTTGGCGCAAGTCCAGAGATGCCCTCCGCGCATGTGAGCCATAATCAAACGGTAGTCGAGTCCGTCTAGATTACCCGCGATGCCGCCGGTGTTGCCGAGGTGGGGGACACTGATCGTGGCGCCATTGAGTGGAATCGTAATGAGAATGTTGTCCGAAATCGCCGGAACGCCGCCGGGATTTGTGACGCGTCGCAAAGCCAATCTGCCATACAATCCGGCATCCACACCGATGAAATAACCTTCGGTAGCGGCGGGATCGAAATTATCTACGCCCTGGGGCGTATATGGACCGGTAGTAACGCCCTGGACTTTTCGAACGAGGTTGCGAAAGGCAGTGACGACGATGGGGCCGGCGCCGAGGACGGAACTCTTCCGGATGACAAAGGCCGTCGTGTCGCTGAACGCGCCCTGGCCGCGCGTGCCGAAAATATTGGCGCCCATGTAGAGCGCATTCGCGTCAACACCGAGCGTTGGGTAGTCCGCGAACTTTCCCGTATCGCCAGCCGGCGCGACGAGATCCTGTTGGAAATAGAAATACGTCCAGACCGATGCGGGAGTGATGACCGGGCCGTCGCTCACGGCGAGGAGAATGCGATTGGGCAATGCGCCGGCCCCACCGGGCACGTCGATGATAGTCACGAACCAGCGTCGCGAAAGGCGATCGTAACGAATGCGCGGATCGCTGGTGAAATTATTCGTGACGGGCGGAGTCATTACTGGCTGAAAGAACACATCGCTATCTGCATTGACCACGCCGTCCGCGACACCGGTGCGTTTGTTGAAACTCCGGATGCGGCCGTTGACTGCGAGGATGAATTGCGCCGGACCAACGGCCCCCATGCTGTCCGGCGGCACTGCCTGGGTATCCGCGAGAGTCGCGGCGGTAAAGCCGAGAACAGGAGTCTGCGCCGCATTTGTGGAGGCGTTGGCGGCAAGTGGCACACCCGGGGCGGGCCAGGAATCGATGCGTGGAGAATCCGGATTGAGCGGGAGGTTTTGAAAATCGGGGCGTAAGCGCGGTTTAACCTTGGGACGCTTTGCGCGATGCGATTCAGCTTTGTCGCGCGCCATGATGGATTGTGTTGATTCCTGAACGCCGCGTTCGCCGGTCCATGGCGTTCCGACCTGTGCGGCTGGCGTTTGGGCGGTGGCATTGAAGGTAAGGAGAAGAAGCATCAGCCCAAACCCGCTCGTGCAGATGAGTACGCGAGAAGACCGATTTCGAGTGTGGGAGCTCATTCGGAGGGCAGTATGGCATAATTTTTGAGGGGGGTCTGTCATTTTTATTCGGCTTTATCCAGTCTTATTCAGTTTTTAGCAATTGCACTCCTTCCCGCCGGGTTGGTTCACCACGGAGAGGTCATTTACAATTATGATTCACAGCAGAGTTCCTCGCAGGACAAACATCGCGACCGTGAAGTAGATGACCAGTCCGGTAACATCAACCAGGGTCGCCACAAACGGGGCAGAGGCTGCGGCAGGATCAAGTCCGAGACGCCGCAAAAGAAACGGGAGCATGGAACCTGAAAGCGTCCCCCACATGACGACACCGATCAGCGACAAAAAAACGGTGAAACCGATGAGGGCCCAATGCGGACCGTAAATCTGCGAGAAGGCAGACCAAAGCGCTATGCGCAGAAAGCCGATTGCGCCCAGAATCAGGCCCAGTGTCAGCCCTGAAGAGATTTCGCGCCGCATCACGCGCCACCAATCCCGCAGGGCGATTTCGCCGATGGCCATCGCCCGAATAATCAGGGTTGTCGCTTGCGAACCGGAATTCCCGCCGCTCGAAATGATCAGAGGGACGAAAAGCGCCAACACCACAGCGCGGGCGATTTCCTTCTCGAAAAAACCCATTGCGGTCGCAGTCAGCATCTCGCTGAGAAAGAGCACCACGAGCCACGGCGCGCGTTTGCGGATCATGCGCGGTAACCGGATCGTAAGATAAGGCTGGTCCAATGCTTCGGAACCACCGACCTTTTGAATGTCTTCAGTGGCCTTTCTTTCAAGCACGTCCACAACGTCATCCACTGTGACGATCCCGACTATGTGACCGGCTGAATCGATCACTGGCAGGACGGCGCGGTCATATTTCTTGAAGCGCTCGGCTGCTTCCTCGTCGGACTCCGTAACTTTCAGCGTGACCGGGTTTTGGCCGCGAAATTCTTTCACTTTTTTGTCCAGGGGTCGGAGAAGGAATTCGCCGATGCGCACGTCCGCAATCAATGTTCCCTGTGGATCGAGCACATAAACGACGTTAAGAGTTTCTTTGTTGTGGCCTTCGGCGCGAATGTGATCCAGCGTCTGCTGGACAGTCCAGTCATCCCGCGTATCGATAAAGTCCGGTGTCATCAAACGACCTACGCTGTGCTCGGGATAGCCCAGCAACTGCCTGGCGAGCTTTAGTTCAGTCGGACTCAGAAGGTGCAGCAAGCCGGTTACGACATTATTGGGGAGTTCCTCCAGCAAGGCGGTGCGGTCGTCAGGTGACATTTCATTGATGATTTTCGCAACCTCCTCGCGCCCCATGGCATGAAGCAGTTGGGTCTGGTTTTCCAGGCCAAGATACTCGAAAACGTCCGCGGCCAATTGGTACGGCAACATCCGCAAAAGAACCGCTTTCTCCTCTGCAGTTAAATCGGTGAGAATCTCAGCAATATCAGCGGGAGGAAACGTGATGAGGGATTGGCGGAGTTCAGCAAATTTGCGCTGTTCGATTAACTCCTTCAGCTCCGGGTACAGCAGTTTTCCAATCATAACTCCCAAAGACGCGAAAACTATGTGCGCGTAAAGGTTAAACGTGCGAGCCCGGCGTGATTGCTCCAAATCAGACCGGCCAATCGCAGGAAGGAACGCATAATCTCCTAAGCGCAGACCAGAAGATGAATGTTCTCGGGTAAAAGACCCGAGACTTGACGAATAATGTTTCCGCGCAAGAGGTGCAGGAGGCTTCCGCGTTGTGGCGTGCCAAGGATCAGGCGTGATATTCCGAGTGTGGCGGCGAAGTCGACGATGGTATCGGCGGCTGAATCGCTGACCGCATAACAAGGAAACACTTTCAGGCCAGGCCCTTTGTTTTGGGCATATTCGAAAATCTGTTTGGCGGTGGGATCGTCGTGCCATTTGCGCCGGGCGTCTTCGGGAGTAACGACGGCCTGTTCGCGCACAAAGAGCACATAGAGCGCACGCGCAGTTTCCCTGGCTTCTTCGATGGCGAAATCCAGCGTTTTTCCGACGCCCAGGACGGCGCAGAGCAGCGGCTCACGAAAGGCAGCTTGATCGAGGGTTTGAGCCACAACCTTTGTAGCAGGCATTACTGGTGCGGGCGCAAGCGCCACCCTCTTCTTGCCAGCACGTTCGCTGGCCAGGCCTCGCAAGATCAAACCGATGGCAAGCACAGTCACGGCGAAAACGCGGGCGTGCGGTTTGTCGACGAACAAAGAGACCTCAATGGTGGCCATGATGAGAAAGGTGAAAAACATCAGATAGCGTTCCCATGGAAGAGACGCAGGTTTTTATCAGTGGACGTAGCGCCGAGATTCGTTGCAATCGCACCGACGACGCCGATGGCGTAGAGGTCGGCCAATCCCACCATGTCTTTGACGACGAGCACCAGGGCTATTGGAATCACCGCGGCGACAATCATGCCCATCGTGGGCACGCCGAACCGGTTCAGGTTTTGAAAGATCGCCGGCAGCTCGTGATCGCGCGACATCAGGAATTGAATTGCAATCAGGTCCACGATTGCGGTGTTGACGGCGGAGAGCAGGAGGAATCCAAAAACGATACTGACGGCCCAGGCAGCGACATGACCCATCGTTGCGCCAAGGGAATGGCCGACAAAGTGTTGCGCCATATAGCGGAGCATATAATCGCGAACCCCTGGATCATTCGGCGCATTCACTTCGCCATTGTTCATTTGCAATCCGGGCAGCGCGTGCATGGCCAGACCGAGCAGCGCCGTAAACAAACAGACTTCCACCATCACGACGAGAATGGCGGGCGTGGATGTTTTAGAGACTGACGGGTTGGACAAACTGCTGCCGGGATTGAGTCGCATGACGCCCGTTGAATTGGCGATGGCTTCGACGCCGGATAGCGCGAGCACGATGCCAACGAACCCTTTCCAATTGGTGCCGAGATCAGCGGGGAGGGGATCGAGATTGCGAAAGGCGTCGCCCAAATGCGGAAGGCTGAACGCTCCGAGCAGAATCACAATGATCGCGGTTGGCACGGCAATGAGGAAAGCCAGTCCGCCGGTGTGTCGCGGCCCAAAATAATTGAGCGCACCGATAATCAGAATGGCAATGGCCGCAAATCTTTCTGGATTTGGCACACCAAGGTATTGAAATGCGGACAAAGCACTGATTGACGCAGTGACAATATAGTCCGCGACGAGCAGGAACGCGCCCACGATCGAGATGACCTCGGAGCGATGGCGCACGCTGGCATACACACCACCGCCGTCGGGATAGTGCTTGCAGATGGTGATGTAATTGATGCCCACCAGCGCGGTGAGCACACACATCGCTGCGATCAACCAAAAGGAACTGTAGCCCGCGACCGCGAATGCCAGTCCAATGACATAGGCTTTGCTGGTGCCCCAATCACCGTAGAGAATCGCGGCCGCGCGCGGTACATCGACGTTGCGCGGCCGGTTGGTGGTGAGACCGATCATAACGACTCCCTCGAATGCGGGTTCAGCTCGGTTTCGTGGTTTGAGCGCCCGTTTGATTGCGCAACATGAGCCCGAGCAGGCCATCAACCATGCCGGGGTTCGCGCTGGCGCCGGTCACGGAGACATCCGGCACGATGCGCACGTTACGCTCACCGATGGTTTGCATGAGCTGCATCAGGGTATAGGCCTGAGTGCCGAGTGCGTCGACGCCAAGGTGATACACTTCGGCCTTGGCCTGGCCGGTGATGCGAATGGCTTCAGCTTCACCGCCTGCGCGCAGACGGGTCCCCTGCGCTTCGCCGGTGGCCTGCTTGATATGTGAGTTGGCCTGAAGCTCGGCTATTTGCACGCCTTGCTCGGCGCTGACGACTTGCTGCTGAATGTCCGCCAGCGCGGTCTGCCGCACGAGTTGCTGGCGCTGCTTTTGGGCAGCTTCTTGCGCAGCGTAGGTCTGGCGTTGTTCTTCGGCGATCTTCCGATCCGTTTGCGTCTGCATCAATTGGGCCGGCGGATGAATGTCGCCGATGAGCGTATCGATGGCTTGCACGTCATAGGCGCCGATTGCCGCGCGGATGTGCTCGGCTGCTTCGACCTGTCGCTGGCTGCGAGCGCTCAGGAAGTCGAGCACCGTGTAATCCTGCGCAGAGTTGCGGAAATAATTTCCGACAATCGGTTGCAGGACATGGTCCACGAGGTTCTGCATTGAGCCGACACGCGAAATCACCTTGGGCGCGTCGAGCGCGCCGACGTGAATGATTTGCGAGACGTCGAGATTAAATGCGAAACCGTCTTTCGAGCGCACAGTGATGGAGGAAAGCTTCTCGTCATAGTGATGCGCTTCGGTGCGGGCGGCCCAGTTCAGCACGATGTTGGTGGTCGGCACCGGCTCTACCTTCATGACACGCGAATTGATCGGGTGTTTTCCCGGATAGAGCGGTGTTACCCACACGCCTTTGTGACCCATGTTCACCAGGTCGCCGTGTTTGAACTCGATGCCGCTGACGTCCTCGTGGGCTTTACCGACGAACGAGATGACGACGCCGACGTAGCCGATGGGAATCTGAATCATCGGCACCTGTTCGACCTGGACGAACCAGGGATTGAGGTTCCATGTGCCGGATAAAAGAATTTGCTCCTGCAACCCGCGGCGGCCGCCACCATCGAGAAACGCGTGGGCGTTCTGGAAGTTGTCGTGACCGGCAATCGCAGGCCCGGCAATTTCACCGGGTTCGATCGATCGACCGTCGAGCGTGGTTACGATTCCCACCATATCCGGTTCGATGTGCGCCAGAGACAACTGCTGCGGGTGCATTCCGTGGAACTCGGCGTTTTCAGCCGAGATCACGGAGAACAGGGCCGTGTTGATGCGGTAAGTGCCCGCAGTCAGGATGCCGAGCTGCCGGCCTTTCTCGCCACCGTTCACCAGGAACTTGCGCGCATCCTGAAAGTTGTCGCACTCCACAACGCGACCCATGATGCGCTCTGGCGGAATCGGTTGGCCATCTGCCGCCATGACCAACGCAATTTGGCCCTGCGGCACCATGACAACCGGCATCTTGATAATGCGGTATTGCCAGCGCCAGTATCCGAAGTGCAAACCCGGCGCCAGCGTATCCGCCTGGTAACCGGCTTCCCCATTGAGCGCGACGAGCGAGCCGGGCCGCAACCCGCGAGCGCCGAAGCGTTTTACGACGATTCCAACTTGCCGCTCTCGGATCAAAACAGACCCGAGAACCAGGGGGCCGAAGAGCAAAGCAACGAGGAAGACAATGATCGCCGAGACAATGATAACAGGCGAGATTGCCCCGAATGTGACAACCGCAGTCATAACACGCATAACCCATCTCCGATGTGCTCGTGCCATCGTGGCGCGTTTACGCTGCGACGGCACAACGCATCTATGTTGGGGTAACCGTGGGGACCGCAACTTGCGGCCCTAGAGGATCGCCCTTCCAAATTGCCGACGAGGTTAGCTGACGGGCTGGGCCTTGAAAGTGGCCTGGAAAGCTGTTGCCAGATTTCCTGCGCCCCGTCCCCGGACTTGCCGAGGAATTTGGGTCCCCCGCATCCAGCCTCAGGAAGGAAGCCGGAATTAGGCGGCAAGACAAACAGATCATTGCTTCAAAGGCTTGTCAAGCCAGCCCGCGGTTGTGCTTCAGCTGGAGGCATTTACGACGAAGTCCCCGTCGGATTTTACGACTGCGCGGCGGCGGTCGTGAGACCCCAAGGGGAGGCCGATTTTGAAACAGTCGGACTCGATTTTTTGGATTGTGCGTCGCACAGGAGTTCGACGCATTCTCGCTCACGAGACTTTGAAATGCGTGGGGGCGAGAAGTCGCAGCAGACGGTCACAGATTCGACACGCCAGATAATCGTCGCACGAATCTTGTCACGACAAACAATCCGCTGGCGCGAGGGCTGTCCTGGTTTCGCTCAATGATTTTTCGGACTTCGAATGAGTGGAACGCATTGGCGGAGACACGATGTCGAAGAAGCCGTCCGCGAACGGGATTGTCTCGCGGCGTAAAAGTAATTTGCGCGCGGGAAGGCTTCGAGACATCAGGAGTAAAGAGTATAAACAGCGTGAATTTAAAATTGTGCTTTTGGAGGTCGGGGTGGTGGTGTTGAATGAACCCTTGAAGTATGGCCGGTCATAGCAAGTGGGCGAAGGTTAAGCATTTCAAAGGCGCGCTGGACGCCAAGCGCGGGAAGATTTTTTCAAAGTTGAGCAAGGAAATCACGATCGCCGCCAGGCTCGGTGGAGGCGACGCCGCGATGAATCCGCGGCTGCGCATGGTGCTCTTGAAGTGTCGCGCGGCGAATATGCCTAACGACAACATCGATCGAGCGATCAAGAAAGGGACCGGCGGCGGAGAAGGCGTGAATTTCGAAGACCTTACCTATGAGGTTTACGGTCCACATGGAGTTGCGCTGCTGGTGGAGTTGAGCACGGACAATCGCAACCGCACCGCGGCGGAAATCCGGAGTCTGCTCTCGAAAAACGGGGGGACGATCGCGACGTCAGGTTCCGTGTCGCGGCTGTTTCAACGCAAGGGACAGATCATTGTGCCGCGCGAGGCGGCCAATGAAGATCAGTTGATGGAACTGGCGCTCGACGCGGGGGCGGAGGATTTCAAGGCGGACGACGATGGGTTCGAGGTTTTGACGGAGCCGGGCCGGTTCGAGGCGGTACACAAGGCTGTTGAGTCGAAGGGGATCAAGCCGGCGGTGGCGGAGGTGACGTCACTGCCAGTCAGCACGATTCCGATGAGCGAACCGGCAGCAGTGGCAGCGGTGAACAAATTGATCGACGCGCTCGAAGACCACGATGATGTGAAGGAAGTTTACTCGAACGCCGAATTTCCGGACGCCGCGTCCTGATCGTGAATTTTAAGGGATCAAGCACCTGGTGCGCAGAGGCATGAGCGAGCGCCGAGCACCCGCATCGCCCACCGCACGCTTTCTATTCTGGCTGGCCGGCGCCATTTACAAACATCGGTGGTATTTTTTCTGGCCGCAGATTGTCCTCATGGCGTTGTGCATCTGGCTCACGGTTCAAAAGCTGGAGTTTTTGATGAACCGCAACGCGCTCGTCGGCGGGGAAAAGCTCTACCACAAAGTCTACATGGAATTCAAAAAGGAATTCCCGGTGCAGGACGATCTGGTGGTGGTGGTGGAAAGCGAGGACATGGAGCGCAACCGGCAGTTTGTCGAGCGGTTGGGCAAGAAACTTGAAGCGGACACAAACTTCGCGAGCGTTTTTTTCAAAGGGGACCTGACGATCATGGGTCCCAAGGCGTTGCTGTTCATGCCTGAAGAGGCGCTGATGGACCTGCAGAAGACGTTACAGGATTATAAACCGTTCCTGCTGCAATTCACGAAGACCAGCAACCTCGTCTCATTCATCAACCTGGTGAACACGCAATTCCGCACGGCGAGCCGGCAGGAAAATGCACAGAATCGGGCGCTGATTAAAGCGCTGCCGGCGCTGGAGCGGATCGTGCGGCAGGCCAACGACGGGCTGACGCGGCCCGGCACCCCGCCATCGCCGGGAGTGACTGCGTTGTTCGAGGGCGGCGCGGAAGCGGAGCAGCAAATGTACATCACGTTTAGCAACGGCCGCATTTATCTGCTGACGGCGCAGGCGGCCAATGAGGACCTGAATGAAGAAGCGGTGAAGCGTATCCGCAAGCTGATCGCGCAAACGCAACTGGAGGTGCCGGGCTTGAACGTGGGACTCACGGGCGAGCCGGTCCTCGAAGTCGATGAAATGAAGCAGTCGGAACACGACTCGACCGTGGCGACGATCGTGTCTTTGGTCGTCGTGGCGTTGATTTTCATATATGGCTATCACGAAACCGGGCGACCACTCAAAGCCACGGCCTGTCTGCTCGTCGGCCTGGCGTATACAATGGGGTTCACGACGGCGACGGTCGGGCACCTGAATATTCTTACAATCACCTTCGTGCCGATTTTGATCGGGTTGGCGATTGATTTCGGAGTGCATCTGATCACGCGTTACGAGGAGGAGTTGCGGCGCGGGCGACCGCAGCAAATCGCGCTGGAAAAGGCGATGGTCTTCACCGGGATGGGAATTTTTACCGGGGCGTTCACGACGGCGGGGGCGTTCTTCGCGATGGCGGCGGCCGATTTCAAGGGCATCCAGGAAATGGGCATCATTTGTGGCGGAGGCATGCTGGTGTGTCTCGTGCCGATGATGACCATGTTACCGGCGTGGCTCTTGCGTGGACGGCAGAATATACTGGATGTGGAGCTCGGTCCGAAATTGGAGAGCCAGACGGCCGTGGAAATTGACCGGCGGGCGCGCATCGAGAATTTCTGGCTGCGCCGTCCCTGGATGGTGATCGCGGTGGTGGTTGTGCTGACCCTGGTGTCCGCGGTGTGGGCGCGCCGGATCTCCTTCGATTACAACCTGCTTCACATGCAGAGCGCGGGTCTGCCGGCAGTCATTTACCAGGAGAAGCTGATTGCGTCCTCGAGCCGGTCAGTGCTGTTTGGCGCGGTGGTGGCCGATTCGCTGCCGAAAGCGACGAACCTGATCGCGCAGATCACAAATTTGCCCACGGTCGTCGCGGTAGAATCGATGGCGACGTACCTGACGGAAGATCAGACCCGGAAATTGGAGTTGCTGAGAGAAGTTAAAAACGTTGCGGCGGAAATCCAATTTCAACCAGTGGACATGCAGCCGGTCGATTTGCGCGAGCTGACGCAGTCGCTTTACTCATTTCACGGCTACACCGGGTTGGCGGCCGCAGAAACAAAGAGGGAGGAGCCGGAGTTGTATCGGCAGCTTGTGTCGCTGCGGAAGGCGATTGGCGCGCTTTCACACGCGGTATTGCTGGGCGAGAGCAATGCGGTCTCAGGCAAGCTCGCGGATTTCCAGCAGGCACTTTTCATTGATGTGCGCGAAACGTTCGAGGCGATTCGCAATCAGGACGACAGCGGGGCGATGCGGCCCGAGGATTTGCCCGAGCCGATTCGCAACCGCTTCATCGGTGTAACGGGCAAACATTTGATCCAGGTGTATCCGAAGAGAGAAATAGATATCTGGGGGCGCGAGGGGCAAGAGGCGTTTATCAGGGAGTTGCGCAAGATCGATCCGAATGTCACCGGCACGCCGGTGCAACTCTACGAGTACACGACATTGTTGAAGAAGAGTTTTGAGCAAGCGGCGATTTACTCGCTCATCGCCATTGCGATCCTGGTCTACATCCATTTCCGCAAAATCTCGTGCGTGATCCTTTCGCTGCTGCCGGTTGGTTTTGGGTTTGTGTGGATGCTGGGGATCATGGGCTACTTCGACATTCCATTTAACCCGGCGAATGTGATGACTCTACCGTTGATCGTTGGCATTGGCGTCACGAATGGCATTCACATCCTGAATCGCTTCGCGGAAGAACAGCATCCGAGCATTCTTGCGCGCAGCACGGGCAAAGCGGTGCTCGTTTCCGGGCTGACGGCGATTGCCGGGTTCGGGAGCCTGATCCTTGCGGACCATCGCGGGATTCGCAGCCTGGGATTGATTATGGCGACGGGAATCACGACGTGCATGATCGTGGGCTTAACGTTTTTGCCGGCGTTGCTGAACCTGCTCGACAAACATGGCTGGAGCATAAAAAAAACCCAGCGCGACAATGCACAGTCGACACTGGGTCGGGAGGAACCGAGGTAACAACCTCAAGTTGATGGGAAAATAATGCGCATTCACGTTAAAGTCAAATTCTATGTCAAAATGAGTCAAAAGAGGGTAGCTGGGATGGGCTATAACGTTAACGTGCTCAAACCCACTTCGGTGGTCTTCGGAGTGGTTTGCCGTTTCACAATGCCAATCGCACTCCTATAGTCGCGCACCCGATGTTCCGTTCGGCACATTTACTGGCCTGTGTTGCGCTGTTTTCGGCCTTGTGGTGCGCACGAGCCGACGTCGCCATGGGGCCGCTGTTTCATGAGTTTGGATTGACGCTCGATCGGGGGCATCGTACCGAGGCTGTCGGGCCATTTTTCTACCATGAAAACCGCGATTCAACGCGCACGTGGGCAGTGCCGCCGATTGGCTCGTATGTCCTGGATGAGGAGACGGATTTTTCGGAGTTCGACCTTTTGTATCCGATCATTACCTACGATCGGTTTGGACCGGAGTACCGGTTCCAGATATTTCAACTCTTCGCGTTTGCGGGCGGGCAGACATATTCGGAGACGAACGTGCATCGCTTCACGCTGTTTCCGATTTATTTCCACCAATGGTCTGCCGACCCGGAGCGGGACTACTGGGCGCTGGTGCCGATCTACGGTCATTTGCGTGGTCGGCTGTTCCGCGATGATATACGGTTCGTGATGTGGCCCCTG
>Ga0193696_1000303_pt1 | contig 18305 bp, 18 predicted proteins | sample L3m1metaG_FD_145074 | JGI IMG/M metagenome (GOLD analysis project Ga0193696, IMG submission 145074) | Soil microbial communities from a riparian zone of the East river system, Colorado, United States - L3m1 | ecosystem: Environmental > Terrestrial > Soil > Riparian zone | place: USA: East River... | reverse complement strand
CGTGACGTCGACGGCCCCCGCCGGCCGGGCGGTGGCTTCGGCGCGCTCCGCGTAGGCCTGCCAACGCGCTTCAATCGCCTGTTTCAGCTCGTTCGCGTAGCGCCCGATGTTCTTCTTCTGGTCGGCGGGCGCCGAGCCAATCGACTGCATCCAGCTGGCGACGACGCTGTTCTTGCGTCCGAGGTAGCGGTCGCGGACCGTCTGCGCATCGCGGACGGACTTCGCGTCGGCGAGCTCGCGCTCGAACGCGGTGACGTGCGCTTCAACGGCGGCCTGGTCGGGGAGCGACATGGGTGTGGACGTTTTATCACGAAGTCCGAAGACACACGAAGATCACGAAGCGGTCGTGTACAACCCGTCCTTCGTGGTCTTCGAGAATCTTCGAGCCTTCGTGATAAGCCGCTTTACGCGCGGGCGGCGGGCTTCTTGGCCGCGTCCTTCGCCTGCGCGGCGAGCTTGGCAAAGGCGGCGGGCGCCGAGATGGCCAGCTCCGACAGGCTCTTGCGGTCGAGCGTGACGCCGGCGTTCTTCAGGCCGTTGATCAACTGGCCGTAGGTGAGGCCGTGCTCGCGGGCGGCGGCGTTGATCCGCACGACCCACAGTCGGCGAAAGTCACGCTTCTTCCGGCGGCGGCCGACGAACGCGTACTTCAGCGCGGTATCGACGGACTCTTTGGCGGCGCGGTACAGCTTGCTCTTGTTGGCGTAGTAGCCCTTCGCCAGTCCAAGCAGCTTCTTCCGCTTGGCGCGCCGGACTGTCCCTCTCTTTACACGCGGCATCGTCTATCTCCACGGTCCGGCTGAAGCCGGACACTACGTACGTCTTAAGCTAGCCCCTAGCCCCGACTCCGTCACTTATACGGAAGCATCCGAGCGAGCTTCGGCGTATCAACGGCGGCGACCGTCGTCGTCCCCCGCAGCCCACGCTTCCGCTTCGTCGTCTTGCTGCTCAGGATGTGCTGTTTGAACGCCTTCCCGCGCAGGAACTTGCCCCGTTTCGTCCGCTTGAAGCGCTTGGCGGCGCCGCGGTGCGTCTTCAGTTTGATCTTCTTCGGCTTTTTCGGCATCTCTCACTCACGTTAACGGCAGACCCGGGCTTGCTCTGCGATCGCGTTATCTCGCGGCGCTCGTCGCCGCCGCTTTGGCCTTCCCGCCGCCGCCCTGCGGCCGCCGCGTCAGGATGGTGTGCATCTGATTGCCTTCGAGCCTCGGCATCGTCTCGGCCAGCGCGACGTCCGACAGCTCCTGAATCAATCGCTCCAGGATGCGGCGCCCGATTTCCGGATGCGCCATTTCGCGGCCGCGAAAGAAGATCGTCGCCTTCACCTTGTCGCCGTCGTCGAGGAAGCGCTCGATGTGCTTCTTCTTGAACTGGTAGTCGTGCTCGTCGACCTTGGGGCGAAACTTGATCTCTTTGACCTCGATCACCTTCTGGTGCTTGCGCGCCTCGCGCGCCCGCTTCTGCTCCTGGTACTGATATTTCCCAAAGTCCATGATGCGGCAGACCGGCGGCACCGCCGTCGGCGAGATCTCGACCAGGTCGAGACCCTTCTGCTTCGCAATGGCCAGGGCCTGGGGCGGGGGCATGATGCCGAGCTGCGCGCCGGTGTCGTCAATCACGCGGATTTCCCGCACGCGGATGCGCTCGTTGACCCTCGTGCGGTCGTCGCGCCTGGGACTTCTGTCGAAAGCGATAAGGCCTCCTTACAACAACAACAATCAGCGATCAGCTATCAGCAATCAGCTTTCGGCGGTCAGCTCTGATAGCTGAGGGCTGACCGCTGATGACTTGCCCTTGTGCGAGACCTCGTCGCGCGCTGCGTCGATGAAGGCCTCGATCGTGCTCGATCCGCGATCGCCGCCCGATCGTTCGCGGACCGCCACGGTGCCCGTTTCCACCTCGCGGTCGCCGACCACGAGCATGTACGGCACCTTCTGCAGCTGGGCCTCCCGGATCTTATATCCGATCTTTTCCTGGCGCTCGTCGAGCATCGCGCGCAGTCCCACCGCCTGGAGGCGGTCGCGAACCGACGCCCCATAGGCCAGATGACGGTCCGAAATCGGCAGCACCACGGCCTGCACTGGGGCCAGCCACAGGGGAAACGAGCCCGCGTAATGCTCGATCAGGAGGGCGATGAACCGCTCGAAGCTGCCGACGATCGCGCGATGGATGACCACCGGCCGATGCTCGGTGTTGTCGGCGCCGATGTATTTCAGGTCGAAGTTCTCCGGCTGCTGGTAGTCGAGCTGAATCGTCGCACACTGCCACTTCCGCCCGATCGCGTCGGTGATGTCGAAGTCGATCTTCGGACCGTAGAACGCCCCGTCTTTCTCGTTCAAGTCGTACGCCAGACCGGCGCGATCGAGCGCGGCCTTCAGCTGCGCCTCCGCGTGATCCCACGTTGCGATCTCGCCAAGATATTCATCCGGACGGGTCGACAGCTTCGCCGTGAACGGAAGGCCGAAGTCGCCGTACACGCGCTGCACGAGCCGGATCAGTCGCTCCACTTCGTCGCCGATCTGATCCTGCATGACGAAGCAGTGCGCGTCGTCCTGCGAGAACTGCCGGACGCGCGTCAGCCCCGAGAGCACGCCCGACGCCTCGTTCCGGTGCAGCGGCGTCTGCTCGTGGAAGCGGATCGGGAGATCGCGATAGCTGTGGACCTCTGACGCGTACAGCAGGTAGTGGCCCGGACAGTTCATCGGCTTCACGCTCATCGTTTCGTCTTCCGACTCGATGAGAAACATGTTCTGCCGGTAGAACGACCAGTGGCCGGAGCGCTCCCACAGCGCCTTGTTGTAGATGAGCGGCGTCTTGACCTCGACGTAGCCGTTCGGCAGCAGCACGTCGCGCATGTAATTCGCGAGCGTGTTGTAGAGCGTCGTGCCCTTGTCCTGCCAGAACGCCGCGCCGGGCGCCCATGGATGGAACGTGAACAGACCGAGCTCGCGACCGAGCTTGCGGTGGTCGCGTTTCTTGGCCTCTTCGACCTGCGTGAGATGCGCCTTGAGGTCGCGATCCGACAGGAACGCCGTCCCGTACACCCGCTGCATCGCCTGGTTGCGCGCGTCGCCCTTCCAGTAGGCGTTCGAATGCGACAGCAGTTTGAACGCCTTCAGCTTGCCGGTCGACGGGACGTGCGGACCGACGCAGAAGTCGATGAAGGTGTCCTTGTCTTTGATCGTGTAGCAGGAGACCTCGGCCTGACCCTCGGTCTTCTCGTCGATCAGCTGCACCTTGAGCGGCTCGCCGCGCTTGGCGAAAAATGCCTTGGCTTCCTCTCGCGGCCACATCTGGCGCTCGTAGACCAGATCCTGCGACGCCAGCTCCTTCATCTTCCGCTCGATGGCGTCGAGGTCCTCCGGCTTGAACGGCCGCTCGACGACGAAGTCGTAGAAGAAGCCCTCCTCGGTGGCCGGGCCGATCCCGCACTGCGTTCCCGGAAACAGCTGCGTCACCGCGGCGGCCATGAGATGCGCCGCGCTGTGGCGCGTGAGCGTCAGCGCCTCGGGGCTGCGGTCCGTCACGATCCGCACCTCGGCGTCGCGATCGAGCGCGTACGACAAGTCGACCATCCGGCCGTCGACGATGCCGGCGAGCGCCGCGCGGGCGAGACCGGGCGAGATCTGCGTCGCGACGTCGCGGACCGGCGTGCCGGCCGGCACGCTGCGACTCGATCCATCCGGAAGCGTGATGTTGATCTGACTCATGGAAGAACGCGGAAGCCCTTCGACTCGCGTGGCACAAACCGCTCGCTCAGGGCATTCGACTCGTCCACCGTGGCTTGCCATGAGCGAGGGCCGCGAGAGCGGCCGAGTCGAATGGTAATAGGCACGGGTGGACTCGAACCACCGACCTCCTGCGTGTCAAGCAGGCGCTCTAACCTCTGAGCTACGCGCCTACATCGTGAAAAACGGGCGTTAGACGAACGTTCAGTATACCACGCGGCTACTTGACGGCCTGCCGGAGAGCCTTGCCAGCGGAGAACCGGGGCACGCGGCGCTTCGGGATCTTGATCGCCACGCCTGTCTGGGGATTGTGCGCGATGCGCGCCTTGCGGTTCGAGATCTTGAAGGTGCCGAACCCGACGAACGACACCTGGTCGCCCTTCTTCAACGACTTCGTGATGCCGTCGATGATCGAATCGACAACGGCCGCGGCGCTCGCCTTTTTCAGGCCTGTGTCCTTCGCGACCTTGGCGATAATGTCCTGCTTGTTCATGCGGCCGTTTATACTACGCGGCCTTCTTGTCAGCAAGGTGTTCGAGCGCCTTCTCGAGAATCGGATCGGCCGTTGGCGCCGGCTGCCCGAATTCCACGTCGGGATCATCGACCACGACGGTCGGCTCCAGCCCCTTTTCGTGCAATGGCGTTCCCGCCGGCGTGAGATAGCGCATCGTCGACAGCCAGAGACCGGCGCCGTCAGGCAGTTTGATCAGCTTCTGTTCGGCGGCGCGGCCAATCGTGTGCTCGCCAATGAGATCGGCGCGCTTGTTCCCCGACAGCGCCGACGCAAACACTTCCGCCGCCGCCGACGTGCCCGTGTCGATCAGGACGACGGCCGGGAGTGTGATCGATCCGTCGCCGGGTGCGCTCGCGATCGTCTCGCGCGGTCCGCTTTTCGTTTCCCGCATCGCCAGCGTGCCCTTGGCCACGAACAGCCGCGCCACCGCGAGGCCGTCTTCCGGGGATCCGTTCGACACGCGCCGCACGTCCACGATCAGTTTCGTCGCGCCGTTCTTGACCGCGTCGGCGGCGTGTGTCTTGACCTGTTCGGCGGTGTCTTTCGAGATGCCGGCGATGCGGATGTAACCGACACCCGGCGCGGCGACGCGCCCCGTGACGACGGACGGCGGTTCGGCCTGCCGCACCAGTTCCACGACGTGCGGATCCGCCGCGTTGCCGCGAATGACGGTGACCGTGACCTTCGTCCCGGCCGCGCCGCGCAGCATGCGCATGCCTTCCCACACCGACATCTCGCGTGTCGGCAGATCGTTGATGGCGCGGATGTAGTCGCCCGTCCGGAGGCCGGCTTTCGCCGCGGGGGAGTTGTCCCTGGCCGCAATCACGCGGAGATAGTACTGGCGAGTGAGCTCGAGGCCGACACCCGCCGGCGGCAGCGGTGTCCCGGCCTCGACCTGCTTGACCTGAGCGGGCGTGAGATACGCGCTGTCCGGATCGAGGCCGTCGGCGAGCCCGTGCATCGCACCGGACATCACCTTGTCGATATTGACCTCCTCGACGTACTGGCTCGAAATCATCGTCACGACGTCGTCGAAAATCTTGAGGTGCTGATACGGCGCATCTTGGCCCGCCATCACCTTTCCGAGAAACCCGCCGACGATCGCAAAGGCGATCACCGGCGCGGAGATGGACATCACTATCAACCGGGTGCGGGAACTCATGGGACCTCGAATCCTAACGTTTCTTCAACCATTGTAACGGGTCCACGGGCTGACCGTCGACGCGTAGCTCGAAGTACAGTCCTGTCGTGCCGGCGTCGGTGACGCCGACCGAGCCGACGGCGTGACCGCGCTCCAGCCGGGCGCCCTTCTTGACGGCGATATCGAGGAGGTCGCCATACAAGCTGAAGGTCTGCGATCCATGGTCGAGGATCACCAGATTCCCGAATCCGCCAAAAGCGCCCGCAAACGCAACCGTTCCGTCGTGGATGGCGACCGCCGTCGCGTCCTCGGCCGCGCCAATCTCGATCCCGTTGCTCGACGCTGCCGATCGCCCGGCTGAGCGCCCGAAGCGGCGGAGAACGGTTCCCGCGACCGGCCAGTCGAGCTCGCCGCGGAACGGCCGCAACGGCAGCGCGGCTGGCTCGGCTGGGGTGGCGCCGGCCGTCAACTCGCGCAGCGTGACCTGCAACTTCTGCTGGGCTGCCTGAAGCTCGCCGGCGAGCTGCGCGTTCAGGTCGCGCCGCCGATCGATGTCGCGGATCAATTCGTTTCGTGACTGTGCCGCCCGCGCCACGGCGGCCTCGGCGGCGGCCGCGGACGCGCGCGCCGCCGCGAGCTGACTCGCGCGCTGCGCCAGCGTCACACGTGTCGATGTCAGTTCCGCCAGCGTTTGCGCGCGCGCCGCGACCCGATCGCGATCGAGCTTGGCGAGCGCGGCAACCGTGCGGGACGCTTGCCCCATGCGGCGCAGATCCGGCGCGGAGAGAAGAAGCCTCAGATAGCGGGCCTGACCGAGCTTGTACATCTCGACGAGGCGCGCGGTCAGCTCGGGTCGCGCTTTCCGTTCCGACTGTTGCAGCGCGCCCATCCGTTCCGTGATGCCGGCCAGTTCAGCCTCGAGCTTCGCAGCGTCGCGATCGAATTGCTTCAGCTCCTCGCCCTTGACCTGTCGTTCGAGCTCGAGCTTCCGCAGATCGCCGATGAGCGTCCGTTCCTGCGTGGCCAGTCGGTCGGCTTCGCGCTGCAGCGACTGCAGGCGTTCGGCCGCGCGACGGGCGAGCGCCTCCGTGCGGGCGCGATCCGTTTGCTGGGCTGAGGCGGGAATGGCGATGAACGCCAAGGTCGCCACAAGGATCGCGGTCCGGCTGAAGCCGGACACTACGTACCGAGGTGTGTGGTCCGTCGGCGTCTGGTACGGTGTCGGCGTGTAGCACGTAGTGTCCGGCTTTAGCCGGACCCTGTTAGAAGATCGGTTTCCCATCTGTCTCTGAAGGTATCGGCAGGCCGAAGTACTTCAGCACTGTCGGCGCAATGTCCATGATCGATGGCTCGCCGCCGGCGATCGGGCGGTTCGACATCAGCGTGCCGGCGGTCGTCTTGTAGTCGGCCGAGCCATGGTCGCCGGACCACTTCTTCATGTTCGCGTAGACGATGCCGGGCGGTGAGCCGCCGAGCGTCGTCTGCCAGGACACCCGGTACCCCTCGGCGAACCCGACCTGCAGCTCGGCGGCGTTCGCCAGATAAGCCCCTGAATAGATGTCGTCGCGCTTGTAGACCGCCTCGATGATGCGCGCCTCGGTTTTTGGATCGGTCATCGTCAGGAGCCGCGCGGCCAGGTCGTCCTGCACGCTCCTCGACTCTTCGGGCGCGACGATCCCGCGGCCTTCGCGGCCCTTGAGATTGAGATACACCTGTCCAAGCCCCATGGCGTACGCCCGGGTGCGCGTCCAGTCGACGTTCTCCCAGAACGTGCCGCCGCCGGACGGATCGGCGGGTGCCTTGCCGTCCGGCGCCTCGCCGCGCAGCGTCATGAAGCCTTCCTGAATCAGCCAGGTGTTGAGGTTCACCGACTGGCGGAACGAGTGGAAGCCGTGATCCGAGACGATCAGGATCGGCGTGTCGGGTCCTACGCGGGAGACGACCTCGCCGACGAAGTCGTCGCACCTGCGGTATACGCGCTCGATGGAGTCGCCGAACTTTGCCGCCAGCTCCTTGTCGTACATCGGGTGCGAGGGATCGATCAGGCGCCACATCATGTGCTGCACTCGATCGGTCGCTTCGATCACCCCGACGAGCAGATCCCACTGACGCGAGTCGAGGCGCTGGAGAATCACCTGGGCGCGGTCGTCGAATGCGCGATACAGGTCGTCCATGAACGCCTTTTCGTCGATGCGGTCCTCGTTCAGCGGCCACGTGGCTTCGGCCCAGCCGAGCGTTCGATAAGGTCCGAGCCGTTCGTACAGATCGCGGGCGAACGATGCGGGCGCCGACATCGGCGACGGCGGATTGTCCGGATTCCAGTTGACGGGCGAGACATAGAGCTGCAGATCGCTGCCGGCGGCGATCAGATAGAACTGCGCCATCCCGTGGATGCGCACCAGCAGGTTGACGTCGAAGTCGAGCGGAATCCACTTGCTCCATTCGTGCTCGGCCAGTCGGATTGAGCTGCTCCCGATGTCGATGGTTGCCGACTTGCCCGGCCGGTTCCAATGGATGGTCATCGGCAGACGCACATCTGCACGCGCCTCCAGTGCAGCGATTCTGGTCTTGACGGCTTCGGTCGTCGTCGTCGTCGTCGTGGCGCGCGCCTGCCGCAGCTGCTGGCCGACGATTGGATTGGCTGGCCCGACAAAGTCTGTCTGCGCGACGTCGCCGTCGAAAACGAGGCGGCGGACGAGACCACCCATTTCGGTGTCGCCTTCCTCGTAGCGGCTCACGTCCGTCCCGTAATACGAGAACGTGCCCATCGTGCCGCGGATGTCCGGCAGCGGCAGGCCAGACAGCATCTCGCCATGCGGCACCTCTTCCGGCGGATACGTGATCGGCACGGTGAGCATGCTGGATCGCACGCCGGAGCGGCCCGCGAGCGTCCAGAACGATGTGCCGCCGCGCAACGACTTGATGATTGGACGGGCGATCGGCACGTAGTTGAAAGCGAATCGCGGCGGCTCGCGCGACACCATGCCGAGGTCGGGCAGATAGGTGCTGGTGTCGCGAATCAGGAAGTCGTAGATGTTGTGCTTGCCTGCGTTCACGCCGGTGGCAAACGACGCCCACGCTGTCGGCGACTCCGGCGAGTGCGTCGTCGCAAGCCGATGGACACCGCCAGCTGCGCTCGACAGTTTCCGGAGGTTCGGCAGCTTCCCCTGGTCCATCCATTTCCGCGCGAGAGTCGGGTCCATGCCGTCGAAGCCGAGGATCACGAGCTTCTGGTGGAACTTCTCGGGGGCGCGCCCGTATCCGCACGCCACTGCCGTGCCGAGAGAGGCGACAAGCAGCGCGCCCAGCAGAGATTTCACAGTGTGAATGCGATGGCGAAATTATAGCATCTGAAGATGGGCGGTCGCGTGCTGGGAGTGGATGTCGGAGAGCGCCGAGTGGGCCTCGCGATCAGCGACGCGTCGCGGACGCTCGCGCGCCCGCTGAGCACGATCGAGGTCACCGGCGCGGCGAATGCCGTCGAGCGCGTCATGAAAACGATCGATGCGCTCGCCGCAGACGAGGATGGGCTCGAGACGATCGTGATCGGATTGCCCACACGGCTCGACGGATCGGCGAGCGGCGCGACGCCGCGCGTGCAGGCGTTCGTCGCCGCGCTGCGGACGAAGACGACGCTGCGGATCGTCACGGCGGACGAGCGTTTGACGAGTCGTGAAGCCGAGAGTCGTCTCGCGCTCAACGAGCGCGACTGGCGGAAGCGAAAACAGAAGCTCGACGCGGCGGCCGCCGCTATCATCCTGCAGGACTACCTGGACCGCCGATGAAAAAGCTGCTGCTGTTGCTCGTGCTGATCGTTGTGGGTGCCGGCGCCGCCGGTGGGCTCTTCTATCGGCGCGCGCAGGAACCATACCGCGGGTACGAGGGCGCGGAGCAGTTCGTGGAGATCCCGCCCGGCGCGAGGAGCCTTGCCATCGGCGAGCGCCTGGTCGCGGGCGGTGTCGTCCGCGATCTCCAGACCTACCGGCTGACGTTGTGGTTGAGCGGCCAGGGACGGCGGCTGAAGGCCGGTGAATATCGCTTCGATCACGCGATGACGCCGCTGGAGGTGATCGACAAGATCGCGCGCGGCGACGTGTTCGTCGTCACGCTCACCTTCCCCGAGGGACTGACGATCGCCGAGATGTCGAGAATCTTCGAGTCGCACGGCCTGGGCCCCGCCGCGGCATTCGTCGAAGCCGCGCAGGACACCGCGCTCGTTCACGACCTCGATCCGGCCGCCCCGAATCTGGAGGGCTATCTTTTCCCGGAAACCTACGCGGTCCCGAGGAAGACCGACGCGCCGAAGCTTGTCCGATTGATGGTCGGCCGCTTCGGGCATGTGTTCACGCAGGGATTGCGCGACGCCGCAGCTGAACGGCAGCTGTCGGTGCGCCAGGCGGTCGCGCTGGCCTCAATCGTCGAGAAGGAGACGGCGAAAACGGAGGAGCGTCCGCTGGTCGCGGCGGTCTATGTGAACAGGCTCCGCCTCCGGATGCCGCTTCAAGCCGACCCCACGGTCATCTACGCGATTCAGCAAACCGGAACCTACACCGGCAACCTGCGGCGCGACGATCTCATGATCGATTCGCCGTACAACACGTATCGCTACCCGGGACTGCCGCCAGGGCCGATCGCGTCGCCGGGCCGGGCGTCGCTCGAGGCTGCGGTGCATCCTGCCGAATCGGATGCGCTCTATTTCGTGAGCCGGAACGACGGCTCGCACGTGTTCGCGAAGACGCTCGACGAACACAATCGGAATGTGCAGCAGTATCAGGTGAAGTACTTCCGGGATCTCAAGGCCGCGAAGGCGAGTGGGCCGGAGGGGCAGGACAGGCTGGAAGGGCAGGAGGGGCAGGACGGGAAAAAGGCAGGAGGGACAGCAAAGGAAAAGACGTCTGGCAAACCTGGCACCGGAAAGGCGGCAAAGCCGCGACGCAAGAGTCGTTGAACCGACCGTCGCGCCGTCTGCCCGTCCCGCCCATCCTGCCTATCCCGCCCATCCCGCCCCTGTCGCCGACTGAGCTCAGCGTTCGTTCCATTTCAGCTTCTGCCGCAGGACCTCGAAGTAGCTGCGCGTGGACGGACGCAGCAGGCGGACCCGCCGCTTCGCGGATTGGATCTGCACTTCGTCGCCTGCCCGCAGCTCGTAGCCCGCCTGGCCGTCGAACGTGACATACAACTCGTCGCGGTCGGTCATGAGCGGCTGCACCCGCACCAGCGACGACGCCGGAATGACGATCGGGCGATTGGTGAGCATGTGCGGCGCAATCGGCGTCAACACCAGCGCGTCGACGACCGGCTGGACGATCGGACCACCGGCCGACAGGTTGTAGGCGGTCGATCCCGTGGGCGTGGCGACGATGAGCCCATCCGCCTTCACGCGTGTGACGAACTCCTCGCCGAGCGACACCGACAGATCGGTCATCCGCGCCCGTGCCGACTTGGTGATGACGACGTCGTTCAGCGCCAGCTGCTCGGGCAGAGGGGCGCCCTGACGGATGGTGGTGGCGCGCAGCATCATCCGCGCTTCCACCCTCGCCCGTCCGGCCAGCGCCGCCTCGAGCGACGGGTACAGCTCCGGCAATGTGGCCTCGGTCAGAAAGCCCAGGCTGCCGAAGTTGACGCCGAGGATCGGCACGTCGACGTCAGCGCTGGCGATGCAGCCCGCGACCGATAGCAGCGTGCCGTCGCCGCCGAGCACGACGATCAGATCGACACGGGTCACGAGCTCGCCCTTGTCGGCGAGCCGTCGCTTCGGATTCGGCGGCATCAGCGCCGCGGTCGCGGTCTCGAACACCGGCGCGTCGCCGCGGGCCTCGAGCCACGACTCGATCTCGGCCAGATGCGGCATCGCTTCGCGCAGGTGCGACTTGGCGACGATTCCGACGTTCATCGTAGGCATTGTCCCTTCATTCCTTCTCGTCGCGCCATGCCGCCTGCCTCGCCTGCTCCATCGCCTTGATGATCGCCGTGAGCGCCGCATTCACCGGACAGTCGATGCCGTGCTGTTGCCCCAGTGCGACGACCGCGCCGTTCATGAAGTCGATCTCGGTCGGCCGGCCTCGCTGCAGGTCCTGACGCATCGAGGCGATGTTGCGCGAGGCGCCGAATGTTTCGGCGATCGCGCGGACGAAATCCTCCTGAAACGACACACCGTCGATGGCCGCCACTCGAAGGCACTCGTCGATCACCAGCCGCTTCAGCGGGTCGAGGCGCGGGTCGGCGATGCCGCCAACCTCCGAGCCGACAATCGATGTGATCGGATTGATGACGCAGTTGAAGATCAGCTTTCGCCAGATTTCGGTGTTGATGGCGGGTGACACCCGGCCGTCGAGTCCTGACGCCGTCAGGAGGTCGGCGACCGCCTGACTGTGCGAGCCCGCTTCGATCAGCGTGTATCCCGAGACCTTCAGGTCCACGACGCCGGGCTCGCTGAAGATGGCGCCGAACTGCGTGACGGCGCGCAGCACGAGACACCGGCCGGCCAGGACGTCCTTGACGACCGCCTCGCTGCCCAGTCCATTCTGCACGCACAGCACGATCGTGTCGGGCTGGACGGCGGTGGCCAGAGCCGCGGCCGCTCGCCGATTGTCATTCACCTTCGTCGTCAGCAGGCACAGCGTGTTCTTCGGCAGCGCACCGAGGTCCACAGCGGCGCGCACCCGGGCCGTGAACGATTCGCGGCCGATCACGCGCAACCCGTCGCGCGCGATCGCGGCGACATGATCCGGCCGCCCGATGACGGTCACCGGATGGTGCGCCGACAGCTTCGCGGCGTAGACGCTGCCGATGGCTCCCGCGCCAAAGACGACGACGTTCATCGCAGATGCAGGAAGAATTCCTGATTGCCGGTGGCGCCGGTAATCGGCGACGGCGTCATGCCGACACGGCGGAATCCCGCGGCGCCGGCCGCGTCGGTGACGCGCGCCAGCACGGCCTCGTGCACGCTGGGATCCGTGACCAGTCCGCGTTTCCCGACTTCATCGCGTCCGGCCTCGAATTGCGGTTTCACGAGAGCCACGACATCGGCACCCTCCTCGAGAAACGGCGGCAGCGACGGCAGAATCAGACGTAGCGAGATGAACGCCACGTCGATCGTCACCACGCCGACCGCGTGCGGCACATCGTCGCTGGTGAGCGCGCGCGCATTGACACCCTCGCGAACGATGACGCGGGCGTCGGTGCGCAGCCGCCAGTCCAACTGCCCGCGTCCGACGTCGAGCGCGATGACGCTCGCGGCGCCGCGCTGGAGCAGCACGTCGGTAAAGCCGCCGGTCGACGCGCCCACATCAAGCGCCCGACGCCCCGAGGGATCGATGTGGAACACGTCGAGCGCGTGCGCGAGCTTGACGCCGCCCCGTCCGACATACGGGTGATCGGGCGTGACCAGCGCGACGCGCGCGCCGGATGCGATCGCCGCGCCAGCCTTGTCGATCACCTGCCCATCGACCGTGACCTGCCCGGCAAGAATCAACGCGCGCGCCCGTTCCCGCGACGGCGCCAGCCCCCGATCGATCAGCACGACATCAAGCCGCGTTTTTCCCGCACCCACCCAAAGTCGCTTTCTTCCTCTGTGTCCTTTGTCGACCTCTGTGACCTTGTCAGGGTCACGTCTTCCGCGTCACGACCCACTCCGCGATCGCACCAAGGTGGCCGTCGGTCAGCTTTGCCGTGGCGAGCGTCTCATGCGCCCGCGACAGGCATTCGGCGGCCAGGGCGCGCGAGCGATCGAGCCCGAACAGCGCCGGGTACGTCGGCTTGTCGCCCGCGGCGTCTTTGCCCGCCGTCTTGCCGAGCGACGAGGCATCGCCTTCCACGTCGAGGATGTCGTCGACGATTTGGAAGGCGAGTCCGACGTCGCCGGCATACTGGTCCAGCGCCGTGATCAGCCCATCGTCGGCGCCCGCCATGATCGCGCCGCAGGCGACGGACGCGCGGATGATCGCGCCCGTCTTGCGGGCGTGCATCGTGCGGAGACCGTCGGCGTCCAGTGTCAGGCCGTGTCCTGGAACCTGACCTGCCGCCTGCAGGTCGATGGCCTGACCGCCGACCATCCCCGCCGCGCCGGCGGCGTCGCCGACGACGTTCACGACGCGCAGCTTGCGGCGCACGATCGCCGGCTCGTCGGTCGCCGGCTCGCGCGCCAGCAGCGCGAAGGCTTCGGCCTGCAGGCCGTCGCCGGCGAGAATCGCAACGCCTTCGCCGTACACCACGTGCAGCGTCGGCCGTCCCCGCCGCAGCGTGTCATCGTCCATGGCGGGGAGATCGTCGTGAATCAGCGAGTAGGTGTGGATCAGCTCGATGGCGCACGCGGCCGGCAACGACAGATCGAATGCCCGGCCACTGACGGGTGCTCCACTCTGCGTGCCGGCTTGCCGATCGGGTCCGCGCTGTGCGATCGCATCGGCGGCCGCGAGCGTCAGCATCGGCCGGAGCCGTTTGCCGCCGGCGAAGACGCTGTAGCGCATCGCATCCGCGACAATCGCAGGGCAGGCTGGCGGCTGGGGAAGATGGCGGTCGAGCGCGGCGTCGACCAGGCTGCGCGCGTGTGTGAGAAAGTCGTCGAGCGACTGGCGAGCCACGGGTCAGCGTTCGGGCGCGTCCGACCCGAGCGACGCGGGCGCGGGCTTCAGCTCGCCGCGTTCGTTCAGAACCTCGATTCGGCGTTCGGCCTCCTCGAGGCGCGAATGGCAGAACCGCGACAGTTTCATGCCGCGTTCGTAAAGCCCCAGCGACTGCTCGAGCGGCAGCTCGCCCTCCTCGAGTTTCTTCACAATCGACTCGAGCTCGGCGATCGCGGCCTCGAAGTCCTTGATGGAGGTGTCGGCCATGTCTCGGGGTTGAGTATTTACCTTTGTGTCCGTGGTGTCCATGGTGTCGATTCCGCGGTGGAGCGTACCTCGCAGTCCAGCTCGCCATTGGCCAGCGTGACCTTGACGATGTCGCCCGGCGTGACCGACGACACGTCCCGAAGGACGCGCGACTTGTCCTCGTTCCACGCCACGGCGTACCCGCGACCCAGCACCGCCAGCGGATTGAGGGCTTCCAACCGTCCGGCGACGTGTCCGAGTTGCGCGCCGGCGCGATGCTGGCGCCGCCGCGCCGCCGCGCGGAGGCGGCCGTCCGCGCCGACGAGACGCGTGCGGATGCCTTCGAGCCGACGGCCGAGATCGAACGTGGCGAGCTGGCGATCCAGCTGCTGACAGCGGCGCTCGCGCACGGCGATGCCGGCGCGCATCAAGCGCGCAAGCACGTGCGACAGCTCCGCGGCGTGCCGTCCGCGCATCGCCAGCCGCGTGGGAAAGCCGGCGAACGCGGGCCGACCCGCGGCGACGTGGATGCGCCGGCTCAGGCGCTGCAGGTGTCCGCGCGCTCCAGCGCCGAGACGATCCCGCAGCCGATCGATCCGGTCGCTGAACTCCATCTTCGCCGCGACGACCAGTTCCGCCGCGGCCGAGGGCGTCGGCGCGCGCATGTCTGCCACGAAATCGGCAATCGTGACGTCGGTTTCGTGACCAACCGCCGAAATGACCGGCACCGGCACCTGCGCGATGGCGCGCGCCACCGATTCCTCGTTGAACGCCCAGAGATCCTCGAGTGAGCCGCCGCCGCGGGCGACGATGACCACGTCAACGCCCGGCACGCGCGCAATCTGACGAAGGCTTCGCGCAATCTCCGGAGCGGCATCCTCGCCCTGGACCCGCGCGGGGCTGATCACGAGGTGCACGTTGGCATAGCGACGCCTCAACACCTTGATAATGTCGCGGATCGCGGCACCGTCGAGCGACGTGACGATCCCGATCTTGCGCGGCAGCGCCGGCAGCGGCCGCTTCCGGGCGGCGTCGAACAGCCCTTCCTGCTGCAGGCGCTTTTTGAGCTGGTCGAACGCGAGTTGCCGCGCGCCGAGACCGTGCGGCTCGAAGTGCTCGCAGACGAACTGGTATTCGCCTTTCGGCTCATACACCGAGAGCTTGCCGCGGGCGATCACACGGAGACCGTCGCCGGGCTTGAACTTCAGATAGCGCAGCGACGATCGGAACATGAACCCGCGCAGCTGCGACGAGGCGTCCTTGAGTGAGAAGTAGAGATGCCCGGTGTTCCAGACCTTGCAGTTCGACAGCTCGCCCTCGACCCAGATCTCGAAGAACTGCTCTTCGAGCAGATCGCGCACGCGAACGGTCAGCTCGGTGACGGTGAAAACGTGACGCGCACCCCCCGCCTTTGCGCCTTCGGCGCTTCCGACGCGCCCGCCGGAGCTCGCTGGCATCGTCGCGAGCGGAGGCGGGGGGGCAGTCGGCTCGGGGCTGGCCGCCTCAGGCGCTTGAGGGTCGTCCTCAAACGGTAGATCGAACAGATCCGACATCTGAAAGGTCCCGGAGCTCGTCGGCGCTGTAGCTGAGACGCTCGATATCGGTCGCGCGCCCGGTCTGCTCGTCGGCCTCGATGATCACCGCGTTCAGGCGCGGGTTGCCGGTCGCGGTCTCGAACTTCTGAGGCAACGCCGTGAGGAATCGGCTGAGCGCCGCCTCAATCTCGACGCCGATGATCGAATCGTGCGGGCCGGTCATGCCGACGTCCGTGAGGTAGGCCGTGCCCTTTGGCAGCAGACGATCGTCAGCGGTCTGGACGTGCGTATGCGTACCGACGACGGCGGTGACGAGGCCGTCGAGATGCCATCCCATCGCGATCTTTTCTGACGTGGCCTCGGCGTGGAAATCGACGAAGATGATCCGCGCCCGTTCGCGAAGACGTTCGATCTCCTGCTTGACCACGACGAACGGGTCGTCGATGTTGAGCATGAACACGCGACCCATCACGTTGACGACGCCCACCGTCGCGCCGGTGCGCGTGCGCGCGAGGTAGCTGCCGTTGCCGGGGGCCCCGGCAGGGTAGTTCGCCGGCCGCAGGAGACGAGGCTCGGCGCCGATGTAATCGAGCGCCTCCTTCTTGTCCCAGATGTGATTGCCCGACGTCATCACCTCGATGCCCCAGTCGAGCAGCTGATCGCCGATCTCGCGGGTGATCCCGAATCCCGCCGCGGCGTTCTCCGCGTTGGCGATGACGAAATCGACGCTGTGGTACTCGACGAGGCCGGCGAGGCCCTGCCGCACGAGCTCGCGACCCGGACGGCCGACGATGTCGCCGATGAACAGCAAACGGAGCATGGCTAGGCGCTCATCTTAGCCATTTGCCACGCCGGCGACGCTGATCTCGATGGGTTTCCCGCGACGCTCGCCGATCTTCGGCACGGCGATGCGCAACTCACCGTTGATCAGCCGTGCCGTGGCCCTGGAGGCGTCGCAGGCCGGTCCGAGGTGGACTGCGCGCGCGAACCGCCCGAAGCCTCGCTCGACCAGATGGAAGCTGGACTCGCTCCGGGCCCGGCGCGTCGATTTGTCGCCGACGATGAGCAGGGTCTCGCCCTTGGCGATCAGGCGGACGGCCGAAGCGTCGATGCCCGGTACATCCACGACGATTTCGACGGCCTCGTCTGTTTCGTAGACATCGACCGGGGGCGTGCATTCCCCCGAAAGGAACTCCCGCCCGAACGCCCGTCCGAGCTCCAGAAAGATCCGCCGGACCTCATCCGCAAACTCGCCGACTTCCGAGGGAATTGCGATGGCGTGAATCCGATGGCGCATGGGCGCATCATCGCACAGGCCTCTGGTTCGTTCCAGCCGAGCCATGGAGTTAGCTATGAGTGTAATTGAATAAGATTTACTGCTTGACTTACACTCATAGTCTGCTATACTCCTTCCCAACACGAACGAACCCAAGGAAAAGAGGACTCAACCGATGCCACGCAAAGTGATTGGAATCGACCTGGGGACGACGAACTCGGTCGTCGCCGTGATGGAAGGCGGCGAGCCGGCAGTCATCGTCAACCAGGAGGGCGCCCGCACCACCCCGTCCGTCGTGGCCTTCACGAAGGAAGGCGAGCGGCCGGTCGGCCAGGTGGCGAAACGGCAGGCGGTCACCAACCCCGAAAACACGGTGTTCTCGATCAAGCGATTCATGGGCAGGAAATTCGACGAGGTGCAGAGCGAAGCCTCTCGAGTTCCCTACAAAGTGGTCCGGGCACAGAACGGCGACGCCTGGGTCGAGACGCGCGACAAAAAGTACTCACCGCCCGAGATCTCGGCGATGGTCCTGCAGAAGTTGAAGCAGGCCGCTGACGACTACCTCGGCGAGAAGGTCACCGACGCGGTCATTACCGTGCCGGCGTACTTCAACGACTCCCAGCGACAGGCGACGAAGGATGCCGGCACGATTGCCGGCCTGAACGTCCTGCGCATCATCAACGAGCCGACGGCCGCGGCCCTGGCCTATGGCCTCGACAAGAAGAAAGACGAAACGATTGCCGTGTACGACTTCGGCGGCGGCACCTTCGACATCTCCGTGCTCGAGGTGGGCGACGGCGTCGTCGAGGTCAAGGCGACCAACGGCGACACGCATCTTGGCGGCGACGACATCGACGATCGCATCATCGAATGGCTCGCCTCCGAGTTCAGAAAGAGCGACGGTATCGATCTGTCGAAGGATCGCATGGCGCTCCAGCGTCTGAAGGAGGGCGCGGAGAAGGCCAAGATCGAACTGTCCTCGGCGATGGAGACCGAGATCAACCTGCCGTTCGTCACCGCGGATGCCAGCGGGCCGCGGCACCTGCAGATCAAGCTGTCGCGCGCGAAGCTCGAACAGCTCGTCGACGATCTGCTGCAGCGCACCATGGGCCCGGTGAAGCAGGCGCTCGCCGACGCCGGCGTCGATCCAAGCAAGATCGACGAGGTCGTGCTGGTCGGCGGATCGACCCGCATGCCGAAAGTGCAGCAGCTGGTGCGCGAGTTCTTCGGCAAGGACCCGCACAAGGGCGTCAACCCGGACGAAGTCGTCGCGATCGGGGCGGCGGTACAGGGCGGCGTCC
>Ga0193696_1000302_pt1 | contig 18361 bp, 30 predicted proteins | sample L3m1metaG_FD_145074 | JGI IMG/M metagenome (GOLD analysis project Ga0193696, IMG submission 145074) | Soil microbial communities from a riparian zone of the East river system, Colorado, United States - L3m1 | ecosystem: Environmental > Terrestrial > Soil > Riparian zone | place: USA: East River... | reverse complement strand
CAAATGTGGAGTAAATCTGTTTTGGTCGAATATCATAGGTCGTGGTTTTTGTTGTCGGCGGAAATCAGGTTCTCAGCTTCACAAAGCAACTTTTCTTTTTCATGCCGTTCTCTTAACATTTTTGTGGCATCAAAAAGTATTCTTCCGATGTCTGTCCGGTCAAAAGTTGTTTTTGGCGAGCTATTAAGGATTTCAATAACGTCTATTTTGAATTCCAATGCTCCGATTTCCTGATCTTGGTGAGATAACTTTAATTCAATTGGATTTCGCATTTTATCTTTTGTTTTGGCTACGTTCTTTCTTTCGGCGGGGATTTGGTCAACTTTTGGTCTGCCTCGTTTAAATCGCCTCCTATTGCGGTTTGGGGCATGTCTTTGTTTTCGGCGGATTTTTTGGCTAATTTTCGCCGATCATGCTTCATCTGTGCAAATTCAAGCAACTGTTCTTTCCAATCGTGAATTGGCTTTCCGTCATCGTCTGTTGGGGTTCTGTCTTTGCTTTTCATTTTCGGCTGGATTTTGCGTTTAATCCCGTTAGTGAATTACTATGGCTGTTGACCGCAGCCATTTTTTTTATTTTTTAGGTAGTCCGATTAATTCTTCATCCTGATAAATGGTTTTCTCCTTATCAAACTCAGCAGACATTTTATCGTAATCTTTCCATCCGCCGGAATTAAGTTTGTAAACTTTTATCTTTTGTCCGGTTGCTTTTACCGCGACTTCGTAAATTGGATTGTTCATGATTGATTATTTTATCTTAAAAAGTTTCTTTATCCGCTGCCGATAGTTTAACTTACTTGATTCTTTGATTCTTAAACTGGCACGTAACTTGGCCTCTGCCAAAGGAGCGAAGTGAGGGTAATCGTTTCTGATTTCACCCGAAGAGATTAGGTTGCTCATGATGTTGCCAGTTCTTTTACATAAATTAATTGTTCAAACTCTTCAAGCCATTCCAAAGCAAGTTTTGAGAATTGGTTTGTTTGCGGCGTGTCGCCTTTATTGATTGCTAAAAAAAATCTTTCAATGGGGCGAAATGAATCGCGGCAATTCAAAATGTTTTGTTTGATTAGCGTTTCTTTTTCGCCGTTGTTTGCTGTTGCTCCATTATAAAGCGTTCCTGATAAACAAGCGCATTCGCCATCGTATGTTGACCCGTCAATTTTTCCTTCAATCAAATTCTTTTTTAAAAATGCTATTTCAGGAAGACCGTGAAGGAGCACATCAAAAAAATCTTGTTTAATAGGTAGGAGATCGCTGCGCCTGAGATCGCTGGCACGGAGATCGCTGCCACTGAGATTGCTGCCACTGAGATTGCTGCCACTGAGATTGCTGTCACTGAGATCGCTGCCCCTGAGATCGCTGCCACGGAGATCGCTGCCACGGAGATTGCTGCCACGGAGATCGCTGCCACGGAGATCGCTGCCACTTTTTAATGCTTGCAAAAGTGTTTCTTTAATAGTGTTATTTTCAGACTCATATTCAAAAAGAACAGACCCGGTATAGCGGTTTTTAATTTGTAGTTTAATTTTTTTGTTGTCCATGTTCAGTTAGTTTTAGTATTCATTTTATTTGCAATCTCCAGTGAGTCGTTAACTGTTAGTGAGAAGTTCTTTGCAAACCATTTTGCTTTTGGTCTGATTGGATTGTTCATGGTCGGTTAGTTTTTATTGTCGGCGGAATTTTGGTCAAAAAGTTGTTTCATCATCTGATCAATGATTGGCTTTAGTTGCCTGAATAATGGTCGCTTTTTCTCTGGAACATCCTTTTCATTTGCGCCAAACCAAAAAATAACCTCTATCGGCACACCATAACACTTCGCACATTTTTGTAGCGTCTCCATTGAGGGGCTCTTGACGCCGGTTTCAATTTGAGAAAGAAATGTCTGTGATATGCGTATTTTTTTTGCTGCCACATTCTGTCTCAACCCTGCGTTAACCCTTGCGTCTTTAAGCCCCAAAGCAATATTCATGTTATAAATTTTATCCAAAGGAAACATATTTTAACTCACTGTCCAAGTAAAATCGAAATTATTTATCAACAGGCGTTTGTTTATTCGATTTCGCAAAATCCCGCCGACAACAATGCCCTCTTTTACAAGCAGGTGAGTAATTGTTTTTCATCCGGTGAAGTTTAATGTTGTCTGATCCAGGTATGGCTTAATTCTTTGGTTAGAAAGATTATAATATTCGGCGGGAATCACTGATCAATAAACAACCCCAACTCTTTTTGTAATCTATTCTCAGCGATTTTTATATAATCTGCATTGAGTTCAAATCCGATATAATTTCTGCCGAGCTTTCGTGCCACCAAAGCGGTAGTGCCAGCGCCCATAAATGGATCAAGCACAATTCCATCTTTCGGACAGCCCGCAAGAATACAATCTTCGATAAGTTTCTCAGGGAAAGTTGCAAAGTGAGCTTCGTTATATGGCTTTGTGTTTACGGTCCATACGCTTCTCTTGTTGCGAATAGGATATAATTCATCTGGTTTTCCTTCGGCGCGTTTTATGTGCATTGAATTTGGTTGTTGCCCGTCAGGTTGTAAATTTTTAAATTTAGGTTTATATTTATTACCAGAATGTAAGCCATTTAATTCTCCATTGCGATTTCCAAATTGTCCTGTGCCTTTAAATTTCCATCGCTCATGCCCTTGCGATGCCATCGTATGCTCTGCCTGTCCAGGAATAACAGATTGTTTGTATTTATGGCTTCCCTTCATCATTGTGTCGCTTCGATTATCGAATCCAGTTGCTATTTCCTGAATGCTTTCGTAATCAAAATAATATTTTCCAGATTTACTTAGCAAAAAAATATATTCATGTGATTTAGTGCAACGATCTGTAACCGATTCAGGCATTGGATTTGGTTTGTGCCAAATAATATCTTGTCGCAGATACCATCCGCTTTGTCGTAATGCGAAGGCGGCCATCCACGGAATGCCAATTAAATCTTTTGCCTTCATTCCTCGGGGAACAATAGTTGATTCGGCAACATCATACTCCCGATCCCTCTTTTGCTTTCTAAAATTTGTTGCGTCTGATTTTTGTCCATTCGCTTTGCCCGATCCGGCATAAGAATCTCCAAGATTCAAAAACAATGTTCCCTGCGGCTTCAAAACACGCCGAGTCTCATTGAACACATCAACCAAGTTTTGAATATATTCTTCTGGATATTTCTCTAATCCAATTTGATGATCCTCTCTTTTCGCACCACACTTTTGACAAACTCCTTTATAAAAAGCCGTAAGATTATGTCCCGTACTTGGCGATTCGCCAATTGTGCTTTTGCTTTTGCTTTTGCTTATTGACTCCTCGCTAACTTTTCTGTGGTCGCAGTCCAAATTTCCGCCGACCCATTTTCCGGTGCCATAATCCCTTAATCCAAAATAAGGAGGAGATGTCACACAGCAATCAATTGAATTGTCTTCCAGCTTTTTTAATCCGGTTAAACAGTTCTCATTATAAATTTTATTAATTTCCATTTTCCGCCGACAATAATAATTTCAACTCCCGTAATCTATCCAGGTATCCCTTAAAAACTTTTTTTCCATTGTTGTTTTTACAAAACGAAATGTGCCCGTCAATAAAATGCTGCACGTTGACTATTTTTGAAAACTCATTCAACATGATGGGTTCAGTGGGAATTTCCGCCGATGAAAAGAACTCTTCTAAACTTTTTATTTCATCGCTCCAATCATCATCAGAAAATTTTACTCTTTCTTCTTTTTCCTTCGCAACCTTTCTCACTACGTATCCTTCAATCTCTATCCAGTAGTCAGATGAAAAATAATTGCGAACCGATGAAAGAAATTTTTCCCAGTCTTCTTTTTTGCCTTTTGCGGGGTCGTATTTTATTTCTTCGGCGGGTTTTAGGGAATCCAGACGATTGAATACGGATTGTTCGTAGGTTATTTTTGTTGGTTCCATTCGGCGGCTTTTTGCAAATCTTCGTTTTCTTCCTGGAGTTCCTCAATCTTACTGGACATAATCATTTTATCCATTTCAAGTTGCAATATTTTCTGTTTAGAAAAATGAGCCGAATAATAAAACGCATCAAATGATTTATAGATTTCAAATAACTTATCAACCCTTGCAACGCTTTCTTGAATCAAATTTTCGGGTACATTTTTCATTCTCGCCTCAATAATTTTTTGCCGCATCTCGGCGAGAACATACTGAAACTCAAACATAAATTTTAATTCAGAATTGACATTTGTCATCGTCTTCGATTTTCGTTTGATACGGGTGATTAATTTGTTGTCCGGCATATCTAATATCGCCATTCAATTTTTCATAGTACCTATTTTGTACTGTATTGAAATATAATTTCGTCTTTCCCAGTTTACCAACACCCTTTGGTTTGTATTTTTTTATAATGATATGGACTTCATTCTCCTCATACGGAGCACCGGTTTCCTCATCAGTTATCCCAGCCGGTGGTCTCCAAACAGAAATCATGTTCATCGCCTTTCTATACCACGCCTGTCCTCCTGCAAGTTCCCTGGGGGACGCCGGAGGATAAAACCTAACGCCCTCTTTTAGCTTTACCTGTTCCTGATCTTTTACGTGGGTTACAATCACATTATGCCGATTGTTTGCGAAAGCATCCCGCCGAATATACCCTAATCGGTTTTCGATGTATAAATCCTGCCGACCATCGTCATCCGAAAAATTATGTTTGAGTTCATTAAATGGATCGCAACAGGTTGTGTTTATTTTTATTTCATAATGTTTTTCTAATTTATCAATTTCCTGATAAAACTGCTCAATGGTTAAATCCCTGTCTTGCGGATCAATGATGTAAAAATATTCATCAACAAAATCTTTTTCTTTATGGTATTCAAAATCATTTATGTGGTTCGGTAGGTTTTTATAAAAAGGCTTTCTGGCTCGTTTACTTAAAAGTTCGGCGAAAATCTCCTTTGCTTCCCCGCTTTCGGGACTATAAATAGCATGACGAAATCCATATAATTCAGTCAGGTTCATCATAATTTCAAACCACCACTCTGTCTTTCCAGAAAACGGAGCCCCGTAAACATAGGTTGTCCCCTTTGGCTTGAAGCTATATAATTCATGTAGCGATTCAAAACCAACATATAGCCCTCTGGTAATTCCTGTTTCATGGAGTTCTGCCAACCCCTCCTCAACCTCCCGTAAACGATAAAATAATTTAGTTGGCATCGCGGGGAATAATTACTCTTTCGACTGTTTCAATCCCAATTTCATCTTCCCACCCTTTTGAATTTAACCATGATGATGGATGTGGAATATACTTCCCTCCCTCGTTTTTCCATGAATCAGATTCCTTGAGTTTTTTAATTGACAAAATCATTTGTTCTACCAACGAATTATTTGGCAAATTTTTGATCCACCATTTTTCTGCATCACCTTTAGATTTTTTCTTTGGGTAGGCTTTCCAAAAAACTTCAAAGCCACTCATATTATATTTATCTTCAATTCCAATTGCATCTCCATCTTCAATGGTTTGGGAGGCTTTTGGTAGGTTTTTGGTTAACCAAATACTAAGCTCTTTGCTAAGCAAATTATCAGCAACTTCTATAAAATCCTTGTAATTAAATAGCTTTTTGATTTTTTCATACGTTGATTTATTTACGTTTAATGATCGCAATAGTGAACCAAAAGTTCCAATTATTTTTCTCATTTGTGAATGCAAAGTGCGTTCATTTCCTATCGAAATGAGTTTCTTATTTATTAGTTCACCAGTTGAATTTGTCGTGAATTTGGTGTTTAATAAAGTCCAGGATTTCTTGAATTGAGATTGTTTTAGTCCTACCATCGTAGCAAGTCTTTTGGTGTCATTTGGGAGGCTTCCACGCTGATGATGATAGCAAAGCAGGTCAATGTAAACCCCCTTTTCTTCGGGGCTCATTTCTGCTGTCCCCTCAAGCCAGTCCTTTGAATAAAACAAAAATGCGGGGTCTTTAGACATCATTAAGAAGATTGTAAAGATTGTCGGCATTATGCGCCCGCTTTGCCAATGCCCTGAAAGCTTCTACGTTATATAAGCCATCGTATTGAAATTTATTTCTTCGATAAAAGCAAAACCGGAGAGCATAAATAAATCCAGTACAATAATTATTTAAAAAAAGCCTTATTTCTTGGGCAAAATCCGAATCATCATCATCGCTAAAAGGATATTTTTCTTCAACATCACTAATATAAATTTGGTCTTTTAAAACATCTCTTGCTGAAATTCTAAAAATAGTCCATCCAAACTCAGCCAAATCATCGTCTTTTTTATTATCCTTTTCCTTATCGTGATATTGTTTACCATCTATCTCAATCCCAATTTTAAATCTTGGATTTGCAAAATCAATGTAATAGCCATTTACAAAATAAAGCGGATATATTGGGATTCCGCCGATTGAACGATACTGATGATAAAAGTCTTGTTCAACCATATTCATAAAATTCCAAATAGGAACCGAATAAGCCTTAAATAGCAAATTGTTTTCAGCAATAATTTTTGGCTCAATGGTGATATAAAATTTTCTTATAATTCGATACGCCTCTTTCCAATCATCTTTTGGAACGGTGTTTAATTCTAAAAGCATATCTAAATCGCGCCTATGCGCCATGATAACATCATAATCTATTTGTGAAAAATACATTGGAAAAAATTATAGCCCCGCCGAAGGCAGAAGGACACACAACCGCGAAGCTGAGGAAGTCCAACTGCCCCTTTAGGGTTTATCTTAAATGTGAAAATTCTGTTTGGGTCACTTCGCGATTGTGTTTTTAATTCGTGTGCAATAATACAATTAATGGAAACCAAATCGCCGCCGAAAGAAATAATTTTACGAACATTCTTTCAACAGCTCAATGTTAAAAACCTCTTGCGTATCTCTCTCTCAACTCCGGTTCTGAATTTATCCTGTCTCTCCAATGAATAACCGTACAATGATCACGGTTAAGAAGTTGTCCTGCTTTTACGGTAGAGTAATTATGTTCGGTCAGAAAATGGAAAAAGATAAATCCCCGAATTTCGGGTAGTGGTCGTGAGCGGTCCTTACTTTTGAGTTTTTCAATAGCGGTTCCGTATTTGTCGGCCAGAATCTGCAGTAGTTCTTTTTCACTTAATTTTTCTTCTCCCTTTTTTCTTGAAAGAGAAAGAGCGTGGCTAACCAGGTTATCTATGTTATCATCAGTTAGAAAGGCCGAGAATACTGTTTGACGGCCTGAAATTATTTTTGTTATCATGTGTTGTCGGCGGGAGTTTGGTGTCTTATTTCAAGCAATAATTCGTTTACGAAAGACATATCAACACTTGCTGGCAGATTAGAATTATCATAAACGGCGTCAAGCTTTTTTACGTCTTGCTCCGCCTTCTCAATAATTTCATCCAAAGGGACTTCGCCTCGGCGAATTTTCAAAAGATATTCTGCGTTTGGTCGCAATACATTGATTGTTTTGTGGGTTGCGATTTCAATAGCCATATCCAAAAGACGCCGACAATGCAAAAGATTCTTTCCATCTATTTGTTGATTGTGTCCTTTTATATCAACATAACGTTGCGTATTTCTTTTTTCCCTCCACTCTATATAGCTTTTGTAATCCTTGCAATGAACAGAATATTCATCTTTATTAAAATACATTAATCCCTCAATCTGATGATACCATTCCGGCACTTCACTTAAAGAAATGTCGTTGCTGTTTTCTTCGGACTGTAATATTCCTTTGAAATTAAAATCAGATGTTTGCTGAAATTTCGGATTGTCATTGCGTAAATCTTTGACATGATCATACCAAATGTTATACATATATCGAAAATGTGGCAATGACGTAAGTCCGCATAATTCTTGTTTGAATTGTTTTTCGGCCAACCATTTTTTTAATTCTACGGATTTTCCGCCAGAATAAACATAACAAAAATCAAGCGGGGTTTTGCGTTCAATTCTTTTGTTCTCCCAGTTCATTTTTTTATTCAGCCCCTTCGCTTTTTGAATTTGAGCAACAGCGTAGCCTCCAAATGACATACAACATTTCTTGGTCAAAAATTTATTCTTATGTTGTCTTAGCAATTCAAATTGTGGCGATGTTTCAATAATAAATTTGTCGTCTACAAAAAGCATTTCAAGAATAGTTGGATTTGCGGACTGCGCCAGTTGTAAAAACCGCCGAACCTCATAGTAACATTCATCTTTTCCGATTTCAATTTGTTCGTTATATCGAAAAGAAAGAATATCATCATTTGGTTGAATGTAAATACCTTTATAGTCAATATCGGATGTAAGCAATGATGTGCCGTATGCTTGTGACCCCACAATGGTTTTAAATATTATTTTCTCCTTCATGTTTTTCCCGCCGACAATTAAAAATCATCTTCAACCATCCTACGTATTCTTTTTTCTCTTTCCAAAATAGTTTCTGCTACCTTCTTTTCTTGTTTTCGGCGGATAAAATCAATGGAGACACACTCCCTGCAAACTCCCTTAGCATTTAATGCCACTCCGTGATCGGGGCAGTAAAGATATTCGTGCATCATCTTTTTTCCGTGCATGGCAGCGACCTTAATAGCCTCTAAAACCCGCCGAGAGAAATCCCATCCAGGATAATGTACCTGGCAGTACCGTATGTGATCGTTGAGTTGTTTGACGCTCATGGTTTGTCGGCGGGAATTAGAGGATATTTGTATTCAAATGCCACGCAATCATAAAGGAAACAATCTGCTCTTGATAACCGTTCTTTCTTACAATCTGTCCGATGATAACCGGATCATCGTTTTTCCGGATCGAAGGCATAACTCCAAAGCGATCAAATATTTTCAATGCCATTGCTTGTGACACAGCTTCCATAATAATCGGCTTTGCCATGTTTACCGGAAATTCTACGTCTTCCCAATTTTCAGCCCAATACTGTTTTTGATTTTTTGCCTCGTCAATAGTTTTTTGATAAATTTCCGGGAATGGACTTTTGTAATCTCCTTTTCCGATAGGCTGGTCGTGCGTTAATTGTTCGTGGTTATTTGAAAAATAAGCGCTGATCATTTTATTCGGACTGTGGCGATCTGTGCGAACTGCAAAATTTTGAACAGGAAAATTTGGAACAATATAATATCCTGCATCAACCGCTGCTTTTAGTTTTTCATAAAAGACGATTCGTTTCAGTGCAAGTTTATAATGGCGATCATGAACCTGCCAGCGCCACTTGTTTTTCTTAGCGTGATCTGTTGCTTCGCCCAATTCCTTTGCATTAAAACGCTTTTCTTTTAATTTCTTGTTACACCATTCAATCAAAGACTGCTGCGCTATAATCATCTCCTGCGGAACGGTAGCCGTTAACTGAATGTCATCAACTTCTCTGGTATGTGTAATTTCGTTTGAGTTCATTTTCATTTTTTTTAAGGTTTTCCCAAAATCCCGCCGAATAAACATCACTTCCCCTCATAGAAGGGGACAAGGAGTTTACCAGCTTCGATTACTAAATTTTCAAGGTAGGATTTTTCTTCGGCCGGTATCTCCCATCGTACAGTATGCAAGTTCTTAAAATATCCATTATCCGGCAGCCAGGGGAGTTCCTCGTCTGTTGCAAAGTGAACAAAAGCCACTTTGTTTTTGTCGGGATAGTCCTGCGCCAGTTCACGAATCTCAGCGAGCTGTTTTTTATACGGGCAGAAAAAAATTATTTCTCCGAATTTACAATCGTTGATGATAGCATTGGCCGTCACTTGCCACTTGTATTTTTCACCTTCTGGATGCTTTGCTACAACCTCTTCAATAGTTTTACATTCGGCAAACCGACAGTATGAAAGTAATGTCCACGCACATTTAAAATCTACACACGTTTTTCCTTCGTCGTATTTAAACCCATCTGCGCTACCACTAAAATATGGTATTGTCGGATGAACAACAGAAACATCTGAAGTCATCTGATATTCCATGCCAAGTTGTTTGAATGCGTATGACTCGACCAGTGATCCATAATTTAATGGCTTGGCGTTGCTCTCTTTTTCGATTGATCGGTTCAGCAATCTTTCAAAATTAACTTCTTCCAGATAGCTCATTGCCTTGTCGCCAAAAAGAATGTCGATGGTTTTTCTTTTGCCTTTTGGGTTCTCTTTTAGATATTGCTCCTGTTCTTGGGGTGTCATGTCCCGTCGGCCGGATTTCGTGAGATTTACAATTTCGCTTGCCGTTATGAAACCAGTTCTTGTCGCATTATTGTTCATGTGATTTTAGTTTTTTAGTTCGGCGAAAATTAGCAACCGAGCGATTCCATAAATTGATACATTCCAATCTTCTTACTATTCTTCCAATTCTCTTTTTTATTCTGTTCGTACATTGATGTTAGCCTATCCCAATTATCAACGAGTTTTTCCCAAACCAGCGAAAGCGTTTTTAATTCACTTAGCTTGTTTTTCCATTGCGGAACGGCCTGCAAAAGTTTATAGCATCGGCTAAAATCATCGGGGTCGCATGGGTGTCCAAGACGATCATTTTTTATTCTTCGCACTTGTAATCCCCTGCTTAAATGGTTGAACATTGTTTTTGAACTTGTGCCATGTTCACCATTTTCAGCCCACCAATTTGCATTTTCAACCTCTGTTTTTTCTGCGCCCGAATTTGTTGGCTCTATCCATGTTGGTTCGCAATTCTCATGGTCTTTTGCAAATTGTGTCATCATAGCGGTCGCCATTGAAACGGGTTGAGGATAGTTGATTTTGTAACTACGCCCGCAATTGAAACAAAATAATTCTTCGTTTCTAAATCCAGTATTCCCTTTTTGTTTTTTTGCCATTTTGGTTCAAATTTCTCCGCCGACTACAATAATTCCAATTTTTCTTTCACCTTTGTATAAGAATGCGTCTCACGGTTCTTTAGGATGCGTTCTACGTGTACTTGGTCATCTGGGAGTACTTTATCCTTCTTTTGGTCGTAGAGGGCTTTAATGTCATCGTAGAGGTCTTTTTTCTCGGCGAGATGTACCTCTCGAAAATCCTCCGAATTATAAATATCTGCCGCAATACCGATTTCAGAAGCGCATTTTTTTAAACAGTCTGTTGCGGCGGCCTTGAAATCGAAGCCGATGTCAATAGCTTTCCCATCCTTATCTTTTTCAATCTCCTTGCTTCCGTATTGCATCTTGACAATTTTACCATCAGCGCAGGTTAACTTTCCCTTCACCACCACATGACCTTCGATGACCTGTTCTGAAATGATCTCAAAACTCCAATTCCAGCCCCACATCAAATTCAGGCATTTCTTAATATACCCTCCCGTAACATAGGAGAACGATTTCTCGCCGACAACCCTTTGCTTGATATACTGTGTCGGTGTTCTTCGAAGGATAAACTGAAGCTGTTTTTCATTAAGCATGTTGTTCTCGACCAGGCTTAGTTCGTCGGCTTGTACTAATGCTAAATCTTTGTTGTCGGCGGGTTTTTTAGTTGCCATAATTGTAAGATTTTAAAAGGGAAGACTTGATCCATCATCTACAGATTCTGTTGGAGCGGATGATTTTGTTTCGGCGGTTTTTGCGATCCTGAAAAATATTCCGTGATAAAAGCCTTCGTTTTCTTTTTGAGAAAAATAGTCTGACTCAGCATCAAGGCTTCAAACTCATCTTTGTCCAGTTTTTCTTCGCCACCCCATGGCAAACCGTTTTCCTGATTAAAGAAATAAGGAATATTATCTTTTTCTCCGGTATAAGAAACGCCCATGCCGATCATTTTTTTCCCATCCTTCTTGCGTTCGTAATTGTATGGTTGCAGGTGGACAGAAATTGACAAGTCAATATTTGGCAAGCACATCATAAAACCTTTTGCTTCGCGGCTTTTTAGCCCCAATGTGACAACGAAAATCTCGCCGACATCCTCCATGCTTATTAATAATTGATCCCCAAACTCTGTTCCTTCCTTCAATTCAATTCCAGTAACGAGTCCATCGAGCGAAGCGTAATGTAGCTCCCATATTGGTCTTTTCGGCGAACCTTTGGGATATTCGATTTCCCGTTTGACTGCGCCTTCTGTTGTTTCATCAACTCGTTTGCAAAATTTTCCATTTACAATTCCGATAAATGTTTTTTGTTCGTGTGTGGAGGTGTTTAAGCCCATGACTTGTTAGTTTTTATATTGGTTAGTAAAATTATTATTTCGTTGTGTGATTGTTGTCGGCGGAGTTTTGCAATGAATTATTTTAATTTTTCAATTAGACTAAATTTTTCTAATATTTCGATTGGAACCCATTTGCTAATAGACAGGGTTTTTGTTGAATAGAGCATTTGATCATAAGAAACAAATCTATCTCTAAACCAAATTTGTGCATCAAAATTATCTATAGGAATATGTCCGCGAATTTTTGCGATTTCATATTTATAGCATAATTGGCTTACTTTGATTCTAAAGCGACAAACAAATTCATTTCTTATTAAAAAATAAGAAGAAATGACAAGCCCAATAACACAAGCGGACAGCGCTATTATAATAAAGATTACAAAGTAATCCATAATTTTTTCTGTTTAAAGTTTTCTAAAATCCCGCCGAAAATAAAATCAGTTCAGAAAGATTTCTATATATGTAAAGAGAATTTTGTCGTAGAATGGAAAGTTCATCCTGAAAATAACATCTGCCGTTTGTTCATCATAATCTTTTAATGCCATGCTTGCTTCTCTGATCTTAGGAACGTCAATCTTTTTTAGTTCGTCTTCTGAGAAGGCTCGTTGAAGGTTGTTGTCGGCAGAGTTTTGGTTCATTTCTTTCTTGGTCGCTTGTCGATTAAATGTCGGATGTATTCAGCCACCGAAACAAAGCCATGTTGCTTGTATTCCCTTTTTAACTCTTTCAATACCGATGGCTCAATATGGAAGTTAAATATTTTCATGCTACAAACATACACATACACATATATATGATGCAAGTGTTTTAAAAAATAAATATTGAAAAGTTACGAACAGCCCAAATTGCCGCCGAAAAAAGCCCCTCACTTACTTAAGGTGAAGGGCAGAACACTTAAAACTTACTAATATGAACAACAAATGTAGAATTTTTTCACTGGTCAATCCACTTGCGTAAGTCAAAAGGAACGTATTTATAGTTGGTAAACGATCCGATCCGGTAAACTTCTCCTCTGACAATACCCGGAACAGCATTAACCTGAAGATGTACCCAAGATGGAGACCCATAAAGCTCCTGTCCATATTCCATCACAATTTTGTCTACCGGAATATTATTATCCAGAATCATCTTACAAAAGGCTTTGTAACCGGCCAAGTCGCATTCGCGTCCGTTGTCATACGGCTCTCGGTCGCCAGCCCTGAAATCAATATGAGCCGATGCCGAAGATCCGCCGACAAGTATATTTAACGCCTTACAACGGTATGTGGACGTTTTGTTTATCGGCTGATGCCAGAGGTCAATAATGGGCTGATCGACTTCTGTGGCGAAGCGTAGGGCGTTCTCAATAAGCTTTGGAGTGAGGTTGTATTGCTGAACCTGAATTTCGGGATGGCGTTCGGCGGTACTGGATTTAAGATAGTCATGCAACCAAATCGAACGTGATAGCTGTATATTTTCAGTCATATATGACTCCAGCTTTTTCTTAAACAAATCACACTTACTCCGCTTGAGGTAAGATTATATAATTCACCAATTTTACTGTATGGAACGCCGTCATTTTTCATTTTTCGTATATTAAGAATATCCTTATTTGTGAATCTTCTATGTGAAGCCGCCTCTCCCTTTCTGCCAACCACCAATCCTGTTTTAACAGCGTGCTCCATATTTTCTTTATGCGTCACCCACTCTAAATTTTCAATACGATTATCGGTTTTAATTCCATTAATATGATTGACTTCTGGCTTATTTTGAGGATTGGGAATAAAAGTCAAGGCGAGCAATCTATGAATAAGCCCCGCATAGTATTTATTGTTTTTTCTAAGGTTATGATAATAATACGCGACTTTATAATTTTTTGAAAGATACGGCTTTAATCGCTTTCCCTTTATTGTAATTTGCCCGTTTCTATTTTTAGACAGCCTTGTGGTTGATCTAACACATCCGGTACGATTGATCTGATATGCGCCATAAAAACCAGGAATGTCTTTCCAAACATCGTTTGTTAATTGAGTTTCGTTAATCATTTTGAATATAATTAAAAAAGAAAACCGACTATTGAGTAGTGGCTCAATAATCGGTTTATCTTTCTTTAACCTTACGGTCAAATATTCTTTAGTTTGCCACTACAAAACTACAAGACAAATATAGTAATTTTATTTCAATATATCATGGGTAAGCCGAATGTTTTCGGTCATCTAAAAATCGCTGTCACCAGGCTTTACTTTGTAGTTAAAACTTTTCTTTCGATCTTCTTTTTTTCTCGGCGCGTTTTTGCTGTTCTTTATTAAAATCTCTGCGGGCGACCAAAAACGCGCCGAGAAAAAGCATCACAGCCACAACCAGAAGAGCTATTTCAAAATGATAGTTCATGGAAATAAACCCATCCACGTCCGTCAAAGGACATAGATGGGCAGAATTCAAACTATATGAAACAAATTTAGGTAACTATATACCACTTTGCACAAATTGAATTTGAAAATTATTTTCGATATTTCCGATATTCATCAGCCGCATCGGCTGAATCTTGTATTGCCTTTTCTCTTGCCATATCATTAACAGCCGCCGCCGAATCATCATAGGCTTTTTGAAAAACGGCAATAGAATCCTGCTTCGCCTTTTCAAAAACTTCCGGTAATGGATCAGGTGGCTTTAATGAAAAAAAATTCTTTAAAGCACCTATAAATCTGTTTGGTGAATCGCCATTGTGTTCATAGATAGAAAAGAAGAAATAATATCCGGTGCGAGAACAAATAATATTTTTTCTGTTGGATTTTAATTCGGCGAAATTTTTAAAATCGCTTTGCGAAGGGTTAGTAAAAACGAGCAAGACTAAAATTGCCACGACTACCCAAATGATTTTTTTTCTCATTGTGGTTTAACCTTCTTTTTTGATTTCTTCTTCGGTCTATAATCAGCCGCTATTTTCAGAAGGTTGTCAAGGGACGTGTTGACCTTTAGGGGCTTTTCTTTGCTTTTTGCCATTGTCCAAAGTTACTATTTTTTGTACGTTGCAGGATGACAGTAGATGAAGAAAATCATCTTTTCACGCTTTCCCTTTACAAAAACGATGAACTCCGCCATGATGAGATACACGCCTATTATACAAGTGGTGAGCAAGAAAAATATGAAATTATTACTGCATCGATTAGTTTTTTTCTTAGCAAAGGATACGCTCTTAACGCTCCAAGAAGTGGTGGTGATGTTTCTGTTTTACAAATAAGCGGGCAAAGATATTTTGAAAAATTACAAAAGAAAAAGGCTGAAGAAGATGTCGCAAAAATACACTATGAAGACGAGAAAATATTAATCAGAAATGTTAATCAATCGGTTCTTGATACCAATATCTCAACGAGAAAAACAAACTTTTCTATCAGAAAATTAAATGGACATCAGCTTGTCGCAATTTGGATAGGTGCTATAATTGCTTTATTAACGCTCATTGTTATTTTTGGGCAGCTACGCCTTTCAGAAAAGCAATATGAGCGAGATAATCGAGATGCCCTATTATTGCAAATACAACAAGAGTTAAAGCAAATACAATTAGAAAAGCAAACATTAGAGAAGTCATTAGATAGTATGCGTGGTTCTCAGATTTCAGACACCGCAAAGGGAAAGAAGTGATTTTTTTAAAATATGTTATCATGCCGTTCTTTTTTTTTACTTTTGTGAACGGCAAATCTTGATACCCGAAAAAATATTGTTTCCCTATCGCTCTAACGATAGGGAATTTTATTTTACAAATATATTTAAACTTTTGCGATAAGTCTTTTATAGGTCAATCTTTTTCCTTCTGCCTGAGTAAAGCATTGATTGAATCTTTCGTTATCTGTTACTTTTCTTGAGTTGTAACGATAAGAAAACTCATCGCAATAGCGTTGTAAATGTTTCGGGCTTACTGAATGATAAATACCAATGATGCCACGTTTCAACAAACCAAATGTTCCTTCAATAGAATTACTATGCCATTGACCACGTACATATTCATTGTAAATGTGTGATACAGTTTCGTGATTGTAACCAAGCGATTTAAGACTTCTATAAATCTTAAATTCGTCTGTGACCATATTACTACCCTTCTTAACGTATTTTTGTATTAGTGGTATTATCTCGGCGGAAGTTGCAACTGGAACAACTTTGTGAATTAGTTTACCGTCTCGTTGAATGAGACCTAAGACCATAGTTTTACTATCGGCTCTGCCTTGCGTACCTGCGCCACCTCTTTGCTTCGCTCTTTTTGCTTTTGCACATTCACTCTGATGCTTATTGCCTTCCTTGCCACCAACATAAGTTTCATCTATTTCTACCGTACCTTCTAAAACCTGTGGCGCTACATCTCTCAGCATCTCTCTAAGTCTATGTAATACGAACCAGGCTGATTTCTGAGTGATTCCAATATCACGGCTAAGTTGTAAAGATGAAATTCCTTTCTTGTGTGCAGTCACTAAGTAAGAAGCAAGAAACCATTTTTGCAATGGAAGTTTAGTGTTTTCGAAAATTGTTCCAACGATAGAAGTAAATTTCTTTTTGCAATCTTTATCAGAACATTTGTAAGTCTTGCCGTCTTTTAATTTGTATGGCTTTGCAACCGTAGCACAATGAGGACAAACCGGACTGCCATTCCAACGAATGTTTTCCCAATATTTCCAACAGGTTTTTTCATCTTTGAAAAAGAGTTGTGCCTCTAATAGGTTTTTAAATGTTTTCATGTATTTACGTTGTATATACGTTAAGGGTAAAAAAATTTAGACTTTGATTTTTTCTTTGTGTGCCAACTCAATAAGTAATCTGATATAATCGCTCATGCTTCTTTTGCTTTCCATTGCGATTTTGTTTAGTTTGCTCTTGGTTTGCTTGTCAATCCTGAGAATCAATGTTTCCTTCTTATTCATGGATCAAATATACATACAACGTATATACATAATACATACAACGTATAATTATTTAACCCTGTAAATCAATCGCTTATGTGGAATGAGATGGAAAAGCTAAAAACTTTGGCAGAAATTGCCCATAAAGATTGGATGAAACAAAAGTATTCTGAAATCATTTTTGGATACATAAACAGAACTTCGCAATGCGAATTATTGATTGACACCTGTATCGCTTGTTATTTTATTAAAGATAATTCGGAATCAAAATTGAGGCAACAATTAACCTCTGAATTGATTCATAGATTGCCATTTCGAAATAAGTTTATAGTTTTTAAAAACATACTATCGCGGAATTATAAATCCCAATACACCAAATACCACAAAGAACTGGCGGATATGTATGATACATACGAGACGCGAACTAAAGTTGCGCATTCTTATTTAGATGATTCGATTCCTGAAATTAAGAAATTAAATAAAACAAGAATCCCATACCGAAATATGAGCAAGGCGTTTCAACAACCACTCTATATTTCATTGTCTGATTTTAAACGCGATATGATTAAGCTCGATTTAGTAGAGAGTGCGCTTGCACATATATTAGTAAAGGTCGCATTGAAAAAATAAGACGAGAGAACAAGATCGTTACGACTTTAAAGAACGTACATTGTTTCAATGCTTCGCGATAGCCATTCTGAAACACTTATCATTCACCGTTTGTCTCCCGCCTTAATTATTAGTCACTTAACTCGTTTTTGTGCAAAGTGATATATAGTTTCCCAAATTTATTTCGTAGTCGGTGTACCAAAAGCAACGCCAAGATCGGTAGCGTTACCATCATTAGACTTTCTTACTGTTATAATAGCCTTTCTTACAAATCCATGTGAGGTAATGAACAGCACCGATCTCCCAACAGCAGAGGCTTTAATGGTCGCCGAATGAGTGTCTTTTGATTCCGCGATTTCCAGCACCGGATCATTGTCAGAAAACCACCTTAGCTTATGCTTAATCCCAGTAAGTGTCAATACAAAGGACTCTCCTTTATCCACATCAATGCGTGAAATGTCATAAACGGTAGCTGTTTTAAACGCTACCGATAAAGAGGTTCGCCCGAAGATCATGATTACTTAGGTTGGGGAGCGCCGATGGTTAAGCCAAGATCAGAGGCGTTTGCAAGTGTAACAATCAGGGAAACCTCCTGAGTCACAGTTTCAATTCCTTCGCCCAAATCTGCGTCAGCAGAAATGGTGATTTTGCTTTCCGCAGCAGCATCGCCCGAAATCAGGTCTGCGCTCAATCCGTCAGCAGCAACGTTTACCGTAGCATCGCCGGAATCAACAGTCCATGTTGGAACGCCATCCAGCTTTGCAGGCTTGCCAGTGGCAGTCTTTGGAGCAAGAGTCGCATTGACTTTTTGCTC
>Ga0193696_1000301_pt1 | contig 18403 bp, 15 predicted proteins | sample L3m1metaG_FD_145074 | JGI IMG/M metagenome (GOLD analysis project Ga0193696, IMG submission 145074) | Soil microbial communities from a riparian zone of the East river system, Colorado, United States - L3m1 | ecosystem: Environmental > Terrestrial > Soil > Riparian zone | place: USA: East River... | reverse complement strand
CGTCACGGTGATTCCCTCGGCCACGCACTCTTCCAGCACGTCCAGGCCCGCCGCGGTCGCGGGCAGCTTCACCGCGATGTTCGGCGCCCAGCCGTGGAAACGCTTTGCCATCGGGTACATGCAATCGCGATCGGCCGCGCGGATCGGATTGACCTGGGCGCACACAAAGCCGGTGCGTCCGCCGCTGCGATGGAAGGCCGGGAGCAGCTGTTCCGCCGCCCTGGTAACGGCGATTTCGACCAACGCTTCGGCCTTCTGCTCCGCGGGCAGCCTGCGGGCGAGCGCTCGGTCGACGTCCGCGCCCCAGCGCTCGCGGTTGTTCTTGACCGCGGTCGCCGCCAGCACAGGATTGGTGGTGACGCCACTCGCGCCCCTGCGCAGTCCGAGCTCGAGCTCGCCGGGGTCGGCCGAATCGTGCCACCAGCGCGTGGCCGTCTGCTCGACCACCCAATCCAGGTATGTCATCGGGTATCGCCGCCTCGTTAGATATATCAACTTGACCGGTAAAGTAAACGCATTTAGTGTTACTAACCGCAACACGCAGGGAGGCGTCAGCCGTGGGATTCACCATGAACCGCCGGAGTTTCGGGAAGACCATCGTCGCCGGCCTCGGGGTGGCGGCCTGCCAGCCGCTCGCCGCCGCGGAATCACGAAAGCTGAAAATCGGCTGCACGGCGCTCATCTGGGGTGCGCTGCCACGCACGCCGGACAACCTGACGGCCGCGGTCCGCGACATGGCGAGCCTCGGGTTTCATGGCTTCGAGACGTTCGCGTCGATCATCAACGACTGGGACGCGAAAGGCACGCTCGCCCAGTTGCTCGACGAGCATCGGATCCCGCTCATCTCCGGGTACTCGACCGTCCAGCTGACGGACAGCTCCACGCGCAAGGAAAACCTGGCGCAACTCGTTCAATGGGGCAAGGCCGTCAAGAAACACGGCGGGCGCTTCATGGTGCTGGCGCCAAACTCCGTCAAGCGCGACGGCTACGACTTCTCGACACACAAGGCGGCCATCGTCTCCGGGCTGAACGAGTACGCGAAGGCGATGAACGATCTCGGGCTCGGCGCCGGGCTGCACCAGCACACTGGAACGGCCGTCGAGTCGCGCGATGAAACCTACGCGGTGATGGAATCGGCGGATACGCGATACCTCAAGTTCGCGCCTGATGTCGGCCAGCTGCAGAAAGGCGGCGCCGACGCGGCAAAGGTCGTCAAGGACTTCCTGCCGATCACCGTTCACATGCACCTGAAGGACTACAAGGGCTGGGAGCACTTCGCCGGCTACTGCCCGCTCGGTGAGGGCAAGGTCGATCTGAAAGCGATTCTCGACATGGTCGAAGGCGCGAACCCGGGCGCGAACATCATGCACGAGCTCGACGGATCGGCCAGCGCACCGTACACGCCGCTGCAGACAGCGCAGATTGGAAAGGCCTACCTGCAAAAGCTCGGCTACACCTTCCGCGACAGCAGCCGGAGCCGGTGAGGAAGCTCGCGTTCGCGTCGCTCGTCGTGGTGGCGACAGTCTCGCCCTTTGGCCAGTCCGCGCCGCCAGGCCGACCCTATACGACCTGGCGTGATTACGGTGGCTCGTCCGACTCGATGCAGTACTCGGCGCTCACGCACATCGACAGGACGAACGTCGATCGGCTGGAGCAGGCGTGGTTCTTCGCCGTGCCGGACAAGAAAGGCACCTTCGGCTTCAACCCCATCGTCGTCGACGGCGTGATGTACCTTCTCGGGCCGGCCAACGCCATCGTCGCCGTCGATGCCGCCACGGGCCGGCAGATCTGGTCGCACGTCGTCACGGACGGCACGCCGGGCAACCGCGGCATCAACTACTGGGAAAGCGCGGACCGCTCGGATCGACGGCTCATCTTCGGCGCCGGCGGCACGCTTCGCGAGATCGACGCGCGGACCGGCGCCGCCATCACGACATTCGGCACCAACGGCCGGGTGGACATGCGCGTCGGACCGATCCGGCCGCTGGGCGGCCCGAGCGCGACGCCCGGACGCGTGTTCGAGAACCTGTTCATCACCGGCTCGCAAACCGGCGAAGGCTACGGGTCGACGCCGGGAGATCTGCGCGCCTTCGATGTCGTCACCGGAAAACTCGTCTGGACGTTCCACACCATCCCGTATCCGGGTGAATTCGGCTATGACACGTGGCCGGAGAGCGCGTGGAAGTGGGCCGGCGGCGTCAACACCTGGGGAGAAATCTCCGTCGACGACAAGCGCGGCATCGCGTACTTTCCTCTGGGCTCTCCGACGCACGACATGTTCGGCGGCGACCGGAAGGGTGCGAACCTTTTCGGCAACTGCCTGCTCGCCCTCGACGCCAGAACCGGAAAGCGGCTCTGGCACTTCCAGACGGTCCATCACGACTTGTGGGACTACGACTTGACGACGGCGCCGAAGCTGATGACGGTGCGGCACAACGGGGCGACCGTGGACATCGTGGCGCAGGCGACCAAGTTCGGACTGCTCTACGTCTTCGAGCGCGTCACCGGACGGCCGCTGTGGCCGATCGAGGAGCGTCCTGTCCCGAAGAGCGACGTCCCTGGCGAAGAGTCGTTTCCGACGCAGCCTTTCCCCACGGCTCCGCCGCCTTATGCGCGGCTGAAGTTCGGCGTCGAGGATCTCAATCCATTCGTCGACGATGCAGAAAGGCGGAGTCTGCGCGGCGTTCTGATGAACGCGCGTAACGAAGGGGTGTTCACACCACAGACGTTGACGCGCGATCAGATTTCGATTCCCGGCGAGCTCGGCGGATCGAACTGGGCGGGCACGGCGGCCGATCCGACGACCGGCATGCTCTACGTGCGATCGGCGGACCAGCCGGCGATTCACAAGCTGCGCGAGTACAAGGCGGAGGCTACCCCTCCCCAAGGACCGCCGCGACCACCGATTCCAGACATTGCCGGCGTCACGCGTTACACCGCGCGTCTGGGCGCCATGTGGCGGACGAACAACGGCCTGCCGGCGATCGCCCCGCCATGGTCTGAACTCGTCGCGTACGACCTGAACACAGGGACCATCCGATGGCGCGCGCCTCTCGGCAGCGTCAGGGCGCTGGTGGCGAAAGGCATCAAGAACACCGGCAACGCGCAACGCGTGCATCGCAACGGTCCGGTCGTCACCGCGGGCGGCTTGATCTTCATCGGCACCAACGCCGACGGCACGGTGCGCGCGTTCGACAAGGATACCGGCAAGGTGCTGTGGGAACGTCAACTGGACGCGAACCCCGAAGGGATGGCAGCAGTGTTCGAAGTCGCGGGCCGCGAATATGTCGTCTTCTGCGCGTCGAGCTACGAATCGGTTCCCGACGGCGACATTTCGATCTTCCCGGGCAAGACAGAAGCGCAGGGCTACTACGTGTTCGCCCTGCCGCAGAAGTAGCCGAGCGAGAAGATGAAGCTCAAAGGCAAACGGGCATTGGTGACGGGGGCCGCGCGCGGCATCGGCCGCGGCATCGCAGAGGTGTTCGCCGACGAAGGCGCCGACGTCGCCGTCAACGACGTCGAGAACCTGGCGCAGGCCGAGGAGGTCGTCCGGTCAATTACGTCGAAGGGCACGCGTGCCATCGCCGTCCCGGGTGACGTTTCGAAGCGGGCTGACGTGGAACCGATGATCGACCGGGTCTGGAAAGAGCTCGGCCCGATCGACATCCTGGTGAACAACGCCGGCATCGAGACGATCGTGCCGTTCCTCGAGCTGACCGACGACCAGTGGACGCGGCTGACCGACGTCAACCTCCGCGGGGCGTGGCTCTGTTCGCAGGTGTTCTGCCGGCGCGCGCTTGGCGAGGGACGCCAGGGCGCGATTGTCAACATCGGCTCGATTCAGGCGGCCAAGGTGCTTCCCGGCCGCACGCACTACGCGCCGAGCAAGCTCGCGCTCGAGGCGCTGACGCGCAACATGTCGGCCGAGATGACGCCGCGGGGCATTCGCGTGAATTGCATTCATCCCGGCCTGATCGACACGCCGATGACGACCTGGGTCATGAAGGATGCCGAAATCCTGCCGCTGATCCTGGCGCAGATCTCGCTCGGCCGCGCCGGGCAGCCGCGAGAGATTGGCACGGTGGCGGCGTTTCTCGCGTCGGACGAAGCGAGCTATCTGACCGGACAGTCGATCTTCGTCGACGGCGGCTGGGAAGGAAAGTAAGGGTGCTGAGTGCTGGGTGCTAAGTGCTGGGTGCTCGTGCCGGGTGCTGGGTGCCTGGTGCTGTGCCGGGTGCCAAGGAACAAGGCACAGCACTCGGCACAGCACCAGGCACGAGGCACCAAGCACAAGGTACGAGCACTCAGCACCTAGCACTCAGCACCCAGCACCCGGAAGAACATGCGTAAGCTCATCGACCTAAGCATGGACGTCTACCAGGGGATGATGACGTATCCCAACGTCGCGAAACCTGTCATCGTCGAGATGGAAAACCACCGTCAGATGGCACAGAGCGTTGGGACGGATCAGTACGGCGTCGACGAGATCACGAACCACTGCATGATCGTCACCGGCGACCATATCGGCACGCACATCGACTCGTGGGGCCACGTCAAGCCGGACGCGCCGCGCGCCGAAGGGATTCCGATCGAGTACTGCTACGGCGACGGCGTTGTGCTCGATCTCACACACAAGGCGCCGGGCGACGAGATCACCGTCCCGGACATCGAGGACGCCGAGCGTCGGCTCAATGGGTACCGGATCAAGGCCCTGGACATCGTGCTGCTTCGGACCGACGCGGCGAAGCAGCGCACTGACAAGGCGTACCTCGCGAACCATCCCGGCATGACCAAGGAAGCGGTCCATTACGTGCTGGATCGCGGGGTGAAGGTGATGGGCATCGACGCGATCGGATTCGATCCGCCGGTCGCGAAGATGTTCGAGCGCCGCAAGTTCTGGGAGGCGCACCGCGTGATGCGCGAGCGCGAGTACTACCATCTCGAGAACCTCTGCAACCTCCACGAGATCCCGCCGCCCTACCATTCGTTCACCGTCAGCGTCCTGCCGGTGAAATGGCGCGGGGCATCGGCGGCGCCGGTGCGGGCTGTGGCGATTATCAACACCTAGCTTCTTGCGGCTTCGACTCAACACCAAGGACACCATGGACACAAAGGAAAGATCTCTTTTAAAGAACATTCTGCCTGGTGTCCTTTGTGTCCTTTGTGTCCGATCGACCTTGGAACTAGCTCGACATGACCAGTTCTGAGAAGAGCCTTCGGCTAGACGGGAAGGTCGCGCTCGTCACCGGCGGCTACGGCGGCATCGGCGAAGTCGTCTGCCGCGGCCTGACGAGTGTCGGAGCCAAGGTCGCAATCAGCGGCCACAACGCGGAGAAAGCCGCTGCGTGCGCGGACGCGATCGGAAAAAACGGTGGCGAGGCGTTTGCCGCGGCATTCGATTCGCGCTCGGTCGACGAAACACGGCGGATGGTTGACGACGTCGTGCGGCATTTCGGACGGCTCGACATCCTGGTCAACTGCGTCGGCCTCAATCGGGAAGAGAAAGCCGAAGACGCGACCGAGGAGATGTTCGATCACGTCGTCGACGTCAACCTGAAGGGTGCGATGTTTCAGGCGCAGGCCGCGGCGAGGCACATGATTCGTCAGGGCGAGGGCGGCAAGCAGGTGCACATCGGATCGGTGCGGACCCTGCTCGCGCTGCGCGGCCGTGGCTACGCCGCCTACTGTGCCAGCAAAGGCGGTCTCGCGATCCTCTGCAAGCAACTCGCGGCTGAATGGGCGCCGTACCGCATCAACGTGAACGTCGTCGCGCCGACATTCGTCCGCACGCAGCAAGTGGCCCACATGCTGTCAGATCGGCAGTTCTACGACACCCTCGTCGCCCGCATCCCGCTCGGACGGATCGCCGAACCGGAGGACGTCTGGAACGCGGTGCTGTTCTTCGTGTCCTCGGCCTCCGATTTCATCACCGGGCAGACGCTGTATCTGGACGGCGGGATCACGGCCACGCAGTAAGGCCGCAAACAAGCCACAGAGACACAGAGACACAGAGATCGAGAGGTGACGATTCGACGGGCGGCGCGAAGCGCCGCATCGTGCGGAGGTGGAACACCGAAAACGAATCGCTCGCGATTCTGTGCGACTCGTTTTCGGCGTTCCACCTCCGCGCGATTGTCGGCCGGCTACGCCGGCCAACCCGTCGAATCGGTCAGCAGCTCGTTTGCGGCCTTCGACCTTCGCGTTCGACGTCTCTGTGACTCTGTGCCTCTGTGGCCAATTTCGTGATCAGGATCGCAGCGTGACGATTAGCGCGCTGGAACTGGCAGGAATTCGGCCGGCGACAGCGCGCGGCGGGTGAACCGCGCGACGCGGATGGCACCCTTGAAGTAGTTGACCAGGTTCATGCGCACGCCGACCGACGTGCGGCCGGCACCTTGCGGATCGAAGTGGATCTCGGCCGCGCCTTCCTGCACGCCGTTGACGTAGTTCCTGAACTCGCGGCCGTCGTAGACCGCTGCCACGTGATACCACGCGCCCAGCGGGTGGAGGAGCTTCGGATCGATCAGTGCCTTGCTGGACGCTCCACTGAAGACGAAGCTGTCGAAGTACCACTGGTTGTCGACAATGCGGAGCTCGAAGAGCATGCGGTTCTCAGTACCGGTTTCCTGGAGATGCAGCCAGCGCTGCGCTTGCTCCCCGCCGTCGGGACGAAAGATCGCCTCCCAGGTGTAGGTCGCCGCTCCCGCCAGCGGGTGGACATCGACGACCAGCGCGGAGTCGACGCCGTTGAATTCGACCGCCTTGCCAAGCGGCGTGTCGATCACGTGTGGACTGCCGAGAACGGTGGTCTGATGGCCGCCGATGCCATCGAGCCGATCGAACGTCCACACTTCAGGTGTCTGAGCCATGGCCAGGTGACCGCAGATGAGAACCACCGCCGTTGTCGCAGGGAACACTTTCATGGATGCTCATTTGAACGCAATCGAGGTTGGTGTCATCACCTTGACGGTTTCGCCCGTCGGCGTCAGCTTGCCGGTGGCCTGATTGACGTCGAACACGACGATGGTGTTGGTGCCCTGATTCGCGGCGTACAGCTGGGCGCCGCTGGGATCGAGCGCGAAAAACCGCGGCGTGCTGCCCTGCGTCGGTGCCCACCCGACGCTGCTCAACAGGCCGGTCTTGTCGTCGATCGCGAAGATCGCGATGCTGTTGTGGCCGCGGTTCGATCCATACACGAACCTGCCTGACGGCGCGACCACGACCTCGGCGCCGGTGTTGTTGCCGGTGTAGGTGGATGGCGTCGTCGGCAGGATTTGCACCGGCTTCAGCACGCCCTTGTCTGGCTCGAACTCGTAGGTCGCCATCGTCGAATCGAGCTCGTTGATCACGTACGCGAACGGGCGCGTCGGATGAAAGGCCACGTGACGGGGCGCCGCTCCGGCGCGTGCGACCACGTGCGGCGGATCGCCCGGGGTCAGCTTGCCGCGGGCGGCATCGAGCCGGTAGAGGAAGATGCGATCGAGCCCCTTGTCCGGCACCACGATGTAGCGCCCGGTGCGGTCGAACGGACAGTCGTGGGGATGCGGACTCTCCTGCTGCGTCCGGTGCGGGCCGGGCTCGCCTTTCATCGTCGCCAGGTCGGTAAGCGCGCCGAGCGAGCCGTCCTGGTTGACTGGAAACAACGCGAGGCTGCCGGTCGCGTAGTTCGCGAGCGCGAGGAAACGGTCGGTACCATCGATCGCCAGATGGACACCATTGGTGCCGCTCGTCGGTTGGCGATTCAAAACAATCAGCCGACCCGTCGCCTCGTCGATCTTGTAGGCCGTGACCTGGGTGCCATCGCCGTGCGCCGAGTACACATGCCGACCGGCGCGATCGAGGATGAGGAACGACGGATCGGCGAGGTCTTTCAGCAGCTGAACCAGCGTCCAGGTCTGTGTCTTGGGGTTGCGCTGATAGACGCTCAGCCCTTCGCCGCGGCCGCCGTCCTTCGCGGTGAAGCTGCCGACGTACATGAACTGCGGCGCTCGTTGACGGCCGTCGCCTTGTCGCTCGAAGGCCGGTGTAGCGGACGCACTCGAGCGGCGAGCCAGAGCCGCAGCTGCCCCAGCAAGTCCGGCGAGAAATGTGCGGCGCCCTAACGCTTCCACGTATACAGGATCCCGAAGGACACGCGATGACCGGCGCGGGTCTTGGCCTTCGCGAAGAACGCAGGCGCATCGCTGTTCGAGTTCACAATCACGTAGCGGTAATCGATTCGGAATCCCCACTCCGGGGCGTCAGCGCCGCGAAAGATCTTCAGACCGCCGCCGACGTTCTCGGCCATGAACGTCTCGAATCCGATCGTGTTCGGGTCGTATCCAAACTGGCCAGTCGGCGTACGTGAATGCAGGGCAACCGCGCCGACGCCGCCGGTCACGTAGACCGGAAGGCGCTTGCCCGACGCACCGCCAGGGAAGAACACGACGTTCCCCGAGTAGCTCCACACGTTGGGCATCTGGACGTGCAGGACCTCGGCTCTGTTGAAGAAGACGTCTTGTGCGAGCCCGAAGCTAATCGTCAGCTCACCTTCGACGGCGATCTGCCTGGTCGCGTAGTACGTCAGGTTCCCGCCTGCGGTATAGACGTTGAAGTCGACCTCCTTGTTGTCATCGCCGCCGACGAAAATGGTTCCGCCGATTGGATACAGGCCGATTTCCACTTTGCCGGCGCCGGTCGCGTTCTCCTGCGCCGCCGCGGCGGTCACACCTACGAACAACAGAACGGAAGCAACGAGCAGACGCATGGGGAGACTTTTCAACCTTTTGACTTTCACTTTTCACTTTTCACTTTTCACTTTTAACTTTCCACGGCTTACCACTTGAACTGGTAGGCGATCCGCGGAAAACGGCCAGGCAGAATCGCCGTCACCTGACCGAGCGACGTGCCGACGGAATCGGTCATCGTGCGGATCGCGTTGCCGTTGAGGACGTTGAAGATATCGAGCTGGAACGTGTGCACCGTGCCGTGCCCGTGGCGAAAATTCTTCCTGATGTTCACGTCGAGCTGATTCCACCGTTCGCCGTAGAGCGATCCCGGTTCGTTGAGCACGATCGTTTGCGCCTGCGTCCGCTGCCCGTTCGGAAAGAGCGTCGCGGCCGGCTGCCAGGTGATAACGCGCTCCAGGCCCGGATAGCTTTGCAGCACGGCGCCGACGTCCACGCCGTACCGTAGCATGTAGTTCCCGGCCAGCTTGAACTCGTGCAGGAACGGAATGTGAAACAGCCGTTGATCGCAGAAGCGGCCGCCCTCCGACACCGTCCGGCCCTGGTAAAGATCCGTCGTCGTCGCGCCGTTCGGGTTGTCGTCCGATTCGCAGAAGACCGAGACGTTGCGTTCGGTGGTCCAGCTGCCGAACACCGTGCCGCCGCCGGCAAGGCGCGCGGAAAACGAGGTCTCGAAACCGGTGTACAGCGACCGATTCTGCAGGCTGCTTCGATCGACGAGGCCCTGGCCGAACACCGAGTTCTTTGCCGAGTTCAGGTTGTACACGGTGATTCGCTCGTTCGGGTTCAGTACCGCAGCCACCGCCGGATCGGTGACGGCGGGCATCGTCACCTGAAACGGCGTGTAGTCGCTGAGCGTGATGAAGGTGCGATCGGTCATCTGAATGTTTCGGACCGTCCGCTTGATGAACAGGGCGCCGACGGCCAAGCCCGGCCTCACCTGGTGCTGCACGCCCGCCGTGAACTCGAGGTTGTATTGCCTCCGCAGATCACCTGGCAGGGCGCCCGACCGCAGGCCGAAGTTCCCGCCGCTCGGGCTCGGTCCGATCTCCGAATCCTGCGCAATGCCGTCGTTATTGGTCGGAGCCGCAACCCCGGAGCAGGCCGTTCCCGCCGCGTTCAGCGCGCAGTCGAACCAGTTGCGGTTCTCCTGGCGCAGCCCCGCGTCGGCGTAGGCCAGAAATGGGTCTGCATCGTATTGACGATGGTATTTGCTGAAGTTGGTTTTGAGCGCCGTCTTGCCGTCGCCAAAGAGGTCGTACACGGCGGCGAGCCGGGGCGCGTAGTCCGGTCCCCACCGGATCAGCCCGTGCTGCGCGGGGAAGAATCGCGCCGGCGCGAAACGTCCGGCAGCGGCGCTCGTCTCCTCCATGCCGGCGGCAAACCACTCCACACGCAGTCCAGGATTCAGCGTGAGCCGCTTGAGCGTCCACGTGTCCTGGGCGAACAGTCCCGCGTCGTACTCGACGATCCCCGGCGCCTCCAGCGGCGTGTTGAAGACCGTCACGGTGCTCGGCCTGCCCGCGTTGTAGTTCAACTGGATGTCGCCGTTGTACTGGTTGCCCATCCGCCCGTCGGGACCGATCTCGTGCGAGTAGCCCACCTTGATGTTGTGCGTCCCGGTGACGTACGACACGCGTCCGTCGAACACGTTCCTGGTGTTGTCCTGACGCTGGCTGAGGAGCGAGCCCCATTGCGTGCAGCCGGTGTCGTACGCGCACTGCGCGTGGATCTGTCGCTGCGTATCGGTCTTGCGCGTCTGCGTGTACCACTCTGGCGTACCGCGCTCCTTCAGATTCCCGTCCGCAGGACCGCCGAGCCAGTCGAACGCCGCCATCGAGAAGCCGGCCTCGACCAGAAACCTGCGGCCGAGAGTCGATGTCCACTTGATGTTGCCGGCGAAATGATGGGCGTGGACGGGGTCGCGCAGCTGCCCGACCCTGGGATCGACGCCGGCCGTGAAGTCCTTGCCCTTGCGCTTCCACCAGCGCGACCCGAACGCGGCAATCTTGTTGTTCGGCGTCGCCTGCCACGTCAGCCTCAGCGAGGGACCGCGCACGTACGTGTCCAAGTACGAGTTGATGACCTCGCCGTCCGGCGCGACGATCTGCACCGGCACATCCGCGACGAGTTCATCCGAGGACTGGTGTCGGGCGGTGGCGATGAACCACAGCTTGTTCTTCTTGATAGGCCCGCCCAGCGACGCGGAGAACATCTGAATGTGCTTGATGCCGTTGGCGGATCGGATGCTGAACGGCGCCGACCGCAACCGGTCGTCGATGTTGTCGGCCTGCCAGTCTCCGCTACTGAAACCGAGAAAGGTCGCGCCGCTGAACGTGTTGCCGCCGTCCTTCAGCACGCTGTTGAGTCGAATGCCGCCGCCGGACGTGTCGGCCGGAATGCCGCTCGTCATGACCGTGATTTCCGACTGCAGCATGTCGTCGAAGTACGAGAGCGAGGGCCCTTCGAGGCTCTGAATCGACATCCCCTCGACGAGCTGCTCGGCGTCGTTGCCCGACAGGCCGTGGGCGCGCAGCGCGACCTGTTCCGTCATTCTGGAGCCGCCGATGTCCGGTGTACCCGGCCGAACCCCTGCTGCCAGGACACCAATCGACATCACGTTGCGTGAAACCGGAAGGCTGTCGATGATGTTACGCGTCAGCACCTGCGTTCGCGAGGCCTGCATGACGTCGACCTGGGGCGATTCTCCGGACACCGTCACCGATTCTTGGAGCGCGCCGACCTTCATGTCGGTGTTCACGGTGACGACCGTGTCGGACGGCACGTCGACGCCGGTGCGCGTGAGCGTGGTGAAGCCGGACAGCGAGAACGTGAGCTTGTACGGCCCGGGCCGCAACGCCTCGATGCGATAGCGCCCCTGGTCGTCGGTCGCAACCGCCTTCACGCCCTCGATGAGCACGGGACTGGCGGCTTCCACGGTGACGCCCGGCAGCACGGCGCCGGACTCGTCCTTCACGAGACCGACGATCGAGGCTTGAGCCCAGGCGCTGGCTGACGAGAGGATCACACACGCGAACACGACCAGGGACGGAACGGTCCGGAGAAGCCTGCGCAGCATCGCAGCCCACCTTTCGTCGGTCTGGCGGATCCGGGGATCCGGGGATCCGGAGATCCACGGCTTCGAACGCGCGTCAGTATACCCACTGACCGGCGCGCATCACCTTACTGATTCTGATCGTGTTGTTGATGTCGGCCGTCGGATCGGCGTCCAGCAGCAGGAGATCCGCGGCCTTGCCGGCGCGAACCGACCCGTACTCCGGATCCTCGGACCTGGTCAGCACGCGAGCGGCATCGAGCGTCGCGGCGCGGATCGCGGCAAGCGGCGCCATACCCGCCTCGACGAACATCTGGATTTCGCGGTGCGTCGCGTGCCCGAAGGGGGTGACCTGCGACGCTTCGGCGCCGCAATCGGTTCCGGTCACGACCCGCACACCGGCGTCGGACATCGCCTTGATGAAGGGATAGCTCTGTTCGCGCATCCGCGCCTTGCGCTGCGCGAAATCCGCAGCCGACAGCGTCTGCGCCTTCCGGTCCGCGTCCGCCAGCATCTGACGACCTCGGGGATAGAGGGCGTCCTGCAGGATCGGCATCTGAAGAATGTTCGGGTGCTCGTAATAGAACCAGCGCGATTCGATGTTGGCCAGCGTCGGGGCAAACGTCAGCTTCTTCGACTTCGCATATGCGATCAGCTCGGGATTGACCGGCTGATCGATCGGATTGTGGAGGAAGTCGGTCACGCCCAGGTCGGCGAGCTGGTGCAGGCTGGCCACATCCGTGACGTGCGAGACCACGGAGATCCCCTGCTTCTTGCCTTCGTCGACGATCGCGGCGATCACTTCCGGCGGAAACATCGGGTTGGTCATCCAGATCTTGATGAAGTCGACCTGCTGCGCTTTCAGGTTCCGGACGTTTGCACGCGCCTCGTCAGGCGTCGTCGGCTTGAACGTCGGCGCGCCTGGATAGGGACCGCTCACGTTGAAACCCTGACCGGCGGTGTAAGCACGCGGCGAAAGGAACGCCTGGCTTCGGGTCTGTCGAAAGAGCGGAACCGTCTCCGGCTTGTCGTTCCCCGCCGATCGCATCGTCGTCACGCCCCACCGCAGCTGCGCGATCCAGTACCGCTTCATGTCCTCCGGCGGCTGGTTGATATGGCAGTGCACATCGACCAGTCCCGGCAGGAGGACTTTGCCGCGAGCGTCCACGCTCTCGACGCCGTTCGGAATGACAACGCGCGCCCGCGGTCCCGCGCTGCGAATCCGATCGCCTTCCACGATGACCACCGAATCGTCGAGGGGCGCAGCGCCGGTGCCGTCGATGAGGCGCGCGCCGACAATCGCGATCGGGCCGGATGCGCGCGTTGGCGATTGCTGGCCCGAGAGAGCGGAGACGGCGACGGCGCTCAGGACCGCGATCGAGAAAGAAACTGTAAAACGCACGGCGACATCTTACGGCAGGCCTAAAGGCCTGCGCTACGACAGGCTACGAGGACGCAGGCCCCTCCGCCTTCGCTGAAGCTACGGCGGACCACCGTAGCCTTGGCGAAGGTGGTCAGGGCTGCCCTCGAACTTCCGGCGGCCACTTCCCATCGATCATCTTCACCGGCTTCAGCGCCGCCGGGTCGACGACGACGTGCTTGATGCGCTGGCGTTGCCAGGTGTAGGTGATGTGCACGAGGCCATCGGACGTCTGAATGACCGCCGGGTACGAGTATTCGCCCGGCTCGCTCTCGAGCACAAGCGCGGCATCCCACGTTCTGCCGTCGGCGGACACCGCGACGTTGAGTGGCGAGCGGCCACGACCAGTGTGGTTGTACACGATCAGGTGGCGTCCGTCGCGCAGCGTGACCGCGTCGATCCCCGAGTTCGGGTTCGGCAGTGCGGCCAGCGTCATCGGCGCCCAGGTTTTTCCCGCATCGGCCGACCAGGTCTCGAACACACGTCCGGCGCGCGTGCGGCCGATCGCTTCCACCTGCCCACCAGGGTGGATCAGGATGCTGGGTTGAATGGCCTCGATATCGTGGCCATCAGCGAGACCGCCTGCCGAGGACGTCGTCCATGGGTGGCCGCCGTCAGCGCTGCGCTCGAAGTGCACGCGCCAGCGGCTCGGACGTTCGGCGGATTCGGTGCTGCTGGGCGCGAGGATGACGCCGCCGGCAAGTTGCACGGGTTTGTTCTTGATCGGCCCGAGAATGCCGTCCGGCAACCGGTCCGCCTCGCTCCACGTTTGCCCGTCGTCGCGAGACCTCCGCACCATTCCCCACCAGGTTTGCGGCGACGGGCCGACCTTGTAGAACAGTGCGAGTGAGGCGTCGGGCATCCGGAACAGGACCGGATTCCAGCAGGGGTGCCGGGTGCCGTCGGCCTGGACGCCTGTTGCAACCTCGATCGGAGCCGTCCACTCGTTCGCGATGCGCCGCGAGACCCAGATGCCGACGTCGGCCGCTCCTTCGCGCGTTCCGCCAAACCATGCGGCGGCGAGTCCTTCCCGTGTCTCCGCGATCGTCGACGCGTGCGCGCTCGCAAACGGCGCGCGCGCGAATACGAACTCCGACACCGCCGCGCCTCGCGCCGGCTCCAGACCGCTTTTCCTGATTGCGGCGTCGGCGGCCGGAGACGCGAGAAACTCGAGGAGCGCTCTGGCGGCTGCCGGGGTCCGCGCCCCCGCCACGATTCCGGCGGCGAACACCGTCACACGCTGTGCCTCCTTTGGCAACGGCCCCGCGTAGTCGATGCCCGCGACCGGAAGCAGCTCGCTGATTTGCTGAAAGGCGATCTCGGCTTCCCCTCTTGCCACGAGCGCGCCGGCGGGGCCGCTGTCGACCATCTTGCTCTTCGCACGCATGGCCTCGGCGATGCCGAGGCGGGGAAACAGCTCCGAGAAGAAGTAGACGCCGCTCGCACTCGACGAGAACGCGAGCGACCGCGCCGCCATCACAGTGTTCGTGAACGCCTCGAGCGTGCTGATGTCCGGCTTCGCGGCGCCGGATCGCACTGCCATGCCGATGCTCGACCGGACGAGATCGACACGGCTGCCGCGGACGACCTTGCCGTCCGCGATCAGTTCGTCGAGCGCCGACGCGGCGAGAATCACGACGTCGATTGGCTCGCCCCGCCTCAGGCGGTTGGGAATCGCGTCAGGAGAGCTGCCCATCGACGGGCCGAACGCGGTCACGACCTTATGGCCGGTGGTGCGCTCGAATTGCGGAACGAGCTCCAGATACGCCGCGGTGAAGGCGCCCGACGTGACGACCTTGATCTCGTCGGCTGTGGCAGCGATGGCCACGAGCAGACCGGCGAGAACCAGGAAGCCGAGGCGTCGAGGCGCGCGCATCATGGCCGGTGATTCGGCGAGACCTTATCACGAACGGGATGCCGCCTTGACATGCAAGTAAATACTTGCATATTATCCGGAATGCCCGGCGACGCCGACCTGGTCTTCAAGGCGCTCGCGGATCCCAGCCGCCGGCATCTGCTGGATGTGCTCTACGCCGACAACGGCCAGACGCTGGGCGCGCTCTGCGAGCATCTCGACATGTCTCGACAGGCTGTGACACAGCACCTGGCACTGCTCGAGGCGGCCAACCTGGTGACGACGTTCTGGCAGGGGCGCGAGAAGCTGCATTACCTGAACCCGGTGCCGCTGCAGGAGATCACCGAGCGGTGGATTGGCAAGTTCGAGCGGTCGCGGCTGCGGATGCTGCGCGACCTCAAGAAGCGAGTGGAAGGAGAACAGCGTGACGAAGCCGCAGTTCGTGTACGTCATCTACATCAGGGCCACCGCCGATGAAGTCTGGAGCGGCCTGCTCGACCCGGAATGGACGCGCAAGTACTGGATGCACGACAACATCTCGGACTGGAAGCCCGGATCACCCTGGACGCACAAGCGCACCGACCCGGCCGGTACCGTGGACATCGCGGGCCAGGTCATCGAGAGCGATCGGCCGCGCCGGCTCGTGCTGACGTGGGCGAAACCGGCAGATGCCGGCAACCCTGTGAAGACATCGCGCGTGAGCTTCGAGCTGGCGCCCGAAGAATGGCCCGGCGGGCCATGGGTACGTCTCACCGTCGCGCACACCGAGCTCGAGCCCGACTCCGAGATGTTCCACAGCGTCAGCTACGGCTGGCCGGGGCTGATGTCGGGTCTGAAGACGATGCTGGAGCGTCGAACCTTCGAGAAGAACCCGTGATCGCGTCCGGACTTAACGTGGAAGTCCGGCGACGTCCGTCCGCACCTTGTAGAGCGTCTTGCCGGCCGTCACGTAAAGCGTCTTCATGTCCGGACCGCCGAACGCGTTGTTGGTGATGAAGTCTTCGGGAATCGGGATGAACTTGAGCAGCTTGCCCTGAGGCGAGATGACGTAGACGCCGGTCTTGGTGTCGAGTGTTTCCGAGGTGCCCCGCAGCTGGTTCATGCCGGCGGACGCATACAGGTTGCCCTGGGTGTCGATGCTCATGCCGTCGGCGCTGCGCCCGGGAGAGAAGTTGTAATGCACGCGCATGTTGCCGACGGTGCCGTCCGGGTGCAGGTCGTACGCGCGGATCAGACGGGCGCCGCCTGCTGCCCCATTTGCTTCGATCAGATACAGCTGCTTGTCGTCAGGTGAAATCTGAATGCCGTTCGGGCGTTGAATCTCGGGCACCGCGAGGATGCGCGCGAGTTGCCCGGGGCCGTCAATCCGGTAGACGGCGCCGCCTGTCAGATCGGTGAAGTAGAGGCGGCCCTTGCCGTCGATCGTGACATCGTTCGGGCCGACGAACGGTTTGCCCTGATAGTTGTCCGCGAGCACTTCCACCCTGCCCGTCTGCACATCGGTACGGGTCACCTGCGGCTTGTTCTTGATCAGCACGCCGGTCCGCTGCGATTCCGCTCCCTCGCAGGCGACCAGGCGGCCTTGCGGGTCGATCAGCAGGCCATTGGCGCCGTTGCTGTTCTCGCGGAACGTCGTCAGGACGCCGCTGGCGGACAGCTTCATGATGCGCTGCGCCACCATCTCCGTGAAGTAGACATTCCCTTCCCGATCGACCGCTGGTCCCTCGGTAAAAGCGACGGCGATGGCAATTTCCGGCTGCTGCGCGCGCACGGACGGCGGAACGATCACACCGGCGATTGCGATCGCGGCCGCACTGACGTTCAGGAGACGATGAGTCACGGAAGCCTCCATCAGCTCAACACTCGAATTCGGTGCGCTTCGCTGTCGCCGACGTAGAGGTTGCCGCCGGCCGCGTGGACGCCATGCGGCCGGGACAGCGCGCATTGCAACGGATCCGGCTCCGGACCGTCGCCGCGGCGGCCGGTGCCAAGCACCGTCGTGATGATGCCGCTGCCGTGGTCGATTCGGCGCACGACGTGGTTTTCGGTGTCGGCCACGTAAAGCGTGCCGGCGGCGCAGGCCAGGCCTTTGGGACCAGCCAGCGCCGCCCGACCAGCCGGACCGCCGTCACCAGCGTAGCCCTGTTGCCCGGTGCCCGCGACGTGATGAATGCGGCCGGTGTCGCGATCGATGCGGTAGATGGCGTTTCCCTCGCGAAGCGCGAGAAAGAGGTGGCCAGCGGCGTCGACGGCGATCGTTCGCGGACCGTTCAACGGTGTCCCGGTCACCGCAGCACCGTCAGGCGTCGGCTGGCGTTCGCCCGTGCCGCCGAACGTCTCAATCCGGCCGGTCGACAGATCGACGCTCCGAATCCGATGATTGCCGATGTCGCAGATCAGCAGCCGCCCTTTCCCATCGATGGCGATGCTGTGAGGCTGGCGCAGTTGCGCGCCGGTCGCAGCGCCGCCGTCACCAGAAAACCCGGCGACGCCGGTGCCGGCGAACGTCGAGATGATCCCCGTTCGGCCATCGACTTTGCGGACCACGTGGTTGTCGCGCTCGGCGATGTACAGATGGCCGGCGGCGTCGAACTGGATTTCGTGCGGCATGTTCAGCGATGCCGCCGTGGCTGGTCCGCCATCGCCGCTGTAGGCCTTCCGGCCGTCGCCAGCGATCGTCCTCGTCTGCCGCGAAACGGGATCGAAACGGCGGATCCGCTGATTGTCCAGGTCGCAGAAGTACAGCGCCCGATCCGGTCCAATCACCAAACCGTACGGGTTGTTGACTTCGCGATCAGAGTAGCCGGCCGAACCTGTGCCGATGAGCGTCGAGACCGCACCCGCGGCCGGGGTCGGATACAGTATCCGACCCCAAAGACCGTGACTCGGCGCGCTGAGTGCGACCCATCCGGCTTTGAGCGCCTCGCGACGGTTCATCACACGAAATCCTATTCGTCTGGCTCCGCGACAGCTACCGCGCCGCTACGGCCCTTGGGTGGTGACCGGCGTGGCACCGGTCGCCACGCATAGGGGTCGCGGCGTCGTCCTCCAGGCGGTCGATGCCCACGCCGAAGTCCCAGGAACCTCAAGAGGCGTTCAAGTAATCTGCGCATGGGATTCACCCTCGGATTCGCATCATCTGGTTGCCACCGCGTTGAAACTCGTAGGGAACCGCTTCGATCGTCACCTCGCAACCGGAATTCATGGCGGCTTCCACAATGGTGTCGACGTACGGGGAGGGCCGGCTGCCCAACGCCAGCAGCGGAAAGATGCGAACTTCCCGGGCTACGCGACAGAGATCACGCACCGCTTTCACATGGAAGGCTTCGCCCAACTGATCCGAGTAC
>Ga0193696_1000300_pt1 | contig 18447 bp, 34 predicted proteins | sample L3m1metaG_FD_145074 | JGI IMG/M metagenome (GOLD analysis project Ga0193696, IMG submission 145074) | Soil microbial communities from a riparian zone of the East river system, Colorado, United States - L3m1 | ecosystem: Environmental > Terrestrial > Soil > Riparian zone | place: USA: East River... | reverse complement strand
CTCGTCTCCGTCATCGTCAGTAACCTTAGTGGAATAGTCCTTGAATTCCACATCTCGCAGATCCTTAACCATTTCTCTACTCCTATTCTGGGATGTTACTGGGGGGTAGCTTTTCTGCCAGTACGAGAATTGCAGCGGTATTATCGTTAATCGCGTTGAGAACCGCGGAGTTATCGGCGTGAATCTTATTGAAGATTCCCTGCATTACACCGACAATACTGGTACCACCGCCAGCACCAGTAATACCCCGAATGAAATCCTTATCCGCGTCATTCAATGGCATATCTTCGTCGTCTCCGTTTCCGCCGGTAAAGAATGAGGTTACGTAGTTTCCGAATACATCCCAGGGGAAGTTAGGTCCCACATCCCAGTGGGTACCATCATTAGTCGCCAGGGTATAAGTATTGTGGTCTATATACCCGCGTGCATTCCGAGCGCGCACCTCTGCAATACTCAATCGCTTAGGTGCTATGCTGCGGGCCTTTAGGCGACTGACAACCCACTTAGCAGTATTGCGTAACATGCCGTCATGGGTAAGCCATTCCGCGCGAGACCAGGAAGCAAGACCACACATTTCTAGATTATCAGATCGGTTATTCCCGTTTCGCAATGTCCATGCGGCACGGTCGTAACTTACTAGGTTGTCGATAATCTTATCGTCATCACAGATTGCGTGACAACTTCTGTCTGTCTTACCCTCAAAGAATCGGAGCAAGTCATCGGCCGAACCGGAATCCAAATCCGGGCGCGACGGAAATTCGTCGGTTGGACCCTCGGCAGTGTGAATAGTAATCCACAGAACTACCGCACCATTTCGGCTCTGCGATTGTTTCTGTAACTCGAACATTCACACCCCTTTACCCGAAGTCGAATACGAGGACAGAGAGAGCAGTTTGACTAATCAGCGCAGTAACCGCACCGGCGTTGATAGTCTTACGTGCTCGCAGTCTAATTGTATGCGAACCTGCCGCACCTAGAGCTTGGATTAGAGTAGTTGAGCAGCCTTGTCGGTTCGCTGTTTGTGCATCGGAAATTGCGAGAGGGTTACCGGAATCCACTCCGTCCACTTGGAAAGTGCCAACCGATACACCGCCAGCACCGATAGCCGTAGAACAGTTCATATCAAACTGTCCCAGGCAAACGACTATAGCGCCGGGATTTACAGTGGTGAATGTTACATCGGTACCCGGGATGCTTTGGTTAGCCGTAGTGAGGGCCGTATTATTGTTACACATTGCGGGGCCGAGAAGTTGGAAATTGTGCGTGTCCAGAACGGGGAACGTGTTATTAGTTAACCCGTTCTCACCGTTGTTTTGTCCACCGCTGAAAATGGCTACCGAATCGGGAGAATCCAATTCGATAACTGAACCGGCGCCAGTCCCGGGTGTACCTCCGACGATTTGAATTCCGACAAAATCAATATCGGAAATCTCGCCAAAGGCTTTGAGATTGATTCCCGGATTCTGCCCGGAGAACGAGTTACCCTGAATTCTGGCTAGATCACCGATTGCCGTAGCGTCGTTTTGATCCTCTTTATAGAACAGAACCGTATTAGGCCCGTCAACACCCATACCGGGATTATTAACCCACAGTCGAGGGACTGTCTGTAGGTCGCTGGTCTTAATCTGATTCGCAACGATTGTTCCACGTGCAATCAGATTGGAGAATTCGGCCGAACCGTTCTGTCGCACAATCCAACCGCTAACCCCTGGCACATAGTTAGGTGATTGGATGGCGCCACGAACTAATACGGTATCTGCTGTCAGCGGGTCTTTATAAGGCACCTTGCTGCCTCCGGTCGGTTGCGGTTCCATGAATGGTAGCCGTAGCAGTGGCGCCGATAGTGCCGCCAGTCCAAACGAACGTAAGAAAGTCCGTCGGCCCCAATCTGAGTTTTGTGTCTGACGAATCATTGTCCGCTGTAAACGTCCCCTCTAGTTTAGTGGTGACAGATTGCGGGCCTCGGTACACGATTAGCTGACTACTCGGAACCGTTGGGGGATTGACCGTAGTAACCATCTGGTCAATATCCCAGGAAATACCCACTCGCGTCGGTGACACGACAGCACGGCAGATAGTACCTCCCAAACCGTCTGACGTGAATACTGCGCTAGCCGACGCGAGTGGGTATCCCATTCCCGTCCCTCTCAGACGGGAAGCGAGAATTGGTCTACGAATGCCACGTTAGCATTGAGTACCAAATCCGGATTCAGCACATAAACCTCATCCTGTGTGTCTAGTTCTAGCGTGTCATTCTGCAAGAGCGGATAGCCGGTAAACGTCGCTACGGCAGGATCACCCCCGACGTAAACGGCAAACGCTGCCAGATTCTTAATGCGAACCTTAGTGCGATTAGGGTTCGCAGGAATCACGCGCGCGGTCTGCCCGGCTGACAGTGAATACTGCCACGTCCGCAGCGTTCTAATTTCCTGCGCAGACTCGGTGACAATGCGGACCGGTACCGGATCAATTTCTTTCGGGGGTTCCTCGTAAACGACTTTGCGGGTACCGTCTGAGAATTCCCTAACCGGATCGGTTGGCTCTCCCGTGTCGGAAACCCCGTGCTGCTCTACCCCGCGATAAGGGTGGTTGCTACCCTCGTACGTTTCGAGGATGGGAGCGGTAGGGTGTGGCCGATCCTTTGTCATGCTCTCGTCTGACGTATTCTGCTGGACACCCCGCATGAATGGGTTAGGCATTGCTCCCCCTAAGCTCTGTCACATTGTCGGGTAGTGACATCTTGCCCTCGAATGGTCTGTTACCTCTGAGCGCGGATTCGTAAACGCAGAGGAGGACGAAGCACATAATAGCGGCAGTACCTGCCGGTACTGGTGAGCCTGTGAGCGATGAGGAAATCACGCCGATACCCATTGTCAGGGTAACTGCGGCTACCTCTCCCATTCTCACGTCACCAGCGAATGATGTATCCGTAGGGTCTGCCTTACGAATATCGGCAAGCGGAGGGAGTAACGTAGTAAACGTGGTAATGCCCTGCGTTACGCCCAGAATTGCCGGACCGTACATTTCAGGATTTGGCAACGGTTTTCACTCCCTCCGTTACTGTTTTAGTGGCAGTCTTAACGTTGTCGATAGTCAACAATCCGAAGATAAGCAAGATGATACCGCCCAGCATCATTCCCGCGCGCACGTACGAATGCGGGTCGCTTAGAAACGAGACCGCTTTACCTGCTGCGCTAAGTACCGCTTTCGCGTCCGATAGGCCAGGGATACCGAATCCCTGTACCGTGTCAATCGGCGCACCGCTTCCGCCCGTAGTAAAGTTGGTAAGAAAAGAAATGTGGACGTGATCCATATGTAATTGCGTAGGCGACGTGCCTCCGGAAGGATGACTGTAAGGCTGCCACCCTTTCCCCGGCTCCCAAATGCGCGCGTACCAAATGACATAGGTAATTCCCAGCCTACTCGCGTTAGCGACTGCATAGGCAGCTATAGCGTCACCCTTAGCCCGATCAGAGCCCACCATATTATCAACGGCGAGACCCTTAGGGTGATCGCTGCTAGGGTTATCCGAACGCAAGCCTACGCCCAATTGCGATGACGGATGAAACTTGTTGTCTATCTCATCCGCAGCGAATTGAACCCACGGCTTAACACCCGGAAGTAGCGCCATTAGTTACCGGTCCTAAGCCTGGGAATCGGCGCGGTTCCCCCACCACCGGTACCACTAGGAGCGGGAGCGGAAGTCTTAGGCACAGGCTTAGCCGCACCTGTCTGCAATTCTTTAAACACTTGTACCGGTGTTTTATCCTTGACGGCGCTGTAAATCAGAATGGCACCAGCCGCAAAGGTAATTGTCCCTAGTAGGTTCACTTGGTCAGCCCTACCTTTTTAACAATAGCTGGACCGTAAACAAAAAGTGTCCCAACGAGGATGAGGAATGCAAACTGAGCGGCAAACTCGGCGTCAGCCTCAGACAACAAAGCGAGTACAACGGCAGCGAAAGCAAGGCCAATAACTGGTCTAGCCGCAAGTGACTGCCCCTTACTCCAACGACCCGTCGTAACCACTACGCCGGTCAGCGCGAGACTGCCTATTGGAGAAATCATTTCGGAACCACCGCCGCAACTACTGCCGCCGTTTTTGCTGCCTTTTTCACAACCGGCCCCATATTGCCAAGCTTAAACAATCCGACCATTAGCAGAATCACGCCAAGAGCAAACATGCCCACGCGTTGCCAGTTATGCGCATCGCTTATGAACTTGAAAAAGTCAACAATGTTCTGTAGAGACGAGTTGTCGTCTATGCTAACTGTCGGACCGCCACCCGGATTAGGCACTGACTTATCCCGCGCGGCAAACTGTCCGCGCTGGAAAAACGCCATAGCCCTACCAGACTTGTATGTGCTCCAAGGTGTCCAAGATTTTCTAGCGTTCCAGATATTGAATGCAGCTTTAGCGTTAGCGGCGGGGTTTTTCATCGGCTCAATACCGTAACCATTGACTGTGTTAATCTGCCACAAACCAACATCGGTACTACCATTGCTATTGACGTGGGTAACGGCGGGGTCACCAGCTTGGTTTTCCGCGATCGAAACCGCTACCGCCATAGCGATCTGATTTTCGGGAAAGCCTGCCGCGCGCGCGAGGTGCGCGCGTTCTACGTCGGTGACCCCGCCGCTAGCCATGGTTATTTCTTCCCGTTGATTGCATCCATTACCGGTCCCATGCCCGGCATAAACCGCGCCATCATGCTAGACGGATTCGCGCCGATCTGGGAAATCACGTCGGCAATCTGACGGAGGGTTGCGAGGGTTTCCTCTGCGATTTCCCGATCGGTAAGCTCTGGAACGCTAATGCGTCCTGACTCGTCTACGGGCCTACCTTTACGCTCGCGCGCATATAGGTCTAACGGTGCCTCGGTAGGTGTGCTCACGGTATGTGTAGCCTTTCTCCCGCTAGAACGTCATTCGACGTGAGTGCGCCGAATGTGTTATCTGGACGAGTAACCCCGTCCCTATTCGCGTTGAAAATGCGAACCCACTCGCCCGGATTGTGGTAATACTGTCGCGCAATATCCCACAACGTTTCTCCCGGCTGGACTATGTGCCAGCGCGCGGCGTGCGGGGTTACTACTCCTACTCCGTTTGTTGCGGGAGGAGGAGTAGCCTTATGCGGACCGGGAACCCACGACGGAGGGGGAAGGATATATGGATACGTCATTTCAGACCACCACTGTCGTGTAAATTCTCGCTTGTGCTGGGAACGATCCCTTATGCGTAGCGTAGTAGCGAACGTATCGCACGTTTCGAGGGTCCGCCATTGTTCGTCTGAGTGCTACCTCTATTTGCGTCGCGTTGGCGGAGCGGGACGAGAAACGTTGGATGAGTGCGCGCGCGCCTTCCGCCCTTGCGATCTGGTGAACTTGGACCACGTACTTAAGACCCGGTTTTGTGGTGGGCGGTGGGGTAGTGGTCCCGGGCGGAACGGACGGCGGAGCAGGAACGCCCACCGGAGTAGGCGGAGATTTGAGCAGGACTAAAGCGCGCGCCCAGATAGCGAATTCGGTAACGCTTAGAGCGTTGTCACCGACTCCGCCCGCCAGGGCTTTGGTTATTGCGCTGTTAACCTGCGCAGCCGGATAACCGTCTGCAATGAGTCTGTCTATTGCAGCACGTGCCCACGCGTCGTTATCTGCGTAGACCGTGGGAGTATCGGACGGCGGAACCGGTGTAACGTCTGTCCACATTCCGTTGACACCGGTACCCACGCCCGGAACGCCTGACGTGTCCTCGACTACGGTAGGGTCTCCCGTACCCTGAGACTGTCGCCGTGTGTAGAGCGCTACTCCCAATCCGGCGCCGACAACGGCAACCCACGCGCCCAGCGGCAACGGGCCTACTTGCTTTCCCAGGTCAATTCCCGATGCCATATCACATCAACCTATAGGAACGGGAAACCGGCGCCGGTACCTCGCGCTGCGTGAGTACGCGATTCACTGGCGGAGCGGGTTCGGAGCGGTCAACGATATTCGCATCCCACGGCACGGGATCAAGGCGATAGGTATTCCGCGTACCCTGCCCGGGCATACGCTGCGGAGCCATACCGAGAATTTCGTAGTTACGCCTATGATCCGCCATCGAGAAATGCAGACCGAGGAAGCGTCTAGACGTGCCGACTACCACTCCGTCATACGCCCGGTTTAGCTGATCGAATGGACGAGTGTAGGAATACGTACGCGGAGAGAGGGCAGACGTTACGCGCGGCTCTGGCGGAGGAGTAGCGCGCGGATTAGGCGCCCATCGTACGTAGACGTTATTACTAGGGTCAGGTCCGCCCGCGCCAGACTTATTCTCAGTCCAGCCGTTCGGGTCTACATCTTCCGACTCGCCATAGCGAACGGTATTATCGGCATCGCGAGTAGTGTAGAAACCTTGGTCGGCAGGCAGAGTAGGGTCCGGACGGAAGTCGCGTCGAATCTGTGTTCCAAGGCGACTCCCGTCCGGGATCCCAACGGGCGACGTACGCAGGGCAGGGCCCCACGCGGTTACGGGACTATCCGAATACCCGTTTTCCTCGGTTAGACCCGGTGCGGCGTACGCGTTGTATTGCTGCTCTGGCGGCTCGTTATCTGGCAGGCCAGACTCTACCGCCGTGCGAGTAGTGGCGTACGGATTCGAGCGCTGTACTGCCATGACAACTACTTTCCGAGAGCCGCGCGGATGCTACCCGCGAAAGCATCGCCCATAGATCGGATTACCTGCGCACTAGTCGGACGACTAACAATCGTCGTGACGAGTGCGACGGTGACGATTGCGCCGAGCACATTAAACAGTCGGTCGCCCATTTGTCGTATCCTCCTCACTAGTATCTCTATTAGCTTGACGCATCCTCTCGTCAAGCGTTCCGTTTAATCTTTCCTCTACGTGCGAGACGGTTTCGGCTACCACGTTCACTTTTTCCACCGCTTGCTGCGAATTCTGTGCCGCCGAGTTGGCTCGGAATGCTGCCAAAGCGGAGGGAATCAGAGTCACAACAAGAATGGTGAGGAAGCGCAGAAAAGCGTCCGTGTCTTCGCCCGCTAGCGAGAGTGCGACATACGATCCCATGACGAGAGCGAATATCGAAATTCCTGCTATGACGAGGATGATAAAATTACGGTTGCGGTTTGGGTTGTCCGCCTGAAACGGCACTAATCCCCCCAGGTAGATTTAGGCCGTAGCGGGAGCGGAGCGGGACGCACTGCCGCGACTCATCAAACCCATAATCCACGGGATGACAAAGTACGCGATCAGCACGCCAACGATCAGAGACTTAACGTCCAGACCGAAAGGCATTCCATTTCTCCTAACCGAGTTTGACGCCACCGACGCCGGGAACGCCTACGCCCCGGAAGCCGCGCCGAATGAGAATGAGGAAGACGAGGGAACCGATAACGACTACTGCCGCCGCGTGTTCCGTCGTCAGGCCAGTCATATTACCGCGTACGGGGTTAACCGCGTCCGCGCGGTCTCCGTAGTCCATTGCTCCCCCTTAAACGAAAACGGTGCCAGCAATGGCAACGTCATTCGTAAGGACAGTGAGGACACCGGCAGTCGTGAACGATCCCTGAATTTCGAGACGGGTAGAGCCGAGGGTCGGCAACCAAAGGTCCCGGTTTTCGTGACCGATAGTGCCATCGAATTCGTGCGCGAAGTCGTAGACATACACGCCGTTGTCGAGACCCTGCGCGGCATCGTTCGCGGGAACCGTGGCACCGACAGAGCCGCCGAATCCCGTGCGCTCGTACATCTGGTGACGCCAATTGTTAATCTCGATAATGTCCAGAGGACGAGTGTCGAGATAAAGCGTCGTGGGGTCCGGCCAGTCTGTGTTACCGAGGGAACGGGAAGTACCCGCACGCCGGAACACAAACACCAGTTCCCGAATGTAGTTACCCACGCGGGTAAGGCGAATGGTCTGGTTGCCCGCGTTGACGTTGTAAATCTGCGGAGACCAAAACTGCGTGGTATTCATGGCGGGCGGAGTGATCTGGTTCGTCTGGCCCGCAGAGGCAGTCTCTGGCTGGTCCCAGGCCTCCAGGAACGCGCGAACGCGGACCGTTGGCAGGGTGGTCGCCGGTGGCGCACTGAAGACGGTTGTAGACGCACTCAGGGTCAGACGGAGCTTAAACGTTGCGGCGGCATTCTGGTTCGGCAGAGAGCCGAGACCGTCGCGCAGGTTAAGCTCAATCGGGAGCCGCAACATAAACGTGAAGTTGCCGCCCGTGCCCGTGATCGCGGAGAAAGTAGGCGACGCGCGGAAATCGGCGCCGATAGCCGCGCGGTACCCTCCCCACTTGCACGCGAGGAACATATCGTATCCAGAGTTAAACTGGACAATGACAGCGCCGTTAGGCTCCGTCAAGGCGATATTCTTAAGCGCGTTAAACGGCGCATCTTCCACACCGACAGCGCCAGCGCCAGCGCCAGCGGAAGCCTGCACGAGGACGACCAGAGCGCGAGCGTATCCGTACGCAGGAACGTCGAATACTCCCAAATCCTGATCGGCCGTAGTCATAATCCGGGAAACGTCAATACCGGCCGGCTCGCGGTGCTCGGCAGACGCGCGGATAAACGGCACTACGGGCATAACCCGCTGTCCGCTCTGGCCGCTCTGCGACTGCCGAGTACCGCCCGCCGTAGTGGCAGCAGTAGGCACGTTCTGTCCTTTCGTGTACGCGATTATTACCGGGGCGAGACTTACAGGGCTACGGCCATTGCGTCACCGATAGGCGAACCTCGTTCGCTTAGCTTTGCCGCAAGCATCCGCCAGAGGAATCCGAAGATAACCATACTGAATCCGATAATCAGTACGTTAAGCGCGGACGGCATAACCACTCTGTTTCACCTCCTAAACCTTTACCTCTGGGCATCTAGTGCGCGCCATGGCCCCGGTGCGCGTATTCACGTAAAGCGTTTGGTGTAGTTCCAGATTCGCCACAACTTCGCGAATCAAATCGGCGGAACGCCACCCAATCCCAGAAATCCGCTTTAAGTCTGTCTCGTCATTAGTACGCCAGAAAAATAGGTGTGTGGATTGCGAGTACACTTCCACGGGAACCCACGCCGGTCGCTGCGTTCCCATTAGCAGGGAGATTTTCAGCGAGCGCGCTTGAAGTAGGTACGTCTTAATATCGCGGTCTAGGTGCAGTATGTTATCTAGATACCACAACTCATCTAGCGCAACTACCCAACCCTTTTCCCGGTATATCTTCGCGAAAGCCTCATGGAAAACGTGTTGTTGTAGGTGTTCACTTTCGAGCTTAGTGGCGTCTGGCCAGAGGACACGGTGCGGAAATTGTTTCGGGTCTAGTCCGACCCATCTTTCCATCTTGTGCCAGCCGCGACGGTCTACTAGAGCTTGCATGGTTTCATCTTGCGGCTTAGTCACGAACACGACAACGTAGGGATGCAACGGGAGGAGATTAATAAGCATCGTGGTTTTACCGAGACCAGTAGGCCCGATCAAACCGATATGCTCTCCCGGCTTCCAAACGAAAGTACCCCGCAGGAACTTATCCCACGGGATACGCGGCACTTCCTCGCTTACTCTCGCGAGTCTTTCATCGGCCGTGACTGATCGCAGAGTTGGGCGCCCACGCGTGCTAGAGCCTCCCCAATTGACTTCCGCAATCGTCATGGCGTCACCGAGATTTTCGCAAGTTCCAGCAATTCGGCAACGTCTGCCCGCAAGTCAATATTGGTTAGATACTGCCAACCGCCCTCAATGTTGCGCACGTCGCCACCGAGCGCACCAGCGCGGACTATGCATCCGTAAATGTGAGAGCAGACGAAAGTCATACTGACTATTGGGCATTCGATAATCTGCGCGTGCCTATCTCCCATGGCACGGGCGATTTCTCGATCGGACGCGACGTGATGCCAACGCCCGCCGTTGTCCATATGAGGCTGCGGACCCTCCTCCGGGGAGTCGCTGCCAACCTTAACGAATTGCCCCCCATGGCCGTACATTAAGGCTCCCCTATGCCGTTACCCATATCGCCTGCGCGCATGTTATTTTCTACTGTCTCGGCGAATCCCTCGCCCATCTTGCCTAGCATTTCTTGAGCGTGCTTACTGTGGTGTAGCAGCATCCCCAGGAAAATTGGGAGGTGAGCCATTGCGATACGGACGCCGATAGACGTTTCGAGGAACTTAGTGAGGAATACTCGAATCGCGTCGTTTTCGTACGCTGCCTGATCCCACGCTTTGGCCACGGCCTCGGCGTTGACGATAAACAGGTTAGCGCATACCGGGTCAACCGGCATAAGCATAATGCCGACACTCGTATATGATTGAGTAAGCGGCTTGACGAATTCACCCTTGCGCGGCTTAGGGATAGACTTAACCGCAGCCTCTACCGTGTTAGGAACGCCGGGAGGAGTCTTGCGCGGAGTAGTCTTTCGAGCCGGGCCGCGCGGCGGCGTGCGCCATGGCCTACGCGGTGGTGTACCTAGCTTGGTTTCCGGTGGCAGCGGTTCCGTAAATACCGGTGGCTCTGGCGTGGGTATGGTTACGTCTTCCGCCTGGACGCTGTTAAGGTCTACAGGGTCGGATTGTTTCTCCGGCTCTGGCGCCGGAGATGTCATCCGCCAAACCACCAATCCGTGAACTTGTTACCAGACTTAGAAGAGGCCGCGCCAGCCGCGACGGGCGGGGGTCCGCCGCTATTACCGCCCTGTCCCGGGGAAGGATTGGCATTGGCTGGCGCGGCCGCCGTACCGGGGCTATTACTGCCCTCACCCTGCGCCGGTACGGCATTCTGCGGAGCACTGCTGGCCGCTGGATTGGCCACCGGAGAGCGCTCTAGCAGAACATTAGCGAGCTTTTCCGGAAGAGCGTTAATCGACGCGATAAGCTCTCTGGAACCTCGCCCGCTATCACCCTGCGCGGGCGGTTGTGCGGGCGGCTGCGCGGGCGGGGTTACAGGCGGGGTCACGGCCTGCCCTGCTGGCGGCTCTGTCGCGGCTGGCGTTTCGCTTCCGGTAGCGGGACTACTCACTTTCCCGAACCCCTTCCCCTCGGTTGCGAAGTGCGGTACGCTGAGCCTGCTAGGCGGGGAACGGTCACCGCTCACCCTCTGCGACCGATCCGCTGCTGGGAGGTACAGCGGCGGGCGAGGATGAGCGGCGCCGGTCCTGCTAGCAGTCAGTGTACCACGTCCTGTCCACAATGGACAGACGGGTACGGTTTACGTATCTGGGAGGATACCGTGACCGAGGCCACAGAAAAGGGAATCGTCGCCAAGGGTGCCGAATTCTCGGAAGACGAGTACGCGTCGATTCAGAGCTTTAACGACGCGATGAAACTGCTTAGCGACGCCGGTATTACTGTCGCTAATGCAGCAGACGAAATCGGTGACGGATTCGTCCTCATCAAGGGTGACGACGAAAAGGCACGACTGATCGGGACTCCGTTCATCCTGATTTCGTGGAACTTCAACGTTGGCGATTTCGGAAAGACTTTTGTCAGCGCGCGAGGCATCACACAGGACGGTCTGAAATTCGTCCTCAACGATGGCGGAACGGGTATCCGCGCCCAGCTCGACAAGTACGAGGGCGACATGGGCGGCCTGTACGTGCCGCACGGTCTGCGCCGTTCGGACTACGGTCTCGACGCGGACGACAAGCCGGTAAAGCTCGGCTCCCCTGAGTCGGTCGGCAAGGCAACCACGTTCTACCTCGACACCAGTAAGTAACTAGCACGGGCCTACGGGCCGGGCGCAGGTCGCGCGCCCGGCCCGTTTCCATCTATCCGGTCTGGGAGGACGGATAGCTATGGTAGAGCGCGGCGATGAATGGTACGAATTTGAGCGTGCCATATTCGAGGAAACGTTCCCGGCTGACAAACCGGAAATGTTCAATGACTCTCACTTGCAAGACTTGTTTGATACGGCTTGGTTTAACCCCGATGTTTCGCGCGAGGACCGGTTAGACGCTCGCGAGGAACTGCGAGAATACCTAGACGAAATGTACGATGTTGATTTCGATGAGGTATTCGACTGGGAAGACTGGTCAGAGTGGTATGAATCTCAGTGAGCTAGCGGCAGTAGACCGCGAAATGCCAGAGCCATACCATAAGGGTCGGCCGTCTCGCACTAACGCGATCCCACCTGCGCGGCGTAAGTTTATCGCCTGGGATGGGGAGGGTGTTACCAAAGTTCCCGGCAAGCCGCAATTGTATACGCTGTTTGGCTGTTCCACGGGCGAGTATGTGGAAAACCCAGACGGTCTAAAGATGTTCGATATTCTCGACTTTATTATCGACGTGGGCATTAAGCATCCTGACGCTTACCACGTCGGTTTTGCATTTGGGTACGATTCTAACATGATCGTACGCGGGATGATGGAACGCAATTTGCGTTACTTACACGAAAAAGGCCACTGCCGTTTGCGGCACCCGATTACGAAACAAACTTACGTAATCATGTTCCGCAAAGGCAAGTGGTTTAGCGTCACGCGTCAGGATAGGGACTGGGATAGAAAGCACAATTCACAGGCTAAGATCACTGTTCGGATTTATGATATCTTCGGTTTCTTTACGTGTTCATTCGTCAAGGCTGTTCAAGATATGCTAGGCGATGTTCCCGAACTAGGAACGGTAATCGAGGGGAAAGCGCGGCGGGGAGATTTTGACGCTGAGAGTATGGAATATGTTCGCCACTACTGGTCTATAGAAATCAAGTTGCTTGCACGTGTCGCGGAAGAATTGCGGCGACGCATGTGGGGAGCAGGGCTAGAGATAACCCAATGGCACGGACCGGGCGCACTCGCGTCCTATGCTCTCCGCCGTGAGGGTATTAAAAAGCACATGAAAGTCAATGATCCTCGAATTAGGGAGGCTGCCAGATACGGGTACGCAGGGGGACGGTTTGAACTTTTTCACATCGGGCGTACGAAAGGACCGATCTACAGTGTCGATATCAACTCCGCATACCCATACGGAATCTCACAACTTCCGAGTTTATCCGAAGGTGAATGGACGTACGAGGAAAATCCTACACGTATCGCTAAATTCGGTATTTACCACGTCAAGCTTAGGTCAGCGGTCGGTTTTAATCACAGTCCAGGACCGTTATTCCATAGGGATAGAGAGCACAACATTTCCTATCCCTGGATTACAGACGGTTGGTATTGGGCGCCGGAAGTTGCCCCGCTTGTTTGGCAAGCTAAGCGGGGCAATCTCCCCGGATTCGAAATTACGGAGGGTTGGCATTACAGCGGTTACACCTCGCGTCCGTTTGCGTGGGTCAATGACACTTACCAAAAAAGGCGAGAGTGGAAAGCTAAGGGCAACGCTTCCCAGCTAGCCCTAAAGCTATTGCTTAATAGTCTGTACGGAAAGATGGCGCAGCGTGTCGGATGGGATGAGGAACGAAACCGCTTGCCGCCATGGCATCAATTGGAATGGGCAGGGTGGGTAACTGCGAACACTCGCGCCATGCTTTACGAGAAGATGAAACAAATTCCGTGGCCTGATCTGATCGCAGTAGAAACGGACGGTATCTATACCACGTATCCGCCAGAGCTATTGGGCATCCAAGACAGCGCAGAGTTAGGAGGGTGGGAGGTGAAAACATACGACGAAATCATCTATATACAGTCGGGCCTAGCTTGGCTTAGAAAGGGTGATGAGTGGACGTGCAAGCGCCGAGGTTTGGACGCTGACTCGCTCACCCTGCCAGAGACTATAGCATTTGCTAAGACTCTGGGACCTGGGGGGAAGTGGTCCCCGTATGTGGGACACACTACTAGATTCGTCGGAATGGGCGCCGCGCTTAACAGTGCAGCACCTACTAGAGTACGTCACTGCGTATGGGAGACTGCCGAACGAGAAATATCTCCGGGAGAGCATGGGAAGCGAATACACTTTGCGCCTAACTGTCATGCCTGCATGGCAGGGGAAAACGCGTATAATATGGCTCACGACTTGGTTATACGTTCGAGAGCCAGTGTGCATGAAATGTCTACTCCGCATAGTATCCCGTGGGAGGGAAAGGACGACACTACCGCAACGTGGCGAGAATACGAATCGCTACACGCGGACGAATACCAGGGAGCGATGGTATGACAATAGACCCGCGCGGCCGGAAATCTATAATCATGCAATGCGGGGCAGCGGTATGGTTCGACAACCCGCCACCTGTCCGTGGGGAAGTAGTTTTCTGTCCGAAGCACCGCAGACGCGAAAGGGTTATGAATGCACCAGCTATTTACCGGGGAAAGTGTCGCCAATGTTCGGCCGGGCGAAAGTACGGGACAATGCTTGGTTTAGCCCTTCGCGAAATGGACAGACACATTCGGAATCGTCCGACACATACAATGGACCTTTACGACGGGTATGTGGTCGTTGATACGATTGCTGCTGATCTGGTAGAGATTCCGTATGGAACTGCTACCAAACCGGTTGACGATCCACCGCCGTTCTGATAGTATCTCCGTACCAGATCAACCGAGGAGGCACACAGTGGAAAGTATTAAGCCGGAAGCAATCGACCGCGGTATGGTCCTCGTGGACGAGGTAAACGGTTCCGCGTACACGGTGCTAGACGTGCAACGAACCCTTACCGGTAGCTACTACGTCAAGGGTCTTGCCCTCACTAACTGGGGCAGCCTGATTCAGAAAAACTTCACTTACCTCACCGAGGACGGGGAGCTTTTCGTCGTCGCGCGTCCCGCTCCGTTCGCGCTCCCGCTACTGCCCGCGCGGGAACTACTCAGGTCGGATGAGTCGGGTACGCCTGGGCTTATCATTGACGGCGGAGAGGGCGACACGGGACCGGGCCTTATGCTCGACGTCACTTCCGAGTATGACGAGGACGAGGGAACGACGCGATGATATGGCTAGAGCTATCCGCGCTGGTCTCATTCGGGTTTATCGGCGGATACATGATCGCCGGTTACCGGGATGCTATGCACGTTGCCCGCGTGAATGTCGCCGCGTACAAGCAGGGTCTAATTGACGGGTGGAACGATGCAGAATGGAACGCCGCGCATCCAGTGTCAGAGGATTCCGACGCTTCGGAATCTGACAACAATGCAGCGGACAAAACTAGAAAGGGAGTGGTTTAACAATTGGATATGGATTCAGGATTGGACACGCTGGGATATGATCTGGAATCATGTTAGGAGACAGGGATATGGTTCTGTGGACGTTTGATCCGAAAAACTTTACCTACTCAGTGGGGAGTATGACACCGCGCGAAATGTCAGCAGTTACGGCTGCGCTTATCGCGGGTTATGCTGTCGTGAATTCAGATACGCTCGGTGCCGAGGCTGCGCGTCGAAACCTTATCAACCATCTAGAGGGTTTGGGGAACGCCGAGTCAACCCGTCTGCTAGAGGTTTTCATTGCAGCCGACGCGCACCGTATCCATTCGGCTAGGAAATAGCGATGAAAAACTGCGACGAGTGTTTTCCGCATGGTCCGGACGAGCCATGTACCTGTGACGGATACACGGCAGATGGGACGGAATGCTTTTGCTATCCCGGACACGTAGTAGGTTGTACGTGTGATATCGCGTGGGATTGCGAGCATGAAAGATGAGATCAAACCGTCGCCCGATGGATTGGGGCGAGAAACTGCTAGCCGATCATGCGGACGAATGGTACGGGTACACGGTTCATTTCGAGGGAGTCAGGCAGGTAGAGGCTAGCAAATGGTGGTACGCATGGGAACGGTTCGCAGACGCTATGCAGACGCTTATCCTTCGCGTACAAGATGAGCCGGAATACTTTGCGAAACCCCTTGACACGCGCGAGCGCATACGCGAGAATGGACCTAGCGCGGACAGAGGGTCCGCCACAAGTGGGAGGAACCGAGGCAATGACTCTGGACTTCGCTAACCTGACCGCCACCGACACCGCCGCGCCAGCCGCTACCAAGCGGAGTAACCGCGTCGAGGGTACGCCGCTCCCCGGCTGGATTCAGGAGACGTACGAGTCTGGCGAGTGGACCGGTACCGAGGACAACCCCGTGTACCGTGCGGGCAAGGGTAAGGCTGTCACGGTGCGCGCCGATCAGGTCGCGTCCCTGCGGTCCGCCATTCGCGCGGCCGGTAAGCTTGTCGGTCTCGGTACCCGTATCGCGATGAGCGATAAGGACGGTAAGCCGCTCGATTGGTTCTCCGGTGACAAAAAGGCTTTCGTCATCCGCAAGGGTGAGGACGGTTCCGAGGTCAAGGTCCCGGATAACACGAACGTCACCGTCACGTTTTCCGGCAAGCCGATGCGCGCACGTCGCTCGGCTGAGGAAATCGAGGACGCGACCGAGTACGAGACCGAGGACGAGGACGAGGGCGCCACGGAGTACGAGGACGCGTGATCGTTCACTAGCCGCTAGCCGTCCGCTCCCTCCCCTCAGGGAAGCGGGCGGCTAGTGTCGTCCCTAGGACTTTCTGGGAGTCTGGAATGGGAATCAGTTTTAGCACATGGTGTAAAATAGCTCTGGTGTTGTACGTTATATTCTGGGTAACGTCACCGGAGGTTATGGTGCTGATTCACCGCTTTCTAACCGGTTTCATTGTTATTGGGGAACCGAAGACTAACGCAACTTTTCTACTCCCTGCGGATAAGGTTATTACCCGCGGTGGGCGCGCGTCTAAGTGGCAGAAAATGGCCGGATACAAGCGCGCGGAATATCGTATAGGCGGACTGGCGGGTACTACCCTGTCGGTCTATTTGTACGTCTGGCACCGTTGGATTCTATACGGTCTGGGTATTGCAGCAATTACGGTAGTGATTACGGTAGCGGCTTGGCTCGGACGTATTCATTGGGATAAGCGGATACTAACACGTGACGTTATTCGACCGCTTCACAAGATGCTAGCGCCATTGGTTGACCAGGAAGCACACGTGACCGCCGCACGTTGGATTGACGTTCCCGACGATTACGCAAGTAACGATAGCGCGAAAGTGGTTATTACTCTGCCAGAGGGTTTCGCAGCAACCGCCGAGGCTAAGCGTTTGATTCCCCCTTTGGTCGCCTCTCGTTTGGGCGGGGAGTGGGACGGAACTTTTAAGACTACTGGTAAGATGCCTACTCTTACAATGCGTCGCGCGCCGAATCCGCCCGACAGTGTTTCCCTTGCAAACTTGCGCGAAGCAATGCTAGCTGCACCGGAACACGCACCGGTATTGGGATTGGGTAGTCATAATAAAGTCATCAGTGTTGACCTTAATAACGACTCTCCGCATATCGCCCTGTCTATGGGTTCGGGTGGCGGAAAGTCTACCGCCGTGCGTGCGCTTGTTATTCAGCTAATCCGCAATGGTGCAGACGTGGAAATTATCGACATCGCTAAGCGCGGTGTCTCTCACCTATGGGCTAAAGAAATCCCGGGCGTTAGCATTTGGCGTACTGCCGAGAGTGCACATAAGGCTCTAGTCCGATTGGGCGAGGAACAAGAGGGACGGTATGACGAAATCTATATCGACCCCTCTCGCGAGAAAGAGTTTAACCGTAAGGTTCTAGTATTCGAGGAATTAAATGCTAGCTTTAAACTGCTAGGTGATTACTGGAAGCGCACTCGCACAAAAGAAGACCCTAAAGAATCGCCCGCAGTTAACGCGTTCGCTAGCATTCTGTTCGCAGGTAGGCAGGGACGCATTAACGCTATCGTTGTCGCGCAGTCATTTACTGCTAGGGCAATCGGTGGGCCAGAGTCGCGGGAAAATTTCGCTGTTCGGATTCTCGGTCGGTATTCTCTCAATGCGTGGAAAATGCTTTGTCCGGAGGTTTGGCCCGCACCGCGAACTAATCGGAATGTCGGTAGGGTTCAAATGGTAACCGGTGCGGAAGCGTTTGCGACTCAGGTTTTAAATACCACCGACGAGGAAGCATACAATTACGCGACGAGTGGTGACGCCATTCGCCAGCCCGTGCAAACTACTATTACCACGGAAGGTGTTACGGATCAGGTTAAGACTTACAATCTTGCGGAGGCAGTTAGGGCGAAAATCATTCCGTACGAATACGATACTGCTAAGAAAATTCGGCAACGTAATGAAAGTTTCCCGCCGTTGCCGGCAACCGAGGAGGAGATTAGGCAATGGTTTGCAAACTACCCAGGCGCCGCAAAATGACCACAACTACAATCACTATCACAGCGATACCAGTAATAGAAGTGGAAAGAGAGGCAGCGGCTATACTTTCACTTAAGCTAGTGCCACAAGGTCAGTCCGGCCCGTGCATATGCGATAACTGCATCATTCGCATATGGCGCCCACTAATGGCGCAGTTAGGAAACCGATACGTAGACGGGCCGCTATGATGCTTTACGTAATAGCACGTTCGCTAAACAAAAGGCCAACGCTTATGCATATCGTTGGCATTAACTCGCGCACTCTGTGCGGCACAGATTTATCTATGTGGTCTGCCGCGTATTTGCATTCGACAATTCCGGAGGTTTTGTGTATGCGTTGTAAAGCAATAAACAGCGGAGTATAGCT
>Ga0193696_1000299_pt1 | contig 18558 bp, 14 predicted proteins | sample L3m1metaG_FD_145074 | JGI IMG/M metagenome (GOLD analysis project Ga0193696, IMG submission 145074) | Soil microbial communities from a riparian zone of the East river system, Colorado, United States - L3m1 | ecosystem: Environmental > Terrestrial > Soil > Riparian zone | place: USA: East River... | reverse complement strand
TTCACGTCGTTTCCCGGTCCGCCAAACATGATGTCGCTGTTGGGGGGACCGCCGGGTGCCGCTCCGCCGTCCGGTCCGCCGAGGATGATGTCGTCGCCAGGACCGCCGTCGATCACATCGTTACCGTTCAATCCGAAAATCACGTCATTGCCGGGCCCGCCTTCGATGATGTCGGTGCGGCCGAGGGACTGGTCTGCCGTCGCACCAGCCTGAATGTCGGCGTTGAGAATGTTGTCGTCGTCGCGGCCAATCAGGAGCTGAGGGCCCTTGCCACCATCAACCACCGCGGCCTGGGTGGGACGGGCGGGGCTCAGGGCCACGCCCAACAAGGCTGCCAGCAGGCTCGCCGACAGGGCGGGCAGACCGAAACGGGAGATCAATCGTAGGTGACTCATCTGTTGTTACCTTTCAGAATGCAACATGACCGTGCGCCACGGGAATCGCAGGCGCTTCAACACTCCGTTTAATCGAGAGGCACGATCGAATATTCCGAACAGCGGGGAACTTTTCCTGGCCGTTTCATCTGGCCCGCGCGGTTCACACCGGCACGACGGCTGCTCCTGTCACAGAAGGTCGGTCCGCTGCACTGCGTCGGTGCGCTAATCCTGCGCTACGAGTTCGGCGACTGGCGTCGAACGGAGCTTCGGCGTCTTCGCAAACGCCGCGATGAAAAGGACGGCAAGGAGCAGATCCGGTCCGGCCGCCGTCGCGTCTGCGACCGATAGGCGCCGCTGGCCATACAGCACCGCCACACCCGCGACGTGGCCGAGCTTCTCGACGATGCCCGGGATCATCAGCGGGCGGTAGCGCACCGGGTTCCGCCCGATCACGAGAAACGCGAGCTGCCACGCCATCGCCACCGACAGAAAGCCGTAGAAGAATTGCGGGTAGTCGGCCGGCGCGGCGTATTGCCGTCCTGTCAGATCAACAAGAAAGTAGAGCGGCGTGAGTACAACGATGCCCCAGACGCCGGCGACGAGAAAGACCACTCTCGCGAATCTCATGCTCATTTCTTTCGAGGCGCTCGAGCAGTGGAGCTCCGATCTTCGTCCGCTCACGGATCAGGATGAGGACTTCGGTGTCTCTCAGCCGATCCGCGAGCGTGTCGAGAGCCTGGGCGCGGTCGTTCCAGACGGTGACGTCGTGGCCTGCGAGCTTCTGGAAACAGGGAAGCGTGCGCAGCGTGTCGTGATAGTCGTCGAGGATCGTGATTCTCACTAGTTGCTGCTAGGGCAACTTGTAGAAGAAATAGTCGGCCGTATAAGGCTGGAACGCCTTCTTGCCGATGTCCGTCGGTGTGTCACACCCGGTCTCGGGTGCGGACCCTCCGACGGTATTCAACCGCTGGACAAATGTCGTTTTCGACAGCGTGGTGCCTCCGGTCGGCCCAATCTGGGTTCCGACCGTTACGAGGGTAACCCAGGGAATCGCGCCGGACCCGGTCGGGTCGGCGGCCGATGCGATCGCTCGCGCCCACACGATGCTCGTATCGCGGGAATCCTGCCAGGTGGCGCGGATGGCGACGCCGCTCTCGGCGGGGTTGGGGCTGAAGAAGTGTGTGATGAGTTGATCATTCTGTTCGTTGAACAATGTGGCCTCCGGCGTAAACAACGTCCAGACGACTTGACCGAGGGACTTCGCGGGCTGGCAAACGTAGTTCTGTGTGCCGAAGGCGTGACCCACGAGGAACGCCTCGTTCGGCGCTGGCACCTCGAGGCCGGCGGGCACAGGTGGCGGTGTGACAGTCTGGGCGTGAGCTGCGAGCGGCAGCGCGATCGTGAAGGCCATGCTAAGAGCAGTGACGCAGTTCTTCATACTGTTTCCTTTTCGCGTGTGAAGCGGAACCCCTGACGGCTGTGCTGCGGGAATCGCAGACGCCTCAGCACTCCTTGTAATCGAAGGGCACGTTCGAATATTCCGAGCCCCTCAGGAAGGTCGTCCGGTCACACAGTTCACACCAGCACCGCGTCTTCTTCTCGAGAGGGCGTGTTCGTCGGGGTGCCAGCCTGTCTGAGCTCGTTGCTCAGCGCTCTTCCGAGCGCCTGACGCGCGCGCGAGAGCCCCGACATGACAGTTCCGGTGGGAATGCCAATCACCTCACCGAGTTCCCGGTACGACAGGCCCTCCAACTCGCGCAGCACGAGCAATTCACGAAAGCGATGTGGCAAGTTGCGCATGGCTCGCTCGAGCAATCTCACGCCATCGGCTTGTAACAGCAATGTTTCAGGATCGAGCGCTGGCTGAATACTGCTGTGGTGCTCTTCGTCGAACGGGTCGGTGGACGCTTGGAAGCTGTGGCCGCGCCAGCCGACACACGTGTTGCGAACGATTCTGAGGAACCAGGCACGCCCATTTCCGCCAACGAATGTTCGAAAGTAACGAAACGCGCGCAGCGACGCCTCCTGCACGGCATCTTCCGCATCCGGGTCGTCCCGCATCAGCCAGCGCGCCAGCCGATAGGCCGCATCGAGGTGGGGAAGGACGACCTCCTCAAAGGTCTGGCCAGTTGTCGGCACAGTCGCTGCGCTGGTGAGTCCGTCGTTCGTACTGCGCTTCGCGTTTGGGTCGAATGCCATGCCACCAGTGTGGAAGCCGAGCGAGCTGATGAACACCCACAGTGGTCGTACAGCGCCCGTACGACGCTCGTACGGGCGGCGGTAAGATGAGAGAAGCATGAAGGTTGGCGCTACGCGATCATTCGGCAGTCAGCTCAAGGCGCTCCGCGAGGCCGCCGGGTTCACTCAGGAGGAACTCGCGACGATTGCGGGGCTATCGGTCCATGCCGTGAGCGCGCTCGAGCGCGGCGAGCGACGGCGGCCCCAGGTCGAGACCGTGCGTGCGCTGTCCGCAGCTCTTGATCTGACGGATTCGGCCCGTGACGCATTCCTGGCAAGTGCACGGGCACGTGCTCCACACGCGGCCGTCGAGGAGCTGGCCAGCGTGGCGCTCCCGGCGGCTCTGACCGCTCTGATCGGCCGCGAAGCTGACGTGGAGGTTCTGTGGCAGTGGCTCGCGGATCACACCATGCGGCTGATGACGCTCACCGGGCCAGGTGGAGCGGGGAAGACGCGTCTGGCGCTGGAGCTTGTCCGTGGGGCAGTGGACGCAGGTCTGACCCGTGTCGTCTTCGTGTCGTTATCCGCGGTTCGGGATCCAGGATTCGTCGCGCCGGCTATTGCCCAGGCGCTCGGTTTGGCGGACGTGAACGCGCGTGATTTGCCCACGCGCGCGCGTGTCGCTTGCGAGGATCGCTCCACGTTGTTGGTGCTCGATAATTTCGAGCATGTGTTGGACGCGGCGCCGCTTGTCACGGATCTACTGACATCGGTCGCATCGCTCCGAATACTGATTACCAGCCGCGCGCCACTCCGCCTGCGCGGAGAGCGCGAGTACGTCGTCGGACCTCTCGCGCTGCCGGTAGACTTGGAGCCGAATGAGTCGACAGATCCGGCATCCTCTCCTGCAGTGCGGCTCTTCGTGGAACGAGTTCGAGAGGTGCAACCTGATTTTCGCTTGACATCCGCGAACGAACGCACGGTGAGCGCGATCTGTCGCCGGCTCGATGCACTGCCACTCGCGCTCGAGTTGGCGGCGCCGTGGATGAAGGTGTTGTCCGCCGAGGAACTGCTGCGTCGACTCGAGCATGATGTCCTGCTCTCGAGCGTGGCCCCGCGCGATCTCCCCGAGCGTCAACAGACCATGAACGCCACGGTCGCCTGGAGTTATCACTTGCTCGAGCCCGCGGTGCAGCGCGCCTTCCGCCGCTTCGGCGTGCTTCCGGGTCGCTTTCCCATTGACGCGGCTGAAGCCGTCCTCGCGGATCGTGAGAGTAGGTTGGCCGGAAGCGATGGAGCGCTCCGTGCCGCGGCCGACCTGATCGACAAAAGCCTCCTGCTGCGAGTGGACAACTCCGTCGTCGCGACCTGTCCGCTGTATCACATGCTCGAAACCGTGCGCGCCTACGCGGCCCTCGAGCTCAGTGTTGCGGGCGAGCACGACGACGCGATGGAGGGGCTGGTGCGCTATTGCACTGCCGAGGCGGCGCTCGCCGCAGAGGGCCTTGTCGGACCTGCGCAAGCCGAATGGTTGGAGCGGGTGCAGGAGGATCGCGAGAGCTACCGCGCCGTCCTGACGTGGCTCATCGAGCGGGGCCGCCCCGATGAAGCGTCCGAGATCGCGTGGGCGTTGATGTTCTTTTGGATGATCCGGGGGCATGCGGCGGAGGGGCTCCGTTGGTACTCGGAGATTCTGAGCCTGCCATACGTTCCACCCGCTGCAGAGTCGCGAGCGCTCGTCGGAGCAGCGCTGATGTGGTTCACGCAGGGAGAACTGAGTCGCGCACGAGCGGCGTTGACGCGGGCGCACTCCCTCGCCGTTGGCGCTGGTGACATGGATATGGTCGTGCGCGCTGACGATCTGTCTGCACGCGTCGAACACGCGCTCGGCAATCTGGACGGGGCGCGCGAACGATTCATCCGGGCCATTGAGGGGTTCGAGGCGCTGGGCATCCCGTGGGGCGTTGGAAACGCACAAATCGGGATGGCGGCTGTCTCTGTGGCGACTGGCGACGTTCAACGGGCGGAACAACTGCTCGATGAGGCAACGCCGGCCCTGCAGCACGCGGGCCCCTGGTTCGTGACGCGGGCGATGCTTGTCCGCAGCATCCTGGCGCTGCGGCGCGGGAACCCAGATGATGCCATTGCGATGGTGCGCGACTGCCTGACGCGCATCCGGGAACTCCATGACAAGTTCGCGCTCGTGTACGCGCTCGTCCCTCTTGCGGCCGCCGCGGCACTCAAGGGCGACGACGCATGGGCCGCACGAATCCTGGGCGCTCGCGACGCCGTCGCCGAGAGCACAGGGGCCACGATCGTCCTCAAATTGGTGCATGAGCTGGGCGAACACGCTGAACGAAGAGCGCGCGCTCGCCTGGGCCCGGACCAGTGGGCCCGGGCGTATGCGGCTGGTCGCAAAACCTCCCTCGACTCCCTGCTGGAGGACGTCGATAAGACGCTGTCGACCCGCGCCGGCGTCTAGAACGCGTCTGCATCGCGCCGCGCAACCCGCCTTAGACCTTTCCCGAACGCTCCAGAAATCCCGACTCGCTGCCGTCCTGGAATACTCGAGCGCTCACCGAGATTAAGCGACGTGTGGACGAAGAGCGTCCACCGATTGCAAAGGAGTTTCGCTGATGAACGTTCGGGTCTTTCTGATGATCCCTATGGCTGCGCTAGTCCGGTGAAGCTGACGGCCTGCCTTGCCGCGGTCTGCGTCTGCGCCTCTGCCGGAATCCACGCAGATGTCTGTGAGCCATTCGTGGTCAACGTCCACCTCCAGGTCGATCGTTCCATTAGGTCCCGAGTGATCCCAGCCGACCTCAAGAACGAGACTGAAGTCCTTTGGAGGCCGTACGGAGTTCATTTCGAATGGACCGATTCACCGGCCGCCGGGCCTGTGCCGAGCGGTCTCTCTCTGGAGGTGATCCTCGAACGGCGGATCATTGACGCGCCTGGCCTGCCGACGTGGGCCACGGTTATGGGCCTGACGTCCGTCAAGCGGAATGGCCCGAGCGCGCGACCGATTCGCGTGTCGCTCGACGCCACCGAGAGCGTGCTGGCCTCAAGCCGAACCTCGATCGGCCGGATGGTGTACGACCACGAACTTGGACGCGCGCTGGGACGCGTGCTGGCGCACGAAATAGGTCACTCGCTGCTCGGCGCGCACCACGACGACATTGGCCTGATGCGTGCGGTGTTTCGCCCCAACGAGCTCGCGGAGCCAGACCGGACGCCCTTCCGGCTCACGTGCAAGGGCTTGGCGCGGCTGAGAGGTCGCATTGGCCTCCTGACAGGAACAGAGCCTTAAGTCTCTTTCGTTCGCCGGAGGCTCGAGCACTTTTAGGAAGCCCTTACGGCCGCGGCAGTAACATGAAGGGGGCATGAAAGTTGGCGCTCCGCGGTCTTTTGGCGCGCAGCTCAAAGCGCTCCGCGAAGCGGCAGGCTTCACTCAAGAGGAGCTCGCGACGATCGCCGGCCTGTCGGTTCATGCCGTGAGCGCACTGGAACGCGGTCAACGGCGGAGGCCCCACGTCGACACCGTTCGGGCGCTGTCCGCAGCGCTCGACTTGACCGGCGACGGTCGTGAGGCCCTCGTTGGGAGCTCCCGCGCAAGCCCGCCCAAAGCGGCCGCCGGCCCAACTCGTGACGTCTCATTGCCTCAAGCACTCACGGCCTTTCTCGGCCGCGATGCTGACTTGCAGACGTTGCGGAGTTGGCTCTCTGATCCCGCGACACGTCTCGTCACGCTCACAGGGCCGGGGGGAACCGGGAAGACCCGTCTGGCGCTCGAGCTCGCGCGCGCGAACCCGGCGGGGGCGTTCCGTGTGTTGTTCGTCGGGTTGGCGGCGGTTCGGAAATTCGCCTTCGTCGCGTCCGCAATCGCCGAGGCTCTTGGAGTGTTGGACGCGACGGCAGTCGACTTGCCGAAGCGCGCGCAGATCGCGTGCGACGGTCAGTCCACTTTGCTGGTCCTCGACAATTTCGAGCAGGTATTGGACGCGGCGCCGCTCGTCGCGGATCTGCTGGCATCGGTCCCGGCGCTCCGGGTGTTGGTCACCAGCCGCGCCCCGCTCCGTGTTCGAGGAGAACGGGAGTACACCGTGGGGCCTCTCGCGCTGGATGTGGAAAACGTCGCCACATCGCCGGCCGATTTCGCGCGCTCCCCCGCGGTCCGCCTGTTCGTGGAGCGGGTACGGGACGTGCGGCCTGACTTTCGTCTGACGTCCGCGAATGGCCCCATTGTGACGGCGATCTGCCGGCGGCTCGATGCTCTGCCGCTCGCTCTCGAGCTGGCGGCGCCATGGATCAAAGTGCTGACGGTCGAGGATCTGCTGGACCGCCTCAAAGACGATGTCCTGTTCTCCAGCTTTGGCCTGCGCGATCTCCCTGAACGCCAGCGGACGATCAACTCGACCGTCGCTTGGAGTTATCAACTCCTGGCGCCCTCAGAGCAGCGCGTCTTCCGCTGTCTCGGCGTGCTGCCGGGGCGGTTTCCGATCGAGGCTGCCGGGGCGGTCGTGGCCGGTCGTGATGATTCCTCCGAGAAGACCGACGACGCGCTCCGCGCGGCAGCCGGCCTGATGGATAAGAGCCTCCTGCTGCGAGCGGAAAGCTCGGTGCCGGGCCGTCCGCTGTACCAGATGCTCGAAACAGTACGTGCATACGCCGCGCTCGAGCTGACCGCGGCAGGCGAGCGCGATGACGCCATGGAGGGGCTGGTGCGCTATTGCGCCGCGGAAGCCTCCATTGCCGCGGAGGGACTGGTTGGCCGTACGCAGGGCGAGTGGTTGGATCGCGTGCGTGACGATCTCGAGAACTACCGCAGCGCACTGACCTGGCTCATCGATCGCGGCCGCCCCGCCGAAGCGTCCGACATCGCGTGGAGTTTGTTCTTCTTCTGGGGCATCCGCGGGCATGCGGCCGAGGGGATTCGGTGGTATGACGAGATCCTGAAATGGCCGTCCCTTCCGCCGGCTGTCGAATCGAGGGCGCTCCTCGGCACGGGCGCGATGCAGTACACGCTAGGAGAACTGGGCGACGCACGCACCGCGCTCATGCGCGCCCTCGCGCTCGCCCAGGAGACCGGCGACATCGTGATGGTCGCGCGAGCCGAGAATCTGCTGGGAGACATTGAACACTCCGTCGGGAATACCGACGCCGCCCGCAAGCACTTCGCCCGCGGCGTTGAAGGTTTCCGCGTGCTGGCCCTCCCCTGGGGCCTCGGGAATTCGCTGACCGGGATGGCGGCGGTCGTCCTCGCGACTGGCGACTCCGCGCACGCCGAGCGCCTCCTCGATGAGGCCACATCGGTGCTTCGACACGGCGCGCCTTGGTTCTTGTCGTGGACGCTGTATCTGCGCGCGTTCCTGGCGGTGCAGCAGGGAAATGCCCATGACGCGATCGCGCTGGTGCGGGAAAGCCTCACATATATCCGTCAGCTCCACGACAAGTTCGCGTTCGTGTACCTAATGGTCCCTCTCGCCGCGGCGGCGGCACGCACAGGCGATCACGCGTGGGCGGCGCGGATTCTGGGGGCGCGGGACGCCGTCAGCGAATCGACAGGCGCCACCGTCGTCGACAAATCAGTGGACGACCTCCGCGAACGAGTGGAATTGGAGGTGCGTGCGCACCTCGGGCCGGATCGATGGGGCCGTGCGTATGCGGCAGGGCGTGTGACCTCCATCGACACGACAATCAAGGACATCGACAACGTTCTGACGAACCTCGCACGCGCCTAGCGCTTCACACGTCTGGTAGAGCCCTCAGTCCCGCTGCCCTTCGAAGTCACGCGCACGCCATTCCTGGGGATCCTGCCGCGGTCCACCCATCCGGAATATTCGAGAACGGCCCGAGATTAGTCACATCGGAGGGTCTGATGTTTTCATGGCGTCTCGCTGTTGTATCGGCAGTCTCGCTATTCGCGGTCGCCTGCGGCGACTACTCGACATCTTCTACTTCACCGTCACCGACGCCGTCCGCCACGCCACCGCCTGGCGCGCCGTCGTCGTCCATCACGATTCCGATGGGTGCCGAATTTCTGGGTAACCGAGCCTTCACGCCCGCGGACTTGAGTATCGCCGCAGGCACGGCGGTGACGTGGGTGAACAGCGATGCCACGTCTCACACCTCGACGTCAAATGCGGCTGGCTGGGACTCTGGAATCGTCGCGCCAGGCGGTCAGTTCTCATTCGTGTTCCAGAACGCTGGAACGTTTCCGTACCACTGCGCGATTCATCCCGGAATGGTCGGGACGGTTGCCGTTCGTTGAGAGGGTCACTCATGTCATCGATTGCTGAATCCATTGCCTTCGCCGCCCCATCGTTCACGGGCCGATTGCTGCGGCCGACCGACCCTGAGTACGACGACGTCCGCAGGGTGCACAACGGACTGATCGACAAGCGCCCGGCGATCATCGCCCGCTGTCGTGGCGCCGCCGACGTCGTCGATGCCGTGCTATTGGCCCGTAAGCTCGGCCTCGCGATATCGGTGCGCGGCGGAGGGCACAATGTCGCTGGCCGGGCGACGATCGACGATGGCCTCATGATCGATTTGTCGCCGATGAAGGGCATTCAGGTGGATGCCATCGCGCGTACCGCGCGCGCTCAGGGCGGCGTTCTCTGGAGAGAATTCAACCGCGAGACGCAGCTGCATGGACTCGCGACGACGGGCGGCGTCGTCGGGAGCACAGGGATCGCCGGCCTGACGCTCGGCGGCGGACTAGGCTGGCTGATGCCGAAGCACGGTCTTGCGCTCGACAACCTCCGAGCCGCCGACATGGTCATGGCCGACGGCACCGTGGTTCGCGCGAGCGCCGACACGAATCCGGATCTGTTCTGGGCGATTCGGGGCGGCGGCGGCAATTTCGGCATCGCGGCGTCGCTCGAGTACGCGCTCCACCGCGTTGGACCGATGATCACTGGCGGTGTGGTGGCGCATCCGTTGCCGCGCGCGCTCGATGTGCTGCGCTTCTTCCGGGATACCTGCGCGTCCTTGCCTGACGAAGCGATGCTGGTCGCCGCACTCCAGACCGCGCCGGACGGCTCGAACGCCAAACTGGTAGCTATCGTTGGCAGCCATTGCGGTCCGCTCGAGCTGGGCGACGTCACCTTTCGGTCTCTCAAGGCGTACGGTCCCCCGGCGCTCGATGCGATGGGGCCCATCTCGTACTCCTCGCTGAACGGGATGCTCGATCCCGCTTTCCCGAAAGCCGCTCTCAGCTATTGGAAAGCGCAATTCGTCGCCGACCTGACCGACGATGCGATTCGCACGCTGATCGACGGCTTTCAGGCGTGCCCATCGCCGATGAGCCACATCATCATCGAGCACTTCCACGGCGCGGCAAGCCGTGTTCCAGTGGCTGCCACGGCCTGCACGATGCGCGTGACAGGCTTCAACGTGATCATCGCGTCGCAGTGGACGGATCCGGGTGAGACAGAACGAGGCATCAGGTGGGCACGCGAGGCCTTTGCGTCCTTGACGCCGTATCTCGCGCCAACCCGCTACGTCAACTACCTGGAAGACGATGCGCGCGATGGCGCGGCCGTGGTGTACGGATCGAATCTCGCGCGCCTGAGGGCGATCAAGACGAAATACGACCCTGACAATTTCTTCCGGCACAACGTCAACATTCTGCCGGAGTGAGCCGACTCGAAAACCGCTTCTTCTTGCGCCGCGACGATCAATCCGGCCTGGATAGTTCGGCCAACCCTTTCGGCTGCATCCTCGTCCAAGGGATGATATGAGCTCGGTCCTCGCCGATCTTCGCTACGCGGCTCGGGAACTGCGCCGCCGTCCAGGCTTTGCGCTCACGGCGATCCTCTCGCTGGCCCTCGGCATCGGCGCCACCAGCGCCGTGTTCAGCGTCGTCTACGGCGTCCTGATCAACCCCTTCCCGTACGTGGGCGCCGATCGAATGATGCAGCTCAGCCTCATTGATAACGCAGGCCGGTTCCGATATCCGGGCATGACCGGCGCTCAGCTGGATCAGCTTCGCCAGGCCCGGACGGTCGAGAGCGTCGTGGGGGAGGACGGCTGGAACCTCACGACGACCGATGGCGATATCCCCGAAGACGTCAGTGCGTCGTACATCTCTCCGAACGCTCCAAATCATTGGGGCGTTCGTGCTCTCTTGGGGCGTTGGCTCATACCCGCCGATGCGCCTCCGGGACAGGAACCCGAGCGCGTCGTCGTGCTTGGGTACCAGTTCTGGCAGCGTTACTACTTGGGCGACCCCGCCGTCGTCGGCCGCACGATCCAGCTGGTTCGCAAGAACTATCAAATCGTCGGCGTGATGCCGCCACGGTTTCGCTGGCGCGAGGCGGACATCTACGTGCCGCTGAAGGTCAGGCTCGACCCCAACATCTACTTCGGCACGAGCCTCAAGATCCGGCCGGGTGTGTCCACGGCAGAAGCCAACGCCGATCTACAGCCGATCCTGCAGAAGTTCGCGACCGAGACACCGACGCGCTACCCCGACACATTTCGGGTGAACCTGCGCAGCATCATCGAGATGTACGCGCGGCCGATGGGTCCGCGGCTCTTCCTGCTGCTCGGCGCCGTGACGTCGCTGCTGCTGGTGGGCTGCGCCAACGTGTCGATCCTGCTGCTCGTGCGCGGCGCGCATCGCCAGCAGGAGCTCGCCGTGCGGGCGGCCCTCGGGGCCGCACGTAGCCGGGTGGTGCAGCAACTGCTGACGGAAGCGTTGGTCATCGCGGTGGCGGGCGCGACGCTCGGTGTGTTGATCGCATGGAGGGGCCTCGCGCTGATCGTTGCCTGGGTGCCGACCAACTCGTTTGCCGCCGAATCGGTCATCGAGATGAACGTGCCGGTCCTGCTGTTCAGTACGGCCCTGGCTGTCGTGACCGCGATCGTATTCGGCGTCTGGCCGGCGCTCCAGCTCTCGCGTCCTGACATCGGCCGCGTGGCGCAGACCGGCGCACGGCGGGTGATCGGCAGTGCACAGGGACGAAAGATCCATCGTGTCATGGTCGCAGTCCAGGTCGCATTGACGCTACTGATGCTCACCGGCGCTGGTGCGGCGGGAAAAGGGTTCCTGCGGCTGTCGAACGCGGACCTCGGATACGACCCGCACGACACGATGTCGCTGCCGATCCCCGTCCACGATGGGACCTACCAGACGTGGAAGGAGCGTTCCGAGTATTTCGAGCGAATCAGGGCGGCCATCGCTGCGATGCCGCAGGTTGTCTCGGCGGGGATCTCGACCAACGCCACGCCGCCGTCGAACGGAGGCGACAGCACCATCGAGATTCTCGGCAACACGGCGCTCGAAAAGCCGGTCGCTCGATTGAATTTCGTCAGCCCCGAGTATTTCCCTCTTCTCCACATTCCCGTCGCGCAAGGACGCACGTGGAGCCGCGACGAAATCGGGCGAGGGGCGCCCCTGGCCGTGATCAACCAGACGATGGCCCGTCAGTACTGGCCGCAGGGTGATGCCATCGGCCATCAATTGCGAATCGCGAACCTGAAGGACGAACCGCCGTATTCGCCCGCGGCGGCAGGATCCGATGGATGGCTCCAGATCGTCGGCATCGTCGCCGACGCGCGCAACGACGGTCTGCGCAACCCCATCAAGCCGGCCTTCTATGTGCCGTATACGTTGAAGATGCGGATGTTCACGCAGATCCTGGTGCGCACGCGCGTGGCTCCGCTGTCTGTCTTGCGCGATGTGCGCGCCGAGCTCGTTCGCGTCGATCGCGAACAGCAGGTCAGCCGCGTTCGTGATCTTCAGGGGTGGATCACGAATCTGCCGGAGTACGCGCAACAGCGGCTGGTGGCGAACCTGTTCGGGATTTTCTCGATGCTGGCGCTGGCGCTGTCGGCGGTGGGGCTCTACAGCGTCGTGTCCTACGGCGTCGCGATGCGAACCAGCGAGTTCGGCATCCGCCTGGCGCTGGGCGCGAGAGCCCGAGACGTCGTGCGCATCGTGCTGTCGGGGACGTCGTGGAATGTCGGCGCGGGACTCCTCGCGGGTGTCCTTCTGTGCCTGGTCTTCGACAAGGTCGCCTCGCAGTGGTTGACCGAGAGCTCGCGGGATCCGCTGATTCTGACTGCGGTGACCCTCCTGCTGATGGCCGTCGCGGTCATGGCGTGTCTTGCTCCCGCGCGTCGCGCGGCGTCGATCGATCCGATGGACGCCGTGCGCCACGAATAGAGCGAAGCCCGGCAGCCTGTTCCCAACGGGCTCCTCCAGAACCGTTTCAAACTCCTTCGCGATCGAGTGGCGTGAGCGTGCCCCGCCGTAGCTCGCCGGAAACACCTGAGCGAATGCGGGCCAGCTCGAGCGTGTTATCGTGGCGCGTCCTTCCCCTTCATGAGCCTCGATCCCGGTACACGTCTCGGGCCCTATGAGATCCTCGCGCTGCTCGGCGCAGGTGGCATGGGCGAGGTCTATCGCGCCCGCGACATGACGCTGGGACGTTCGGTCGCGATCAAGATCCTGCCGGCGGCGGTGGCGACGGACGCGGATCGACTGGCCCGCTTCGCGCGCGAGGCGACGACGCTCGCGTCGCTGAACCACCCTCACATAGCCCAAGTCTACGGCTTTGAGCGCGGCGGCGACACCCGGGCGCTCGTCATGGAGCTCGTCGAAGGCGAGGACCTGGCCCAGCGCTTGACGCGCGGCGCCATCCCGCTCGACGAGGCGCTGCCCATCGCGCGGCAGATCGCGGAGGCCCTCGAAGCCGCGCACGATGCCGGCATCGTCCATCGCGATCTCAAACCCGCGAACATCAAGCTTCGATCTGACGGCACCGTGAAGGTGCTCGACTTCGGCCTCGCCAAGGCGCTCGATCCCGCCGGTCGCGACAGCAGCGGCGCGCTCACCAGCGGAGCCACGGTCGTGCACGACCCGCTCCAGTCGCCGACGATGGCGAGTCCCGCGGCGATGACGGGGATGGGCGTGATCCTCGGGACCGCAGCCTATATGGCGCCCGAGCAGGCGCGCGGCAAGGCGGTCGACCGGCGCGCGGATATCTGGGCGTTCGGCGTCGTGCTGTTCGAGATGCTGACAGGCCGCTTCGCGTTTCATGGCGACACGATCTCGGACACCGTCGCAGCCGTGCTGACGCGCGAGCTCGAATGGCGTGCCATTCCACCGGCGACGCCGGAGTCCGTACGCGGTCTTCTGCGCCGGTGCCTCGACCGCGATCCGCGCCGGCGCCTGCAGGCGATCGGCGAGGCGCGCGTCGTCCTCGAGAATCCCGGCGCGACAGGTTCACCGGTCGTGCCCGCGCAGGCTCGCTGGCCTGGGTGGCGAACGCTGGCCACGGCCGTCGCTGCGGGCGCAGCGCTTTTTGCCGGAGGCTGGTTGGCGCGTCCGTCAACACAGATGGCGCGTAGCGAAGTGCGAAAGGTCGATCTGGCGATCTCCGATCTGGACGCGAACAGCGGCCGGGCGCCGGTGATTTCGCCCGACGGATCGCGCGTGGCCTTCGTCGCCGGCGGCCGTCTCCGCGTCCGCCGTCTCGACAGCCTCGACGTCACCGAGCTCCCCGACAGCGACGATGTGGCGTACCCATCGTGGTCGCCGGACAGTCGTCATCTGGCCTACATCCGGCGCGGGCGCGCCTGGAAGGTTTCCACTGAGGGTGGGGCACCCACCGAGCTCGGTCCGGTACCTCTCGACATCGCGGGATCGGCAGGCAGCGTGTGGACGAGCGACGGCCAGGTGGTGTTCGCGGGCAGCGACACGATTGGGCTGTGGACAGTACCGGCTGCCGGCGGCGGGTCCGGACGCGAGATGCTCGCGCTCGACCGGAGCGACGAAACCGACTTTCACGAGATCGCGACCCTGCCGGACAACCGCGGGTTGATCTTCACCGTACACCGCCGAAACCGGCAGCCAGACATGATCGCCGCACTGGCGGGCGGATCGCGGAAGGTGCTTCTCGAGATTCCCGGAGAAAGCCTCCGGTATCCGGTTTATTCGCCGACGGGCCACTTGCTTTACGAACGCGAAACCACTAACCCGGGGATTTGGGCGGTGCCATTCTCATTGCAACGCCTGGAAACGACCGGTGCGCCAATGCTCGTCGTCCCCCGCGGGAGGACCCCGAGCCTGGCCAGCGACGGAACGCTCGCCTTCGTCCGCCCCGACGAAGCGCCAGTCGATATTGTGCGCGTGTCCAGGTCGGGCACGGTCGAGAAGATCGCCGAGCTCGCCGAGACGAATACGTCGATGGTGTCACCCGTCCAAAGCGGCGGCGGCTATCGGCCGTCGGCCGGCGTCAGCCTCTCGCCGGACGGGACTCGGCTCGCCGTCAACGTGGGATTGGCGCCTGGACAGTTGTCGGTCCACGACCTTCAGCGGGGCTCCGTTTCGCGTGTGGCGACCGGCACGTTTCCAATACGTGCCGTTTGGGGCACCCGTGACGACCGTTTAATCTATGCCTCGGCCCGCGAAGCGAGAGGGTGGAACCTCTGGTCTCGTCGCGCCGACGGCGCTGGCGAAGAGAAGCGGTTGTCGAGGAGCGACGAAGTTCATTTCCCGCTGGCGGTATCGCCTGACGGGTCGGCCCTGGTGTTCGTCGAGGGCTCGGCGTCTACCGGAAACCTGTTTCAAGCACCGGCCGACGCCTCGGCGCCGGCGCGCTCGCTGTTCCAGAACCGGGTCTGGGGCCTTGGCGCCAGCTTCTCCCCGGACGGGCGCTGGCTGGCCTACGAGTCATTCGAATCGGGCCGCATGGAAGTGTTCGTGCGGCCTTTTCCGGATGGTGATCAACGCATCCAAGTGTCGAGCAGCGGCGGTCAGATGCCGGCCTGGTCGAAAACCCGCGAGATCTTCTACGTCGGAACGGGTGGCGTGTCAGCGGTGTCCGTCACGCCCCAGAGCGGTTCGCTCGCCGTCTCGAAGCCGGTTGTGCTGTTTCCCACGGGCGGTGAGACACACCTGGTGCCGGTCTTTGATCCGACACCGGACGGACAGCATTTCCTGATGCTGCGCTCCCGCGGAAGCCAGCACCTTGCGCTGATCTTCAACTGGCCGTCGGACCTTGCGCGACTTGGCGCTCCCAACGCGTCATCAGACCGGTAGCGCAAGAGAATCAGGCACGTATCGACTTACTTGCGTGCGCGCTCTCGTGCGAGCTGATCGCGGTACGTTTTCTCCAGCTCTTCGACCGCCGCCTTGAAGCCTTGTGGATCGACGAACCGGTCGGGATTGAACGCGTCGCCGGGTTTGTATTTCTCGTGCAGCTTGAATTGCGATGCGTGCGACGCGAGAAAGACGTCGATCGCCATGTCTTTCTGCGCCTTGAACGTCCGCGCGTAGTCGTCGGCGATGCCGGGATACTTGGCCATCCCGCTGACGGTGACGCCAGGGTTGATGGATGCCATGTTGGCGATCACGACGCGGTAGGTCTTGCCGCTTTCCTGCACGTTCAACGTGAAGCTGGTCGATCCCTTGGTGTGACCGGGATGATGATGCGCGGTGAGAACGGTTCCGCCGAGAGAGATCGTGTCGTTGTCCTTGAACGTGCTGTCGACCTTGACCGGTTCGAACTGCGCTCCGGGCGTGTCGCCGAAACGGAAGTCCAGCTTGCCGCCGGACTCGAGCAACGCCTTCTCCGGCTCCGAGACGACGACTCTGGCGCCGGTCATGCGCTTCAACTCCGCCAGGCCGGCGACGTGGTCGTAATGTCCCTGCGTCGTCGTCAGGATTTTCGTATCGGCGAGCTTGAAGCCGAGCTGCTCCACGCCGGCCTTGATTGTGCGCGCCGTGTCGCCGACACCGGTGTTGATCAGAATGTGGCCCTGCGGTGTGGTAATCAAGAAGCTGGACAGGTCGTACGAGCCGACCCAGTAGATATTCCCGATGATCCTGAACGGTGGGAACGATCGCGTCCAGCTCGGGTCGTCCTGTGCGCGGGTGGACGAAGCGAATGCGAGGGAACCAAGAATCAGGAGCGCGATCGATCGTTGCCGCATGATCGGATTATCCACGAATCCCCCGGCGCGTCCGCCACAGCGTAAAATGACGCCAGCGCCCGGTCACTACTGAGGGTCCCCGCCATGCGCATGGACGACGCGCGAGAGAGCGAGAATGTTGAAGATCGCCGCGGCATGGGTGGCCGCGGATTTCGGCCCGGCGGCGCCGGAGGGCTCGGCATCGGCGGCGTCATCCTGCTTCTGGTCGTCAGCTACTTCCTCGGCGTGGACCCGAGTCAACTCCTCAACGATTCGGGTGTGAGTACGGGCGGCGCGCCACCGGCCAGCACGCCTGCCGGGCCGCCAGGTTCCGATCCGGCCGGCGAATTCGCGAAGAAGATTCTCGCGGATACCGAGGACACGTGGACCATTATCTTCGAGCGTTCGGGGCAGCAGTACTCGAAACCGGTGCTCGTGCTGTTCTCAGACGCTGTGGACTCCGCATGTGGCCAGGCGGGGTCGGCCACGGGACCGTTTTACTGCCCGGGCGATCAGAGGGTCTATCTCGACCTGAGTTTCTTCCGAGAGCTCGACCGGCGGTTCGGGGCTCCTGGCGACTTCGCGCAGGCCTACGTCATCGCGCACGAGATCGGCCATCACGTCCAGAACCTGACGGGCAACCTTACGAGGGGCGGCGGCTCGCGCAGCCGTTCCAACGCGCAGTCGGTGCGCCAGGAACTCCAGGCGGACTGCCTGGCCGGCGTCTGGGGTTATGCGGCGGCGAGGCGCAATCGCCTCGAGCCGGGCGATGCCGAGGAAGGGCTCAGGGCGGCTGCCGCCATCGGCGACGATCGTCTGCAACAGGAGAGTCAGGGCAGGGTCGTCCCGGATTCCTTCACGCACGGATCGTCGGCGGATCGCGTGGCGGCGCTGAAACGCGGCCTGCAATCCGGCGAAGTGGCCGCATGTGGCCTCGGCCGCTGAACGCCTGCCAGCGGATCCCTACGGTTCGTCGCCGCTCGGGCCGTAGATTTGCGGAACGGTCGATCCCATCGGGCGCAGGTAGGTGGAAATCTGCCCTCGATGGTGCACGATGTCGAAGAGAAAGCTCCACGCCATCGGCGATGCGGGCCGTTGACCGCCGAAGAACTCGAGCGTCCCGTCCCAGCGTGCGGCCGGCAGCGCTTTCCACCGTCCGACGATCTCCGCGCTCTGCCTGTCGTACGCCTCGACCAGTTCCTTGATGGTCGCCGGCGCCTGCGGCGGCTTCCACTCGGCCTTGCCGGTCTCGACCGCGTCGATGATCATTTTCTCTTCGCACGCGATCTGCCACGCAATCTCGCGCGCGGTGCGGGACTTTGGATCCGGACGGTAGTCGGACCCTTCAGGTATGCGCGCGATCACCTTGCGCGTGGTCTTCGCTTCGTTCTCCCAGAACTTCGTGAAGAGCGCTCGTTCGTCCATGCCGCCTCCCCTAGTGCTCCCTCAGTATGCATCGCCGCTGCGTGGCGACGCACGTGCCATGCCAGTTGAGCCGTTGAAATTGGACGAAGTGGAGTGCGAGGATTGGCCCACGCAACCCGGCGTTAACCAGACGAGGAAGCGGCTTATGAAGAAATACGGCACGTTGCTGGCGGTCGTTATGCTCCTCGGCGTCCACGCGCCCGCGCAGCAGTTTCCGCCGGGCTTCGTCGATCCCGCGCCGATCCTGGCGGCCGCAGCCAGGGAAATCGGTGAAGCGAATTTCAAGTGCGTGACGTTTTCGGGGACCGGCTACGGCGGCGCCGTCGGGCAGACGTTCGAACACGCCGTCAACGTCGACTGGCCTCGCATCGACGCGCTGGCCAACTACACCCGCACCATCAACTGGGAAACCGGAACGAGCAAAGAGACGTTCGATCGCAAGCCGGGCTTGAATCCCGCGTCGTGGAAGTACGGCCTCGGATGGGTGGACGGGACGCCGGCCCAGAAGAATCTCCGGCAAACCCATCTCACCAACGGCAAGTATTCATGGTCCATCGACGGTGACGCGCCTCCCGTGACAGCGTCGCCCGAAGACGCCGAGCGCTACCAGCTGGATTTGTGGATGAATCCTCCCGGATTCATCAAGGCGGCT
>Ga0193696_1000298_pt1 | contig 18676 bp, 35 predicted proteins | sample L3m1metaG_FD_145074 | JGI IMG/M metagenome (GOLD analysis project Ga0193696, IMG submission 145074) | Soil microbial communities from a riparian zone of the East river system, Colorado, United States - L3m1 | ecosystem: Environmental > Terrestrial > Soil > Riparian zone | place: USA: East River... | reverse complement strand
TAAGCCGCCGTTCCCGTCGCCTTTTCCCTTCATCAGCTTCCCGTAGTTGATGCCATAAGGTGGGTCGGTGATGACGGCATCGACTTTGCCCAGCGTCGGCAGGATGTCGCGGCAATCGCCCAGGTAGAGCGTCGCGTTCTCGATGATGACTTTGTGCATTTAGATCAGTCCGAGTTGCTCTTGCGGCTTCAGCGGCTCGGGCATGAAGAGCGGCCGTTGGTTGTACGCTTGCTCGATGCGGTGGCAGGCGATGTCGAAGGTCGCAGGGTCTATCTCGCAGCCGATGAACTTGCGGCCGGTCCTCATGCAAGAGATGCCGGTCGTCCCAGCGCCCATGTGCGAGTCGAGCACCGTCGCGCCCAGGCGCGTGTAGTCCATGACCAGTGCGTCCATGAGCGCGGTTGGTTTGCCGCCCATGAGTGCCTTATCATTCCATCCAGGCCCAGCGATGTAGCCTCCAGGCAGCGTGCCCCATTTGTGCGCGGCCTTTGTGCGTGCGACGACGATCCAGTCCGTCCAGCTTGACGGCCCGTCGCCCGATAGGCGAATGCTGCGTCCAGGTTGGTAGAACGGCAGCGGCGAGAATGTACAAAGCCCCCGTTGCTCCAACGCTGCGCGCACTTGCATGGCGAGGTTGCTATCGGTCATCCAGACGACCCAGGACACCGACGCAGCGACGTAGGCGTCGGCCAGCGCAAGCACGTCGGCCTGGGTCAGCGCCGAGTAGCCAAGTGTCGAGCGCACAGCGCCGTCGTTGCCAGCGCGCGAGCCAGCGTCGTGCCCGGTGTGGCACTGCTCCGAGTAGGGTGGGTCGGTGATGACGGCGTCGACCTTTGGCAGCGATGGAAGTATCTCGCGGCAATCGCCCAGGTAGAGCGTTGCGTCTCCGACGATGACGGGGCTATTCATTCGATCCTCAGTTGCACGGGTGGTTTAAATGGTTCGGGCTCAAAGAGGGGACGCTGCGCGTAGGCCAGCGCGATTCGTTCGCAGGCGATGTCGAAGTACTTTGGCAGGCGCTCAATCCCAATAAAGCTGCGGCCCAATTGTACAGCAGCAACGCCGGTGGTCCCTGACCCCATGAATGGGTCGAGCACGGTCTGCGGGTTGTTTTTGCATTGCGCGATGCACCAGTGCATAAGCTCGAGTGGTTTTTGTGTTGGATGGACGCGGCCGTCGCCAGTTGCAGCGGCGGTGCTCAGCGATTTGATGCGAGCGTTGGCGTCTTGATTCGTCCAGGCGAACTCGCAGTCGGCGTAGCTGAAGTCGCGGATCATTTTATCCCAGACGAGGTAGCAGCGCGAAGGCGGGAGGTCGAAGTAGTTGCCGCCCCAGAGGATCGCGACCTCGCCCATTGCGACGACCAGTTTGATCAACATGTTATCGGGCGGCGCAGTGTCCCAGCAAACGTCCTCGTAGTAGTCCTTGCTCCATTTCGAGGTGCCGTTGATAAACTTCTTGGACGATGCGCCGATGCCATAAGGCGGATCGGTGATGACCGCGTCGACCTTTGGCAAGGATAAAAGTATCTCAGCGCAATCGCCCAGGTAGAGCGTTGCGTTCCCGATGACCACTGGACTCATGTTGTACCTTCGTTTGATAGCAGCACTAATTTCTTACGCAGCCATCTCGCGCGGCCCGTTTTGATCAAATGTAGCGCAGCTCCGCGCACTTGCAAATAGGTTAGATTGCACCAGCACGCGATATCCATTTCCGTCATCGGTCCTTCGTCGCGCACAGCGCGCTCGACGTGCCACGATGGACCGCGCGGCGCAAGCACCGGCACGCTGCCTATTGAGCGCACATGATAATTTACGCCCATGTCATCGGCCGCAGCCATAAGCTCGTCGGCGTTGTATCCCAGGTGGCGGCAGGCAAGGCCCATCAGGACGCCCACAAAGCGTGGGCCATGCGCTTCATCGCGCGGTGTCAGCCGGTGCGCGGCCTCGTGGAGGATGACCCACGGATTGCGCGCCCAGGTCGGCAGGGTAATGCGGTGGGAATGGTGGGCAATGGCGCTACGCTGGCCCCAGGCGGGCCGTTCGATGGGCGGTGGGGCAACCCTAGCGCGCCCATAGCGCCCGCGCTCCGTGCGCCAGATCGGGGTTAGGTAGTTTTGGCACTCTTCCAGGGTCTTGAAGGTACCGGTCCAGTGCGTCGTTTTTGTGACGAACTTCTCCCAGGCGTAGACCCTGCTGCGCTGATTGTCACGCGGCCGACGCATCGTCTGCTTCTGCGAGCCACTCGATTGCTTCGCGTGCGATAGGTGCATCCCATCCAAACATCGACGCCTGCACTGCGGATCGAAGCACCGCTTCGCTTGCATATCGCTCGTTCAACTCTTCATGGCTCGGGTGGTACACCGGCCAATATCCCTTCTCGCCCAGCTTGACGGCGATGGTGGGTGCGTCCGTCTCGACAAGCGCCATGTGCGCCGGGACGAAGATCATGTTCTTGGTTTGCGGCAAAGCGCCGACGCTGGGTTGCATGAGTGGTACCTTTCTGTTGGTTTGGTTAATCTGCGTGCGGGCAATTGCGCGCAACGCTGCGTGTTGCTCTGGCTGCAAGTATATACCACGCACTTCGGTCTTGCCTTCTAAGGTGCGTCGCGCGCGGTAAAGCGATTGGCGTTCTGCAATGGTTAGTGCGGTCATTCTTCCATCTCGCGTAAAGCGATGCGTGCTTCGATGGCGTCGGCTTCGGCTTCAAGCTGGCGGGCCTGAATCAATAGACGCCATGCGTGCAGCACGATCATCGTGCGGGCTTTGATGCGCAGTGCTTGCGCCTGCGCGCGGAGTTCTTGAGCGTATTTCATAAAAGGGCTTCAGCCCACCATGTAGTAGTTATTGAGTTGGGTCTGTGCTTCGGCCCAGGTCCGCGCGTCGATGACGCAGGGGTGGACGCCGCCCACCTTGCGGGTGTAGTCGATGGCAAGGATGCCGGGGTTGCCTTTCGTGGGCTTGATGAGGTCCAGACCTTTGATCTGGGTTGCGCGGATAACGTATTGCTTGGCGGTCATGTTTTGCTTTCTACTTAGGCGAAGCTGGCGCTGAGGAATTCAACAAAAAACCCAGCGGCTTCCATCTCGTTTTGGACAATGTCCATCGCGGCGCTCAGGTCGTCGGCGTGGACGACCTTTGTGACTTCGGCTTGGCCGCGACATTTGATGGTGACTTTGATCTTGTTCATGCTGGGCTTTCTGTTGGTGTGCCCAGATTATAGCACGTCGTTAAAGCGTAACCCTGCAACCGCTTCTTCTGGCGTTGCCGCTTGCCGGATAATGCTTGGCTTGCCGGTCACTGGGTCAGGCAGCTCGGCGTCGGCCACAAACCATTGGACCGCGTCGAAGCGCGTGTGGACCGCAAAGAGGGCGTAGCGGTCAAACTCGCCAAAGAAGGTTTTGTCGCTGGCTTGCGAGCCAGCGTCCAGGGGGTTGTTTGCGGGAGCGCTAGGGAAGTTCATCGGTGTTCTTTCAGGCAGGGAAGTCGGTGCGCTTGACGGTCCATTTGTCGGTGATGGGCTTGCCGGTCTCGTCCTCGTCGATGGCGACGTGCACCACCGTCCGCAAAATCTGGGCAAAGCGTTTTTGTCCCGTTTTGTTGAACTCGATCTCAAAAGGGAAACCGTTCAGCGCGCCCCAGGAGTTGTCAGCGGCCAAGTAGAACTCGGCCCAGTGTTTCCGGCCGCTTTCGTCGCGCCACTCGATCTGGCCTACGGGTTTCTTCATGGGGGCTCCAAGGTGGGGGGTGGTTTGCATGCTTCGATTATAGCACGCCGTTATCCCATAACGGCGTGTTTAATTTTAGCCGCGCGGCCGGTGCGCGCAAGCGACGAAAATCACGTTCGGCTCGTCCTTGCGGAACACCGCGAGCCATTCCTGGGCGGTCGCTTCGGTCACGCCGCGCTCAGCGACCCAATGGTTGCCAACGGCGGCGTTGGTACGGCGGCTCCAGAGCGTGAGCGGTCGGTTCGTCATCATTTCTAGCTTTCTGTTTCGGGTGGGCATGATGCGATTATAGCATCCTGTTATCGCGTCACGCTTCGGTCGGGAGGTTGGTCAGCGTTTCGTCGTGCGTGTCCACGTTCAGGTCGATCTCGGCGTCGGGCATGTCGATCTCCAGGTCTTCGAGGTCGACGTTTTGCCACGCTTCGATCATCTCGCGCACGCCTTCGCCCTTCTCGCTTTCCTGCCAACGCTCGGACTTCTCTTCGAAGTCGTTCTCCCAGTCCTGGGAAACGTCGGCGGCGAAGAAGCGCGCTTCGCTAAGCACGCCGTTATAGGCGTCGAGCGCTTCTTGCAGCGTGTTGCGCGCGATGGTCAGCGCGTCGTTGAAGTCGGTCACGGCGGTGTCGACCTTGGCGCGTTCCTCTTCGAGGCGTACGGCCAGCGCGTCGCGCGCCCTTGTTTGTTCTGCTGAGAGTTTGAATGTCATGCTTTGCTTTCTTTGGCGGTGGTTGGGAAATTAAAATCTGTTCGGCAGATCGTGGTCGGCCATGATGCAGTTGATCAGACCGCGTGGGCCTTCGTGCAGCCGCATATAGGCGCGGAACGCTAGCTTGTCGCCGGTGTTGTCCAGGCGGCGCAGCTCCTTCCACGCTGGCTCGTTCATTGCCTGCAGCTCTTGCCGGGTGAACTTGCCAAAGAAGTCCAGGGTTGCGTTTGGGTTGGCTTCGAAGAATTTTGCGTGTTTCATGATCAGCGGACGTATTTGTTGCGAATGAGGTAGTCGAGCAGCGCGTCGTGCGTGCCAGTCTTGATCTTGCCGGTGTATTGGCCTTTGCGGTTCGTCAAGTTAATGTAGTGAACCGTCTTGCCTTCGCGCATGAGCGTGCCAATGATGCACGATGCGATGATCTTGTCTTCGAGCTTGCTGATCTTGTCGTGCTTCTCGATGTCGCGGTTGATGCCGCGCATCCAGCGGCCTTCTTCGATTTGTTCGGTTGTCTTGCGTGTCATTATCTGCTTTCTGTTGGTGTGCCGCAATTATAGCATCAGTACACAATCAGTTCCAAGCAGTGGCGTGCCTCGCGGATGCAAGCAATGGCGTGGTCCAGGTTCTTGTCGGCAAAGAGGCGCGCGTCAGCGATGCGACGCTTGGCGATCTGGTGATAGGCGTTGCGCGCTGGCTTCGGCACTTTGCGTGCGCGTGCTTCGAGCACCTTGACGGTTGCGAGGACTTCGGCGGCGGTTTCGATTTTCATTCTGTGCTTTCTGTTGGTGTGCAGGTATTGTAGCACAGCCCTTGCGGGCTGTTTTGCTTTAGGCGTATGTGGTCAAGGTGCCGTAGAAGCCAGCGAAGTCCGGGTCGGTGCAAGGTGCATACACACCATCCTTTGCCAATGCGCCCAGGTATCCCGACCATTGCTTCGGCGTAATCGCGTCCTTGACCTTTGCGTAGGCGTTGTCGAGGTTGACCGTGTTGCCGTATTCAATGGATGCCAGCATGGCGAGGTGCGCGGCCAGCTTCAGGTTGCCTTTGATCAGGGCGATGCTCAGGAGGTGGGCTTTGACTTTGGTCATTTGGTGCTTTCTGTTTGGGGTTGCGATGTGGCAATTATAGCATCGCGTTATCGCGTCACGCAAGTCTTTGCGGCTTTTGTTGCTTTTGTGCGAGCTTGCTTGGCGCGCAGCGCAGCCCAGTAGGCGACCACAACACGCGCCCTTGCCAATTGGTGCGGCTCAAATTTGTCCGCGCGTGCGACCATGTCGGCGGCGGTGCCCAGGGTCATCGTGAGGTCTTGCTTGCTGATCTTCATTCTGTGCTTTCTGTTGGTGTGCCGCAATTATACCATCAATCGCGTCGCTCAATTAAACAACGGCGGTACACGCCAGATTCACCGCGCACTGGCCTAACTCGAAAGCCAAGTTCCTCCAGGTCTTCGACGTTCTGTACGCTTAGCGTCCGAGTTGCCGTGCGGATGTTGGGGTGCCTATTAAAGTAGACGACCATCTCGTCCACCGTGTTTTCCTTGTCGCGTTGCTTCATGCTTTGCCTTTCAGAGTAGTCGCAGTTCAAAGTAGGAACCGGTTTCCAGTAAGCGTTTAACCGCTTCCAGCGCGTCGATTTTTCCGACCAAGCGATTGTAGCTTGATGCGACGCTGGGGTTTTCCCTTTGCTCGCGCAGCGCTGGCAGGCGTGCGCGCAATTCGTTCAGGGTGTAATCGACGGCCATGAGTGGGGGGTTAATTTTCACAGTGCGCTGCCGAAGAATTCGTTGATCTCGGTCAGGGTTTCGCTGACGTGCGCGAGGTCGCCTACTTTGCCCCAGGAGGCGAAGCTGTCGGAACCGGGCTTGACCGGCGTGGTTTTGTGCTTGGCGAGCTTGGCTTGCAAGGTGGCGATCTGGGCTTCGATGTTAGCGACGTGCATCGCGTAGGCTGCGGCGGCGGTGGGCTTGGAGGTCATTTGCTGCTTTCTGTTTGGGGTGTCGATGGCGCAATTATAGCGTGCGGTTAAAGCGTAACGCAATAGGGGCTAAATAAACCCGACCTGCTTGGTCGGGCTTTGCCTGCTTTACAGCACTTTGGGGCGGTTGATCGTCGTCTGGGCAACGCCGTTGTAAGCAGTGTGCTCTTTGATCGTTGCCTTGACCGTTACCGTCTCGCCTTGCTTGCCAAGCTCCGAAGTGCCTTTGTACACCACCGAGTTGCCGTTGGCGTCGGCGCAAATATGCAGGTAGGAGGTGCCGTACATGCCTTCCATTTCCATCAGCTTATTGATCGTCAGCGTAAAGGTCTCGCGCTGGCCGATTGTGCTCAGGTGGCGTCCAGAGGTTGCCGGTGCGTTGCGGGCTGCGACCTTCGCGGCTGCTTTTTCTTTCTGCTTGGCAAGCATGCTGCGACCTGCGTTCAATTGGGCAGGGCTTAGCGTTCCGCGCTCTTCGTAGGAAGCCATCAGGGATTTTGCAAACTCGGACCAGTTGGACGCTTGGCGCAGGCAGTCGAGGACTTCCTGGGCGTCGGTGTTCTCGCGGAAGAACTTGTCTTGCGAGGCGTTCTTGATCCGGCGCTTGATGGCGGCTTCGTAAGCGGCTTCGTCTTCGATCACGCGGACTCGGGTGAATGTGTGGTTGGCGTTCATTTCGTGCTTTCTGTTTGGGGTTGCGATGGCCCAACTATAGCACGCCGTTAAAGCGTAACGCAATAGGGCCAGCCATAATCCCGACTAAATTAGTGGGGATTGATTTGGCTATTGCCCAGCTAGCAACAATGTGTTAGCAAATATGCCTTGGTTTTGCGCCGGACATGGCGTACCGTGTCCGTGGTTTGCTTATGTCCGGCTTAACACTCATCGCATCGGCTGCACCTCCTCCTAAGCTGGCGGTGCTGCTGCGGGCCAAGGCACGGCCGTTACGTCGGGGGCTGTTGCGATGCAAACGCTGCGGCTCCCAGACCTACGCCCGCGTCGTGAACGGCGCTATCCAGGGCAGGCGCGGGCCAACTGGCGGCACGGTCATCTACGCCTGCGTCTGCTTCGATTGCCTGATGGGCGGCATTACCACCGCGATGATCTGGGACATGGAATCCATCGCATCCGATCCAACTCCCAAGGGGAATTGAAGCATGTACCTGACGCGAAATGTCATGATGAAATACCGCGCACCCGATCCTGATCCTCCAGGCGGCGGCGGCGCTCCACCACCTCCACCGCCCCCAGCCCCACCGGCAATTCCCGAGAACCTGAAGCCCGTCGTGCAAGGCATGATCGAGGCGGCTGTCAATGAGCAGGTCGCAGGGCTGAAGGCAAAGAACGGCGAGTTGATTGGCAAGGAGAAAGAACTCAAGGCCAACCTCGCGCAGTTCGAAGGCATCGATCCTGAAGCCGTTCGCACCATCCTCAAGAGGTTTGTGGACGATGAAGAGGCGGGCCTGATCAAGCAAGGCAAGCTAGACGAGGTGCTCAATAAGCGCACCGAACGTATGGCTGCGGATTGGGACAAGAAGGTCAAGGCGGAAACCGCGCGGGCCGACAAGCTGAAAGCGAAGGCCGACAAGCTGGCCGAACGCGCAATGGCCGAATCAATCATCAAGGCATCGCAGAAGGCAGGAGCGCTGCCTGAAGCAACTGAGGACATCGTGCTGCGCGCTAAGGGCGCGGGCTGGACCATCGACGACGATGGCAACGTGATCGCTATGAACGGCGATACCGTTGTCTTCGGGAAGGATGGCAAGACGCCACTCACACCCGAGGAGTGGGCTGCATCGCTGCGCGAGAACGCGCCACACCTCTGGCCGAGGGCACAGGGTTCCGGTGCAATGGGCACCAACGGCGCTGCCAAAGGCGGTCCCGATCTTTCAAAACTCCCGCCCGAGGCACGCATAACCCAATACCGCGCTCAGCAGGCGGTGGGGGCATCGCGCTAGAGGTGACATCCTTTAAGGTGATCAAATGGCACTGACACTCGTCGAAGCCGCCAAGCTGAACTCTGGCGACATCGTGCGCTCTGCCGTCATCGAAATGTTTGCGCAAGAATCGGACATCCTCCAGGTCTTGCCGTTCGATGACATCGCAGGTAACGCACTGAAGTACAACCGCGAAGGCTCGCTCCCAGGCATCAGCTTCCGGGGCGTGAACGAGGCATTCCCGGAGTCGTCCGGCGTGCTGAATCCGCAGACCGAAGCACTGGTGATTGCTGGCGGCGATCTGGACGTGGACCGCTTCATCATCCAGACGCAAGGCCAAGGTGTGCGCGCAACGCATGAGCGCATGAAAGTGAAGTCCCTCGCGGCGGGCTGGACGCAGAAGTTCATCAAGGGCGATTCATCGACCAACCCACGCGAGTTCGACGGCCTGCAGAAGCGTCTGGTGAATGCGCAAGTCATTTCGGCAGGCGCGGCATCAGGCGGCTCTCCGTTATCGCTCGGTGTGATCGACGACGCAACCGATACCGTCGACAACCCGACGCACTATCTGATGTCCAAAGCCATGCGCCGGAAGTTCACGGCAGCGGCGCGCACGACGGCCGTCGCAGGCTTCGTGACCTACAGCGCGGACGCATTTGGTCGGCGCATCTCGAACTACAACGATATCCCGTTGCTCGTCGCATACGGTGCGAACGGCGGCGACGACATCCTGGGCTTCGACGAAGCAGCGGCATCGGGTCCGGCAACGGCAACGTCGCTCTATATCCTGAGCATCGGTCCCGGCCGCATCCAAGGAATCCAGAACGGCCCAATGGACGTTCGCGACCTGGGCGAGCTGCAAGCCGCGCCAGTGTTCCGCACTCGGGTCGAATGGTACAACGGCATCGTGATTGAACACGGTCGTGCCGCTGCGCGCATTCGGCACATCAGCAACGCAGCACTCGTTGCTTAAGGAGAACAAACATGGCTTCTCGCACTTATGACAATCTGACGCTGCTGAAAGACGCAGGCGTTGTTACCGTTGACGCTGCCGCGCAAGTGGCCGGTGCTGCTCGCGTCGTTGACGTAGGCGATGCGCACTTGGATGCCATCGCTGTTGTCGACACCAGCGCCGTCGACGTATCTGGCGGCAACGCCTACACCGTGCGCATCCAAGGCTCGCTCCTGCTTGCCTTTGGCACGCCGGTCGAACTCGCAGCACGCGAAGTGAAGACGACGGGGCGTCTCGAGATCCCGTTCAACAACGAGGTCAGCGGCGTCTACTACCGTTACATCCGTGCCTTCAACGACACCAGCGGTGCTACGCCGACGATCAACAGCACGATCTTCCTGGCAAAGCCATAAGGAGCACACAATGAAAATCGGACTACGCTATACCGGCGACGATGAAGCGCTCAACAAGAAATTGGAAGCGACTGAAGGCGTCCAATACTTCGAGCCCATCGACGCACGTGAGATTCTCTCGTCGCCTGGGCAGGACTACGAGATCGACGAAGAGTCACGCAAGCTGATCGGCATGCAATTCGATCCGCGTCTGAAGGGCGAAGGCGACGACGCCGTCAACATCCCGCAACTGCAAGGCGCGGACGCCGAGTTGCAGACGGGTCTGTCGGCCGAGAAGTATGGCCGCAGTCAGGTCGTCAAGGCGGTGCCGGACGTGGCACCCACGGCAATGAATCCGATGACCACGTCGGGTCGGCCGTTGGACATCGACGAGGTCGGCAAGGACGCGCCTGTCGATCCGCGCGCAGGGTACCAGCAAGCGAAGGAAACGTCGCGCGCATCTGAAGGCATGACGACCGACGAGATGCGCACTGCGCTCAAAGAGAAGAATGTTCAATTCCCGGCCGATGCGAAGAAAGCAGAACTCGCGGAATTGGTCGACCGTCACAACGCGCGCTAAGCGCGACGTGAGAACGACGTGGCTGCTACAGCTACGAATCCAAGGCTCTTTACTCTTTCAGGAGAATTTCTCATGGCAAAACCCGACGATCCAGGCTCGCAAGGTCGTAGCAACGCACCCGGTCAAGGCGGCGGCGCACCCGGCAAGAGCGGCGAAGCTGGGCGCGGTCACTCGCCCGAGGCGAAGGCCGAACGCGAAGCGCGGCGTGCGCGCGGCGAGAATGTGCCCGAGCCACCGGAAGACGAACAAAGCGGCCCGACGACTGCCCCAGGCGGCGACGAGCCGACGATCAATCCTCTGAACAAACCCTAACCGGCGTTCTCCTGTGTCCGTAGTTGGCGGACGTAAGTTACTCCGGCCCAACGGCCGGAGCTTTTTAATCGAGAGGCTAAAGATGACAACTGCAAAGAAGGCAAGCGCATCTATCGTTGACGATGAAGCTGCGCTCGTCGAAAAGATTGCTCAGGACATCCAGCCGACAGGCGGCGTCGAGGTCCGGCAGAACGCAAAGGCGTTGCCAGCGTACGCAAGCGAGCCAGCTAACGGTGCGCCGTCGACTGGGCCAAGTGCAGAGACAGGCATGACGGCGGTTGTCGATAGCTCGCAGCCGGTGTCGAGCGCGGATGCTGCGCCTGTGCGGATGGTGAATGCTGAGGGCGTCGAAGCTGAGATCGATGCGGACAACGTGAAAATCCATGAGCGTTCCGGCTGGAAACGCGTCAAGGAAGAAGAGGCTTGAAGCATCATGCCAGTAGCCGTCTACCCGGCTCCCGGTTATGATTCCTTTATCAGCCTAGAGGATGCCAATGCATATTTGACGGCTCTCGGATACGCGAAAAACGTTTGGGACAATAAGTCGACAAGCGAGCGTGAAGCAGCACTGCGACGTGGGACACAATTCATCTATGCGCGTCGTCTGTTGCCCGAGGCATTGTGGGACACCACGACGACACCGGCGACGGCGCGCGTGCATCCGAACGTCGCTGCCGCAACAGCCGAAGCCGCGCGGCGGCACGTCGAAGGTAGTTTGTATGGCGACCTGCCTTCTGCGCCGGTCCTCGAGAAAACAGTTGGGCCGCTGACGCTGCGTTATGGTCAGCCGACTATTACGAGCGAAGCGGCGCGGTATCCAGTTATCACAGACTTGCTCTATGGCCTGACGTACACAAACTCGTCAGGGTATGGCGCTGTGACTTTTGAAAGAGTGTGATGGCATCTGCGCTATACGGCGAGCTAGCCCAGGCGGCGGTCGACCTGCTCAATGAGCTAGGTCAGATCGTTCTGCTCACGCGCTCAGCCGCAGGTAGCGGATACGATCCAGATCAAGGCGTCGTCGAAGATGGCGGCGAACAAGTGTGGAGTGCAAATGGTGTTGAGTTTGAATATGCGCAACGTGAAGTCGACGGTAGTCTCATACAAAGTGGAGATCGTCGCGTGCTTATTGCTCCTAACTTGGGCACGATGCCGCAGAGCGGTGATGTCGTCACGCTTGGTGCATATCGTCTCGAAGTGGTGGAGTCACGCCCGCTACAACCTGCTGGCGTAGTCGTGCTGCATGAAGTGCAGGCAAGAGGTACATGACATGAGCTTCAGCGAAGACATCAGGAAATTCCAACGCAAGACGAATCTGTCGATGGACGTGATCGTGCGAAGGGCCATCATTCAAATGGGCGGTCGCATGGTTGAGATGTCGCCAGTCGACACCGGCCGGTTTCGCGGAAACTGGATGCCCGGTATTGGCTCGCCAAATACGTCGACTATCGAGGCAGTCGATCCTGATGGGTCGACGACCATAGCGCGCATCACTGCGGCCTTTGCAAATGTGCGGGCTGGCGGTGTTCTCTACGTCACTAACTCGTTGCCATACGCGAGGCGTCTGGAATATGGTTGGTCGAAGAAGGCTCCTTCACCTCCAGGTATTGTGCGCGCAACTGTGCAAAGCTATACGGCATATATAGCGTCGGAAGTTAGGGACGTTAAATGAGCATGCCGCAAATCCGTCGTGCACTCGAGAAGCATCTAGCGGCGCTTGCACCGGCTTTGCCTACAGCTTGGGACAACGTGTTCTTCTCGCCACCGGCCGATGGCTCGGTGTACCAAGAAGTGAAGATGATTCCCAATTCACCGATCAAGACGATGGATACGCTCACGATCATCGAGCAAGGAATGATGCAGGTTGCGTTGTGCTATCCGCAGGGTAAAGGTCCGAGGGACGCTGAGAACCGGGTTGACGCATTACGTGCTCATTTTCGTCGGGGCACGACGTTAGTCGAAGGCGGCATTTCAACGATCATTACTGAAGTTCCTGTCGTGGCTGCTGGTGTGCCTGACGAGGGACAGTGGAAGATTCCGGTGACTATCTATTGGCAAGCGCAAGTAGATAGTTGAAGATCAACGCGTTGTTCTTTGAGGACACATCATGGCAATCGCAAAAGGTGCAAACAAACTCTTGATCGCAAAGCGGCAAACTGTAAAGGGTACGCCTGCGGTCCCAAGCGTCGGCGGGCAAGTCATTCGTCGCGACACATCGACCTTCGACCGCACGAAAGAATCGTACACGACTGAATCTGAACAGACATCGCGCAAGCAACTCATGTCGTCGCGTCATGGCGCGGTGACTGTCAATGGCTCGGTGTCCTCGCTATTTTCGCCGGGTACGTTTGCGGACTTCTTCGCAGCGTTGCTGATGCGCGAGTTCACAGCCATCGCGCCCATCAGCGCCGTGACGGTCTCTGTCGCTGGCACTGGCCCGACATATACCTTCGTCCGCACGCTTGGCTCGTGGCTGACGGACGGCGCAAAGATCGGCCGCGTCATTCGCCCGACGCTGGGTCTCAACACGAACTCGCGGCGGAACTATCTGATCACTGCGGTGTCGGCACTGAGCATTTCAGTGCTGCCTCTCAACCGCAAAGCGCCGACGATTGAGTCGACCGTTTCAGGCTGCACGTTCACATTCCCAGGCGGCATCACGTTCGTGCCTGAGACGGGGCACACCGACATCTACTACACCTTCGAGGAATGGTTCCCCGAGGTGCCGCGCAGCCAGATCAATCAGGACTGCAAAGCGGCGTCGGTGAATGTGCGCTTGCCTGGGTCGGGTAACGCTGGACTGGACTGGACCTTCCTTGGCCTTGACCAGACCAAAGCTGCGACGCGCTATTTTTCGGCACCGACGAATGAAACGACAACCGGCGTCATGGTGGCGGCTGGCGGTGCGCTGATCGTGAATGGCACGCGTCGCGGCACGGTCACCGATCTTTCATTCAATCTCGATGCTCGCGGTGCGGTGGCTGACCCGGTCGTCGGTGACGTGATCCGACCGGACGTGTTCACCGGGAAGCTGATGGCGAGCGGAAGCTTCACGGCCTACTATGACAGTGCAGACATTCCCGATCTTTACGATGATGAAGTCGAGACGAGTATCGTCTCTGCGCTGGCGGCAAGCAATGCAGACACGGCGGACTTCAATACGTTTTCGCTGCATAAGATCAAGCTCAATTCCAGTACGCCTGATGACGTTGAGACAGGGCTGAAGCGCACGTACAACTTCGTCGCGCTGTTCAACGATGTCGGCGGGCCGTTGCTGGCTGCAAACGCGACGACGATTGAGCTTCAGGACAGCGCGGTCGTTCCTTCGTAAACAAAACTCAGGAGAAGCATCATGGCAGATGGCGACAAGCTCACAGGCACATTCGTCGGTACGTTCTCGGGCACGTTCACGCCTGCGCCTGCGCCATCACCAGCGCCGTCTCCGACGCCACCATCGCCTGCACCTGGGCCGACACCGGCACCGCCTGCGGTGCAAGCCGAGAGCCCCAGCGGCACGACGCTGCCGCCTGCGCCTGCCATCTTCGATAGCCAAGGCGTGCGGTGGTCCGTGGCCAACGACAAGATTCGTCGCGACGGCGTTGATACCGTTTCGTCGAACGTGGCGCTGCTGCTTTATCACAGCGGCGTCGTCTATCAAAAGAACAACGCTGGTGGCTGGTGGAAGTGGCAAAACAATACGTGGGTCGATTCCTTCGATCCGCGCGTCTCGACATCAGCACCGCCGTCATCGCCAGCGCCATCGCCTGCACCTGGGCCGACACCGGCACCATCAGCGGATATCCCGCTAGTGCAGTCGCACAATAATATGCTCCAGATGGGCAAGGACGTCACGTACTGGCTCGAAGACAATATGTGGGGCACGGCCGGTATGACGCGCGGCACCTACACAGGCGTCACCGGCAACAAGTACGAATCGTCATTCGGGCGCGGTGCAACCGTTGGCCCGAATGGTGAAGTCGCGTGGCGTGTTGCTTGGAAAGTGCCGAAGGGATCATCCGAGGTCAAGGGCTATCACGCCGTGCTGTTTGGTGCAAAGCCTGGGTATCAATCGGATTGGAATAATCCAAGCGGCTTCGCTATCACGTTGCCTGATGGAAGCGTCTCAACCAAGGCACCATCTGGTGCGACGCCTGGGTCGTTCTTGCCGATACCCGCGAATGGTCGACTGCCGCCGATCTACTGTTCATTCGATTATCGGTATCCAACGGGACGCCCGCAAGGTTTGGGTCAACTGACCTTCGACATCTGGTTGCAGGATAGTCCGCAACAGATTCACGGCTTCAAGTGCCCACCGATCTCGCATGAGATCATGATCATCCTCGACAACTGGGGTGGCTATGGTGCGTATCCAACGGGGCGTAATCCGGGTTGGTACAGCCATGACGTGACGCTTGATGGTCATCTCTGGCACGTGTTCTTTGTGCGGCCGTTCGCTGGTGGCTGGGCGTTCATCTGTTTTGTGCCGTCTACCAAGATCGATCCCGGCACGCTGAACCTTGCCACGATCTTGAACCATCTCACGACGCGCACGGCCAAGGATGGCAAGCCATTCGCAACAGGCAACGAGCATCTCGTCGATATCGAGTGCGGCGTCGAATCCGTCGAAGGCACGGGTGATGTGCAAGTGAGCAACTACAGAATATGGAAGTGATATGGAATTAGATCAAGTTCAGGAAGAGCCCAACACGCAGCGCGTTGCTGTTGCCTGGGATGAAGAGGGCGAGCCGACCGATGGCTTCATCATCGTCGGCAAAGACTCGGAAGAGTACCAGCGCACGTTGTCGGGTCAGCGGCAGAAGGCCATTCGTCGGCAGGCGGTCAAACGCACGCGCTTTGATCTCAAGAGCGAAGAAGGTGCGGAGCAGCTTGACGCTACGTTGCGGCAAAACGAGTTCGAGATTGCCGCTGCGGTAGTCGTCGGATGGTTTGGCTTTACGTCCAAGGGTCAACCAGCGCCATTCGTCAAGGAACGTGTGACGCAGATACTTGCCGTCAAACCAAGTTGGAAGGATCGCATCCTTGCAGCACTCGAGGATGAGGCGGGTTTTTTGAAGCCATCACAGTCGACATCTGCTCATACGTCGAAGCCGGTGCTCGCGGTGGCAAAAGAGGTAAAGACGGCGTAGCGTTGATCGAGACGCTGCATGTTGTTGAAAGGATGACGGGTGTTGCTCCTGACGAACTCACTGAACTTCGCAGCCATGTGCTGCCTCCTGGGACTGACTATCTTTGGGAGTGGTTCATTCGTCTTAGCAGCACGCGCACACCGGGCTTTGGTGGCTTTGCAGCTATCTCAGAGGCAGAGTTGCGCGCCTTCTTTGCTAACCGAAACATTGAGCCGACGCCGTGGGAATTCGACACGCTCGTTCGTATGGATAAGGCTTTGCGCGATGCATCTGCTGACGACGAGAAGAAGCCTGCCGAAGAAGTCGAGGAGTAGTCTGTGGACATAACTACACTTGGCATCGGTCTTGACTCGCGTCAAGTTGACGACGGGAGAAGGGCGCTCGATGACTTTTCGAAGTCTGCTGAGAAAGCAGAGAAGGCCGCTGAAGGTGTTGGCAAAGGCGCGAAGAAGGGTGCCAGCGATGTAAAGAGTTTTGAAGATCAAATGACTGCGGCGTCGGTCAAGGGTGCTCTTTTTGCTGACGCTATTCAGAAGGGTGTGCAGATAGCAATTGATGCCGTCAAGCAACTTTATGCATTGATGTCAGAGGCGGGTGATTACGCAGACCTTGCCGATATGACAGGCGCATCTGCGGTCAACATTGCGAAGCTCCAGACGGCGGCAGATGTGGCCGGTATATCCATGCAAAGCATGGCAGGCCACATGAGTGCGATGACGCGGATACTCAAGGCGACCGATGAAGAAGGCGACAAAGCAGCGCGAGCGTTGGCGCGCATCAACATCAAGTACGAAGACTTCATAAAGCTGGACCCGGCAGAACGCGTTGCGGCGCTCGGTGTTGCAATGGGCAAGTACGCAGATGGCGTTGAAAAGACAGAGATATTGCAGGCTGTGGCTGGCCGAGGTGCTGCTGAACTAGGTAAGGCAATAAAGGTTCTCGCAGATGAGACAGCGTTCGCAACGCGACTCAATAATGAAATGATTCAGTCGGTCGATGGCTTGAATGACGCTAACGCTGAATTCACATCGAAGTCGCGACAATACATTCAAGCGATACTAGTTGGCACTGTACCTGCGACCGAGGCATTCAAGCTCGTGATTAAAGAGACGACTGCATCCATGTTTGGGATGGGCGATGCGGCTGATGCACTCGGTGCGAATCAAGGGGCGAACAGTTTTTCTGAAGCTGTCGGGCACGGGCTTGCTGGTGCAATCACTGCTTTTCAGTTGATCTACCGGGTTGTTGAAAGTGTCATCAATGCTGTAGTGTCGTTAATTAAAGTCATCATCGACTTGGGTACGATGGACTTTTCAGCGGCATACAAGACCGTAGAAGATTTGGGCGAGAAGATAAAATCTATTTGGTCCGAAGATTTTGCCGCGATCTCTTTTGGCAACACGCAAGGCTTCAAGGGAAGTTTTCAAAAGAAGCTCGATCTGATGTCCAAGGCTGCGCGAGAAGCAGCGGCAATGGCAGCGGGCGGTGAAGGTTCAGAAGAGGCGAAGGAAAGAATACGTCAGGGGCAAACCGACAAAGAAATAGCGGACGCCAAGAAGAAGGCAGATGAACTCGCAAAGATTGCGAAGAAGGCTGCCGAAGATGCAATCAAGCTAGCGCAAAAACAAGCCGATGATTTCGACAAGATCGTCGGCGGCGGCACTGCGAAGGCTGCTGGATACAACGATGACTTCATCGACTCGATGAAGATCATTAATGCCGAAAGCAAGAAGCGCAACTACACCGAAGAGCAGTACCGCACTATTGTTGATTCGCTGCTGAAGCAGCAACCGTTCTATGTGCAACAGCTCAAAGAGCAAGCTGAAGCGATGGAGAAGTACGTCGAGCTTGAGCAAAAGATGATCGACAAGGCGGCAACAGATGATGCCGCTACGCTAAAGGCATCAGCAGAAGCGGCGACGGCGGCAGAAACAGAACTCAAAAACTTCGGCAAGCTGAAGAGCGAGATTGCCGAGACGACGTTGCTGCGATTGAAAGATACGCTTGAGATGGTCAAGGCCGATCCGGTTAGCCGTGCCTTTTATCAGCAGCAAATTTCGGATCAACAAAGAGTCGTGAATGCGTTGAAGGGCACAGAGTTGCTTGAGGCGCATAAGAAGTTAGCGGATGAAGCGAAGAAGGAATACGACAAAGCCTGGGAGCAGGTCGGACAATCGTTTGCCGATCAACTCATGCAAGGCGGTCGCTCTGCATCCGACTACATCAAGAATCTATTCAGGACGATGATTCTTCGTCCGACAGTCATGGCCGCATTTTCTGGCGGCGGTAGCGGCGGCGGTGCTGGCGGTGGCGGCATCAACATGGGCAACGCGACAAGCATGTACGGGATGTACAACGCCTACAGCAGCGGCATGGGCTTGTCAGGGATGGCGGGCGGCGCAGGGGTCGGTGGCGCGGTGGGCAATATTGCGGCGGGCTACGCCGGGGCTACAGGCGGCGGCTTGGCGTTGTCAGGGGTGGGCGCGGCCGGACCCATCATGTCGACCAGCGGGGCGGCTGGCGCGGCCTTTGAGGGCTACATGGCCTCGACGGGCATCATGGCTGCGGAAGGCGGCACCCTGGCCGGTGCAGCCGGTGCCGGTGCAGCCGGTGGTGCCGGTGCGGGCGCGAGTGCTGCGCTCGCTGCGGTGCCGGTTGCCGGGTGGGTCGCGCTCGCGGCGATTGCCGCTTATGCAGCGTACAAGAAGTGGGGCAAGCACAAAGGCGGGCCAAAGGTCGAAGGCTCGTTCGGCTTGGATAGTGGCACGTTGATCGGCGCATACGGTAATCAGATGGACACCAACGCCGCACGTGCGGTGTCGGATTTGAACTCTCAGTATCGGCGCATGGCGACGTTGCTTGGATCGTCGAATCAGAATATGCAATTCGGCGTTGGCTACTCGATGGACCCGGCTGGCACAGCGCCGTCGATGGTGCACATTCGCAGCG
>Ga0193696_1000297_pt1 | contig 18693 bp, 33 predicted proteins | sample L3m1metaG_FD_145074 | JGI IMG/M metagenome (GOLD analysis project Ga0193696, IMG submission 145074) | Soil microbial communities from a riparian zone of the East river system, Colorado, United States - L3m1 | ecosystem: Environmental > Terrestrial > Soil > Riparian zone | place: USA: East River... | reverse complement strand
CACATAGTTCCCGATGCCCGTCTTCCCGCCCGTCACCGACTTCGGGTTGACTTCCTTCGGGCTGTACCCGATGGCGGTGCAGGCGGCCATGAGTGCACCTCGCATGGTGCGAGGGGTCACGAAGTGTTCGGGGAACACCCAGACGTGGTAGCCGTTGGTGGTCTTCTCCACCCAGGCGGGCACTTCCTTGTAGCGGAGTGCGCCTTGCAGGTTGAGCGCTAGTTGCTGGTCGTCTACGTCGATGTCAACGCATCCCCACGAACACTTGTCGTTGGATAGCCGTGGGTAGGTGCCGATCCATTGGGATTCGGTAGAGCCGTACAGGTGACCGTGGAACCTGTCGCGCCAAGACTGCGGGTCACGCCACTCATCGGGGACGTAGATGCTTTCACCGTGCCATGCTCCGAAGCGGTCGTCGCGACCACGGAACAGCCGCATGAAACAATCTACGACATCAGTCATCGTCAATGTCGGGGAACAGATGGGGGTACGCATCGACGTAGGCGTCGATGTCGGGGCAGAACTTCCAGAAGAAGGTGGCGAACACTTCGCTCCGCTCCACTTCCCTGATCGCTTCAGCGATTAGGTCTTGGCTCTCCTGGAGGCGCAGCATCCCAGCGAACGCACGAAGACGATCGAGCAGCGGCGCGTCCGTGTCAGTGAAATGGACTTCAGTCATCAGTCAGTCACCATCAGAAGAATTAAAGCGGTGAGGTAGCCGAGGCCGAAGAACCCGACCCTCCACCAGAACTCCTCACCCACGTACATCCAGCTGCGCTTCTTCATCGGTCGTCCCTCCACTCCTCGAAGCGGGTGGCGTACGGGCCGTGCTTCATGAAGAAGTCGATCAGGTCATTGCTCTCGGTGAGATCGTCGAGCCAGTCCAGAGCAGCCTGCCAACATTCAGTGCTCTCCTGGTACTCCTCGTGTTGCTCGGACTCGCTGGCGGCATCCACGTAGGGCTGCTCCAACCAACGGTCATAGTTCGCTTCGGTGTAACCCTCCATCAGCGACACCCAGTGCAGGTGCATCCGTTGCGATGCAGCGTGGGTCGCTGCTTGGCACTAGCACCACGGATCACGGGCGTACCCATGTAGGTCAGGTTGGTGATGCCAGCGTTCTTCAGGGCCACGTCCTGATATTGAATGGTGGGAGCCAAATGCGCTTTGTACTCGTCAAAGAGTTCGGCGGAGACGATGATCACGATACGATGGCAGTCCTGGAACTTGTCATCCCACATCTCATGGAACGTACTCATCAGCACTCCCCCGCGTAGTGGTAGTGGTAGTGGCAGAGGCCACCAACAACGCCACGGGTGTGATCGAGACGGTCTCGCTTGTAGCGCACCTGCTTGATCGTCCTGCCATACGGGGTGGCGACATTGTAGTCAAACGGCGACATGACGGGCACTCGGTACTCGGGGACTGACGACTCCAACGCCACTTCCGTCTCTACACCACCTGTCGGGCCGTGCAGGATGGCGATGATCTTCTGCGGGGGAAGAGGCTGTGCAAGGGCAACGTTCAGTCGATTGCGGAGGAGCGTTGCCTCGTATTGCTTCAGCCGTACATTGAAGGTGGCATTCTCGTGCACCACGAGAAGCTGCACCCCGTCTTCCTTGCGGGTGGCATCAACAAGAGTCGTCATCAGTAGTCCTCGAATTCTTCCTGTTCGTAGATTGGTTTACGCTGCGTAAACCCACGCCTCGCGTAGGCGCGGGGGATATCTGTCTCGCCGAGTGGAGTGAGTCGGCCCGACTTGTGGTCGAGTTCGAAATCGATCTCGTCCACCAGCCGACCACCCACTCGCTTCACCTTGACGGCGTTCACCGTCACGGTGTGCTCGTGGTACTTGATCTGCTCGCGGACAGCGGGCAGGCGGTTGACGGCATCGGCTGCCGCCTTGCCGATCCCGCGTCCCTTCAGTTCCAGTTCGTCAGCGAGAGCCGTGTACTCGTACAGCTTGCGACGTACGCCCAGCACGAAGCTGGCGTACGTCTCCCCCCCGTACTCCCCCGCCGAGATGGTCAGCTTGCGACCGTCCGCTCCAGCGGAGCGTGACGTTTGATTGAGAGCGATGACAGGCCCCCGACGTAGGGACAGGCCCTTCACGAAGTCGAACTTGGCGTTCATGTCTTCGCCGACTTCGAGTAGTCGCACGAAGTCGATGACCACCAGGTCGCAGCGCGCACCCCACGCATCCTCAGCCTCGTCGAGTGCGGCCTCGATATAAGAGGGGGTGAGACGTTCCTCGAACACGGCGAGGTTGGGGAACTCCTCGGTCGCTACTCGCCTCAGAATCTCGAACGCCTCCTGATCATCCTGCTGGATGCGCCGCTCCAGGTCTGCCGCCGCCACGTTGGCGTCCATGCTCGCGAGGTTTGCTAGCACCTGCTCCGCTGACTCGTCACGTGTAAACCAGGCGACGTTCTTCCGCTTGTTGTAGCGGACGATGTGCAGTCCGAGCAGCGTCTTGCCCGAGTGGGCGTAGCCGTTGAGGAGGACAAGGTGCTTGCGCCCGATGCCCCGCATCTGGGCGTCGAAGTCTTCGACGCCGATGTAGATGCGGTTGGTTTCCTGCGCTTCTTCGACGTACTTGTCGACGGCGTAGCTGAACGGGTGATAGTGCTTGTAGCCCTTGGCTGCTTCGTGGGCTGGTTCAAGGCCAGCCCACGCTGCGGCGTAGTCAGGTGTAGTCACGAAATGTCGTGCACGAAGCGGGATGCGGCGATGATCTGGCTGAACGCCAGCAGCACGAAGAGGGTCGTCCAGTACCCGAGGTCGGGCACCCGAACGTCTTGGCTATGTGCGACGCCGAGGAGCAGCATGGCGAACCATGCCGCAAAGAAGTCAGCGACGACGCCAGCGAAGATGCGACCGAGTGCGCTCATCAGTTCTCTCCCTGAATGTCCAGCTTCAATCGTCCGCCTTCACCTTCGATGGCGACCACGTTTGAGACATCCACCCATCGTCCATCATCAATGTGGACAAGACACTGGTACGAGAAGTAGTGGTAGTCAACGAACTGGACTTCTCGTCCAGTAGCTTCACCCCAGCCGTAGCAGCTGTTCTTCGACATCGAGTGATCCAGCTGGCGACACCCAACGATGCCGACGAGGATGGCGACGAGAATGCCGACGAGAATGAGTGTCACCGCCGCGCCGATGCGCAGGCCATAGTTGTCGTAGAACACCCGCCTCAGCTTCACGCTGCCTCATCTTCCTTCGGTGCCCAGAAAGCCTTGGCGTTGTACCGTGCGCGCTGCTTCTCCTCGTCGTTCAGATCGCGCACGTCGACCGCCTCCTTGAACAGAGGCTGGTTGCCTGTCGCCGTCTTGCGGTTGTCGAACACGGCGGTCACGCCAGCGTCAGCCGCAGCGTCAAGCAGCCACTCGGGGAGTGGGCCGTACTGCTCGTTGACAACCCGCAGCGACGACTGCTCCTCGCCACCACCGAACTCGTTCTTCAGATTGTCGACGGCGGTGCGCGTGCTGAAGCTGCGCCTCTGTCCGCCGCCGCTCGATGCGGCACGGGTGGGCTTGGCTTCGGAGACAGCGATGCGCTCGGCGGAGCGCAGAGCGTCGTGCAGGTAGCTGAACGTCTCGTCGAAGTGCGACCGCCAGTCGGGCGTCTCGATGTCGCCGTAGGCGATCGTCAGGTCGATCGCACCCTTGAACGCTGTCTGCGCCATGATGCTCTGCGCGCTCTCGGCATTGTATTCGTAAGCCAATTGGCTCTCCCTTGTTTAGTCCGCTGGCTTCCAGCGGTGTTCCTGGTCGGTGATGTACTGCCCCATACAGGTGTCCCATACGGGGCACCACTTCTCGGAGCACAGGTCGTAGGTCTCGTTGGTGGGCCAGCCACGCTCGAAGCCGAACACTTCCGCCATGTCGACGAAACGGTTCAGCTTGTCTTCCAGCCAGAGTTGGTGCCCATGACCTCGCATCACGGGCACCAACTCCCCCCTCGCCACAGACGACCCACGGATTGCGTTGCCGAAGACGAACAGCATCGGCCACTCGTAGTTGGGAGGCATCGCCCCCGTCTGCTCGTGGTGCTCCCACCACGCTGAATCTAGCCCACCCTTAACCGCTGCGGTGCAGTAGACGGTGGTCTGAATGTCATTCCGCTGAACCTTCCAACGGTTCCTGCCACCCATCTCCCTGCCCTTGTTCTTCCAGTCCATGAGCAGAGAATCGATTGGTGGGGCGTAGTCAACGGTGCCCCTGATGCCTACGCCCACGCCGTTGTCCCGTCGGAACAGTGGCACCTGGAACGGGACCTCGGTCAGGCCCCCAGGCTCAACCTCGGGGGCAATATCTCGCACCCACGCCTCCGCACAGCGGACGGCGTGGTCGATCAGTTCGTTAGGTCCAGTGAACGACTTGTACTCGATCGGCAGACGCTCCAGTTCGTCGTCATGGGTGGGCACCCCATGCTCGGCGTAGTCCTGGGCGAAAGCCTCGGCCAGAGCGGGGACGGCTTCAAGATACTTGCCTGTCTTCAGGTACGGCTCGACGGAAGCGTGGACTGCGGTGCCAGCTGCGGCTGCGTCGCCACCGCTGATAAACTGGTCGTGGTCGACGATGCTGCGGCGACCGCGCTCGTTGCAGCCGAGGGCATCAGCCAGCCAGCTTTGACGGAACCACCACGTGTTGGTCTGCTCGTCGAACTTCACGACCACACCCTACCCTGAGCAGTCAACGTGGGTACATCCCCAGCCGCCCCTCCAGCCCACGGACACGGTTGCGGAGCCCCTGCTTCGTCATCGTGGTGGGGAGGCCAGCGCGTGCCAGTTCGGCGCGGCAACGGTCAGGGGAGGCCACGCCGTCACGCACCAGCGGCATCAGCACTTCGCCGATGGCGTCCAGCGGACGGTTCTGTCTGCGGATCGTCGGCTTGCCGTACAGATGAACGAGCCGTTCCATGGCCCAGCGGGTTGAACCACCGAGGGCCAGCCCGACTTCCTTGGCGAGTTCGGTAGCGTTGAACGGGCCAGGACCTTCGATCAGACTCTCGAAGTGGAGCCAGTCCAGGTCACCCCACACGGTGTAGAAGGCAGGGTGCGAGCGGCTGAGGGCGTGCATCACGTCGTCGTGTTCGACGCTTAGAGCGATCGGCACGTCGATCATTGACTCCCCTGACGCCAACACTTCACGCACCTGGTCGATCAGCTTGTCAAGGTTGGCGCAGTCTCGACGCGCGTAGCGCGTCTCGTGAACAGCCTCCCATCCTTCCATCAGCGCGTCCATGAACTGAGCCAGCTTCTGGCTCGTCCATGGCGCCCCGTACGGACTGTCCTTCATCGTGAACAGGATGTCCGAGCCGTGCACGAACCCGTCGTCGTCACCTTCGCCTTCTCCTTTCGGGCCGAACCCGTACCTGATCGGTACGGGTTCGACGATTACCACATCTGACAGATCATCCTCGGCAATCACAGTGTTCCCTTCTCCGCCGCTGGCCTGGTTAAGTACGGCGGAACGATTTCATGACGCGGAAATCCCAAAGCTTTGCGTGGACATGTCCCCGCATGGCTCTGGGAGTGATCGAGGCGGGCGGGGCATCAGCCCTGCCCCGCCGAGAGCTAGCCCAGTGTAGCAACGAACGTGTGTTCAGTACACACTTAGCGTTTGCGGTGGCGTCTGACCAGTTCAACCACCCCAACGCCGAGGAGGAAGATCGGGAACCCGAGGAAGAACAAGCCTTGCATCGACAGCATGTCGTTGGTCAGCAGTTCACTCGGAGTCATCGTCGATTCCTTCGGCTATGCGGAGTCGAGCTTCCAGGTCGTGGATGTATCGGTTCTGCGCGTCGAGCAGTTCGAACAGGTGGGCTAGTTGCTCGCGGCTTCCTACCATCCGATCGGCTCGTCGCATCCTCGCTGGCGCCACGCCAGCGAGGTCCAGTAGGTAGTAGATGCTGGCTCTCGGAATGCCGAGGCGCTTCTCGATGGAAGCGATCTTCTCGCCAGCGTTGTACGCCTCGACGACAGCCGAGCTTGTCTCGGCGTCATACAGAGGTTCGGACATGGGTTCCCTCTTTCATTCGCCCAACGTATCGAATCGGAATGAAGGTCGCCCGTGTTGCTTTTAGATGTGGTTTACATTGTCATCTCCTCTGTTGTCTCCACTGGGCTAGGAACCCACCCGTCGCCAGGTAGCGACGGGTGGTCTCGATCGACGAGTGCGACAGCTGGTCAGCGATGATTTCGATGGGCACGCCAGCGCGCAGTAGATTCGTTGCACAGGAGTGGCGGAGACAGTGCGGGGAGAAGGCGTCGCGCGGGACACCGACCTGGCCGAGCAGGGTGCGCAGTCTCGTGTTCACCCACTGACCGCAGCCCAAGCCATCCTTCGTTGTGCGCGGCGCCAGCCAGCGATCATCCTGTCGCTGCTCGACCAGCCTTCGCACCGTCTTGCGCCACTGGTCCGCGCCGTCACTCAGCCACGGCAGCTTGTCGCACACGGTGTCAGCCATCGCCCCGTACTCGACGGCGTAACGTGATCCGCCCTTGCGCTGGAAGTTGACGATCAGTTCACGTTCTGTGTCGAAACACCGAGGGGGCACGCTCGCAATCTCGTTGCGGCGGAGCCCAGCGAAGTAGCCGAGCCCGAGCCAGGCACGATCCTCGTCAGGCATGACGCCGTACCACAGTGTGAGCCACAGTTCGTCGGCGATCGCTTTGGGCACGCTTGACGGCACAGGTGGCGTAGCAGCGTCGAGGGAAGGGTTGTCTTCGTAGAGCCCGCGCTTGCACGCCCAGCCATAGAACGAGCGGATCGCCAGCACGTCACGTCTCACCGTTGATGCTGACCCGCCCTGTCCACGCAGGCGGGGCCGCTGAGAGAACGCTTCGATCATGGACGGTGACACGGGCTCGTCATTCGCGAACTCGACGAGCGAGTGGAGCGTGCGGGCGTAAGCCCGCAGCGTCTCCTCGCTGGCGTTGCGGACCTCGGTCAGCCATTTCAGCCAGGCTTCGACGTGTTCGGAGTGGATGCATTCCACGGTTACGTTGCTTTCAGTAGTGTGGTCTTGATCTGCGGTTACGTAACGTCGGATACCGTCGCCGACCATGTACCCGCTATCTGCGGGGACGTGGTGGTCAGTCTGGTTACCTTGCTGGTTTACGCAGCGTAAACTCAGTCACCTGTCTCGATCTGGCTGATCCGTGCCGACGTGAGCCCTGTGGCCGAGGCAATCTCGCGCAGAGTCCAGCCTTCGGCGCGCAGCTGTCGTACAGCCGCGCGCCTCAGGCTTGCTCCACGGGAGGAGAGCATCTTGCTGGCATCGATGAGTTCGCTGCCTTGTGCGATCACGTCGATCGGGTCTTCCCGAGCGATGCGGTTGGCGATGGGGCGGGTTGCCTTGTCAACCCTCTCTTGAATGGTCGTCTCTGCCATCGGCGGGTAGCCTACCCTTAGCCTCGCCCGCTGTCAACCATGTCAGTCATGCTGCCTCCTTCGTGAATGTCCAGTACATCGGTGCCTGTGAGTGCGGGTCGACGATCCCGCCGACCTCGACCACTCCCTGCTGCTCCAGATCGTCCTCGGTGAGTCCGTCCAGATCGGAGGCGATGTCCATGATCGACACCACACCATCGTTGCCAAATTTGAAGGCGAACTTCTTCTGCTTCTCCAGCTGTGCGAGCGGCCAGTTCTTGGCCGCGGTGAGCGTCTTGAAGCGTCGGGTCTTGCCGTAACGTTCGATCACCACGAAAGGCTTGTCAGTCATCGAATCTCCTCGTTGTAGGCATTGGTGTCGAACAACCCTGTGTCGAGGGCGCTGCTGCGTCCCCTCCAGGTGTTCGACACGCGCTCCCGTTCGAGCGCTTCGTCAAGCGCCTTCATGACGTTGGCGATCGCGGCGTTATACCCGTCAGCCCAGGCCTCAGACTCGACGGGGCTGTAGCGGTCGGGAGCGTCTCGCATGTCGCGGGGGTTATCCCAAGTTCTCATGGAACCTCTGTTCCGTTGTAGTAGACGACGCGTTGCCACCCGTCGTCCCTCATCTCCTCCACCCACACCTTGTCCCCGTCCAGCCAGTAACGGAACGAGTCCGTCACGTGGCGCAGAGTCCCGTAGAACCCTGTTGCGAGGACAGGTCGGGCGGCCAGCCAGTCAGCGTGCGGCTGGACTGGCAAGCTCCCTCCATTCAGACACGTCCCGCTCCTCGATGCGCACGCGCTCGGGCTCGTCTACGTTGCGGATCAGCCGCTTCCTGAACGACTTGGCCTCGGATAACAGCTTGAACGTGCCGATCACAGCGGTACGCCATGCCTCGTCGTTGCCCTTGATCGCTACTCGATACTCAGTCATGATGTCTTCATCTCCTCGATGACCTTCATCGCCGCCGCGAACCCGCCATACTCGTCATAACCCTGGCCGAACCTGTTGTGCCTGTCGTCATTGGCGTTAAAGATCGACAAAGTATCGAAACCACGATCTTCGAGGAAGTCGTAGACCTTCCCGTCGTCGGGTTGCTTCTTCAGGTTGAGCCCGAGGCCCTGCGCCACCACAGCGCACGAACACATCGCCCCGTTTGGCCCAAACACCTTGGTCGTAGCGAGCGGAGTCCCGTTCTCGATCGCCGCCTTCAACGCAGCGATCGCCTTCTGTTGGTTCTCAACTGTCAGTGTCATCGTTGATTCCTTCCATGTATGTTGTGAACAGTTCTGCGTACAGCTGAGGCATGGTGCCGCCCAGCCCAGGTGCCGCGTTCACTTCCAGCACCCAGCACTCGTCGTCGTCGGCGAGCACATCCACCGCACCGAAGTCCAAGCCGACAGCGACAACGGCATCCTTCGCTGCTTGACGGACGTGTCCAACCTCATGCTGCGGCTTGGCCGTGGTGTAGCCTTTCCGCTTGTCATCGGGGTCGACGTACGCCTTCTCCGAGATGCGCACCGACTTCCCTCTGAAGACATGGACTCGGTACTCCCGTGAAGCGTCGATGTACTCCATGAAATGGGTGGCTGCGGCCTTACGGCGAGTCCCTTGCAGGGAGTGGGCGGCGTCACCCCAGGTGCGGATGATCCACAATCCTCGCCCCTTCGTGTGACGATCAGGTCGCCCGACAAGGGGACCAATCTCCTCGCCCCACAGTGATCTATCGGGGATCGCCAAGTCCCACAACTCGGGCATCGGGACGTTGTGCTCGGCGAACAGCTGGCGCATCACCCGCTTGTTCGTCGTGTTGCTGATGTCGGAGTTCAGACGTGTGTCAGCCCACGCCCTACCCCAGTTGATGTCACCGCACGAGCCACGATTCAACTCAATGTGGTCACCCTGCTCCGCCAGCCTGAAGGCTGACGGAGCGCTGTTGCCGCTGTACGTAATGATCATGTCGCCCCTCCCAGGCGCTACTTCCTGATCAGATGGACTTGCTTGGTGGCGTTGACAGCCTCCAAGAACTCAGTGTTCGACAGCGACGTGGCGCCACGTGGCAGTTCCGTTTCGTAGAACACCTTCAGATAGTTCCTGACCGCGCGCTTCACCTGCACTGGTGACAGCGGTGCGTTGCGCAGCCAGCCCAGCATGCGACCCCAACGTTCCATCAGGTCGTCATCGCTGACGCCGTACAGCACGTTGCCGTCGTTGAACTCGATCATCACCTTCCAGTGGAAGCGGATCGGTGCTGGATAGATTGGAATGGCTCTCATTCTGTTGCTCCTATCTCGTCACAGATTTGCGCCAGGACCTTCTGTCGTGTCTCGATGTCGGTCACCATCTCGTCGTACTCCTCCTCGGACATCCGTGACCACCAGCACTCGTTGCACTTGCATTCGAACGGGTGCCACTGGTCGTCGATCCAGAAGCCGCCGTACTCGTGATCAACGTCGATCACTTCCCGAGTGCCGACGCCATCGGCGGGCAGACTCAGCTGGTCGGGGGCGTCGTCTATCAGTGTCCAGCCGAGGGTGAGCAGAGCATCGATAGCTTGGCCGCGAGCGGTTACCACACGGCCCTTGCCGTCAGTGAGTTGCTCGCAGTCGTCGTCGCCCTCGTCTACATACTCCACGATCTTCTCAGTCGGAGTGATAGCGGTGACGGTAGCAACGCCCTGCGACGTCCTCGCTGCGTTGTAGGAAGACAACGTGCGCCACGTGCCATCAAACCAGATGTACTCGACCTGCGAAGTCACTGACTTGTGGATCGTGCCTTCGGCCACATCCTTCGGGAAATCCTTGAAGTAGGTGCCGCTGGTGTACGTCACCGTTGGCCGCTCGAACACTTCGATGTCGGTCTGAAAGATGATTTCCCCGTGATCAACGACCAGGTAGCGTCCATCGGGAATCCACTTGCCGTCGACAAGCTCGATGCCTTGAATGTCACACGCCGCCCTGACATGAGCCTCGGTCGACCCGAAGATCAGGTCCTCTTTGTCGGTGAAGGCGATGTAGAGCGGGCTCTGCTTCAGCTTCGCCAAGTGAAGGACGTCGGTTTCATCCGATGACAACCAGGCGATCGACGCCCAGCCATCCACCCTCTCCAACAGTTCCTCGGGCCGTTGATCGTAGACTTCGGGGCCGAAGGCGAGCAGATGGGCCAGCGCTCGGCTGTCAACCTCGCCAGGTTCCTTCTCGGTGCCCAAGTCCTTGACGATCTCGTCGTCGTTGTAGATGACCCCGTTGTGCACCAGACACAGCCCATCCGTGACGATCGGGTGGTTATTGGCGTTGTTTATCTTTGTGCCTTTCGTGCCATTTCGCGTATGGGCGATGCACGTGGTCATCGTGTCGGGCAGGTCGGTCTGTGGAGCGAACTCCAACGCCTCCTCGCCGTTCTTGCAGTACCACACACGGTCATGCAGTTCGGTGTCGAACCAGGCGAAGCCTGTGGCGTCAGTTCCCCGATCATCGAGGAGCATCGCCAGTGTCTTCGCAAGGCGGGCGGGATGAGTGACTGCGGAGTCAGCCGCCAGGCTGAACCCTCCAATTCCGCACATATGTGCTTCCTTTCTGTTTACGCTGGCGTAAACTGTGTGAACCTAGGCTGCCCTTAGCAGCACAGGAGGATTGACCACGGCGTCTTCGCCGTAGAGGGATGCAGCCCGCAAGATGAACTTGCGGGCCAAGTCGACGTGCATCAGTCGTTCGCTGACGAACACTTCCATCAGTTCCTGCGGTGACACCTTGCGCCCGAACTCGTGCCCACGACGGGCGAACTCGACGAGAGCCATGCCAACCGCCACCCAGGGCTCCAACAGACGGGCGTCGAGCGTGCCAGGGTGGGCACGGAACTCGACCGAGCCGTAGGAGAGCACTGAGCGGAAGTTGAACGCACGGTAGCGATCCTCGATGTACGCCCTGCCGCCCTTATGCAACCTGCCGCGCGCCGTTTCTTTCCACAGGCTCCTCATCTCGTCCACGCTGTGGACTGCGCACATCTCGTCGTTGTTCTGGCGATCCTCGGGGATGTAGGTGAGCACGGCGTCGTATGATGCGGCGAGGTTGTCCACGAATATCTGGAGTTCTTTCTGGTCCAGATCGTTCACGTCGTGATGGACGTGCGTTCCGCAACGCTCGTCGATCACGCCGCCTAGAGAGCGGATCACCTTCATCACCTGCTTCACGTCGTTGATGGTGTCGGCCCCTCGCAGGATCGGTGACTTGCATTCTCCACCCGAGACGGAGCTATCCGTCGAACACACCCATTCGCTGAACTCACGCCGTTCGGCGGATATCCACCCTTCTGCATGGACAGGGAAGCCCATGTCTTTCAGTGCCCCAGCGAGCTTCTCGGGCGAGCAGGGGTAGTAGTATTCGTCCTCGTTGCGGCGGTTGTATTCGAGTTCGACACCGTACCCACGCCCAAGGATGAGCCGTCCGTACGGCCTGCCCCGCGGGGCGACGAGCGGCTTGCGCTCGGCGGGCGTGAACGTGGTATCAAGGAATTCGAATGGGCGCGCTACGGGTCGCGGTGGCTCTGGTATGTCCCCTTGCCCTTCGATGGTGACGTAGCGGTCGGCGTCGATCCGCAACATGGCGTGACCGCTGAGCCCGTAGGCGTAAACGTCGAGCGTTCCGTCTACGTGGTAGACGTTGCAGTCGGAGTCGTTTGAACCCCGTGGGACGTGGCTGTAGGTGCCGCCACTGTTGGTCCAGTACCCGCCGATGTTGGTGCCACCGTCGCCGTATAGCGTGAGCCTTGACCCATCGGGTGCGTGGACGATGACGCTACGGTCATCGAGGTCCGTGCAGCCGTAGCGCAGTACGTAAACAGTGACCTCGCCGTTTGTGTACGTCGTCCAGCGCGAGCCGAAGTCATGTGTCTCCTCCCAGCGATCCACGCGCTCCGCGGTGAGGGGTTCGCCTCGCCGATCGGCGCAGGTTCGACAAGTGCAGCCGTCGACGGCACCGCCTGGACGACAGGCGGAGCAGTGGCAAGTGCCGAAGGACGGAACGCCGTCCTCAGCGGGCTCATCCTCGTCGTCTTCGTCTTCCTCGACGTCGGGGTCGATGTCTTCCTCGACGTTGCCCCAGGTAGCAGCATCGTCCCAGTCGACCTCTGGGTGACTCTCCATGTCGAGCGTGATGTCGAACGTCGGGGATGGTGTGACTGGCAAGTTGTCTCGAACTAGAGTGATGCCAGCCCTGGCATCACTCTCGGCCCAGACAATGATTTGATCGTTAACAACCTTGACGAGAATGTCGCCATCCTCAAACTCATCGTCGACGTGGTGATAGCGATACCAAACAACGCCGTCGCCGCTGTCGCGGAGAGCAGCCCAGCCATCATCCTGACGACGGATGGCGCCGCCAGGCGACAGGTGCAAGGCGAAATGGTCGCGGGTGAGCGGCCCGCGTAGAGCCGTGACGATGACCAGACCGTTGTAGGCTCCAGTTGTCGACTGCGACGCCTCGACCCGCACATGGTCGGCGGCGACGTAGGTGAGCCAGTGCTCGGTGTAGCGAGTGCGCACCCAATCCTCATGGGCATTCCTGACCCTCCATTGTGCTCCGTTCTGTGGCATCGCTACCGCCCTCCCTTGTGGTTGCCGTTCATTGCTGTTCCTTTCTTATGCTGCTTCATGCTGGTCTCGGTCATCCCAGGTCGACAATTCCTCGTCGTCGATGGGGTGTCCATAGAAATCGAGATGGAAGGGCCAATCCTTCTCATACTCGTCATCCGTCAGGGACTCGATGTAGTGCTCTTGGTCCAATAACGGGGGCTCAACGACGTGCATTGTTCCGCCGAGATAGTCGTTGACTTCGGCGAATATGGCGTCATATAGCTCCTGCGGGACCTGATGGTTGGTCATGACACAGCCTTCAATGCTTCAGCGAGCGACCAGTATGGGTTGCCGTCGTCGTCGTGCCAGTAGCCACCGTCGAAGGCGCACGTGCTACAGCCGCACTTTGTCAAGACGGCCGTTCCTCGCTTGGGCGGAGGGAACGTGGCGCGCTCCTCCCAGTTCTCCTCGTCCGCTGAATCGAAGTACGACTGGTCAGGCCGCTCCTCCCAACGACCGCTACCGTTGCGGACAACCCATTCGCGGGTCATGACTTGCCCCTGATGGCATCTCGCAGCGTCTCCTCGAACCGTACGAACGTGACGTACATATTCATCGGAAGGGCGTACCGCAACGCTTCGATCTCGGTGGCGAATGGCGCAACGCAACCCGCATCTTCGTACGCTCCGTCATGGGCCACCCACACACCGTCGCAGCGTTCACCACGAGAATTAGCGACAGTCATGATCGCCGCCTACGCTTGTGACTGATGTAGGCGTCCGCGATCGATGTGGCAGCCTCATGACGTCGCTCGGCCTTCGGTTTACGGGGCGTAAACCGCACCACCATGATCCCCACACACAATCCTGTGACGAGGAGTGTGACGCCGATGATGAGCAGGGCGTACATCATGAGTCACCCTCCCCAGGCTCACGCCCCGCCAGCCGCCGCGCCGTGTAGACCAACGCGCACAACTCCTCATAGGCGTCGTCGTAGACGGGATCGTCCATCAGGTCGATATCGGCGACGCGCTCGATAAACTCGTAGGCGTCGAGGATATGGTCCAAGAGTTCGAGGTCGTTCACGCCGCCACCAGCACGGGCACAACCACCACGCGCTCGTTGTCAGCGTTCTGTGCGAGAACGCCGAGCCGACCATCAGGAGAGATGGTCAACGTGTCGATATCGACCGTTGTCCACCGCCGCGTGGTCGGAACTTCCCTCACCCCAAACGGGAGAGGCTTGAATTGATGACCCATGGTCATCCCCTTTCTTGTTGATCCTGAACATAGCCCAGGGTTAGCGAAGCCGAACGGGAATCGGCGTGGGACGCATCGAACGAGTCAGCGCCTTGAACTCGTCGTCCAAATCGACGTGGGTGAGCAGAACATGAATGTCAATCAAGACGTCGCGCACGTCGCGCGCCTCGATGAGATTGTGATTGTTGAACCTGCCCAACGCGGACTCAACCAGGGCGATCGCTTCGGCGCTCATGGCGTCACCGTCGCCAACCAGGCGAACGCGGCGATCCGCTCGCTCACCTTGCGGTCGAAGGTCTCGCGCTCCGACACTGACATGGCGTGCGCCCGACAATCACTCAGAGAGTGATCGTCGTGACCGCACCACGCACACTCAACCATCCTTATGCCTGTCATCGCAACCACTCCTCTCAGAGTGCTAAGGCCAGAGTTTACGCTAGCGTAAACTCGGCGTGGTCATCGTGGTTCGGGGCAGTCTTCCCCCACCACACACAAGTATAGCACAAGTGTTCCCTAGTGTCAAGCGTGGGGTAGGTTCATGCGTAGACAGCGCGGGTCGATGTGGCTGATGGCATAGAGCGCACATAAGCGCAGACGCGCAAGAGCCCCACGGGGTGACCCGTGGGGCTCTCTAGAATCGGGGAGCTTACGCTGCTCGCGTCGGCCGCACCGCGTCCGCCGCGTACGGCGTCCGCTCGGCCGCCTGGTCACGTTCCATCCGTACCTTGCACGCTTCCACGATCTCGCCGAACACATCGGCGCTGACATCCGCCAGCAAGCCGATCAGCGCACGGCCGATCTCGTCGGCCGAATTCGACCGCATCGGCGCATCGGCAGCATTCGGGTTCGCCTTCGCCTGCTCCGCCCGAGCCTGCGCCTGCGCCTGGCGGGCTTCGCGCTCCGTGGTCTTCGCCTTGCTGTCACGCTGCCACTCCCGCACGTTGCCCTTGCGAGCACCGTTCAAGGCTGTCAGCGTCGACACCTTGCTACCGTAGACCTTGCGGTACTGGTCGACCCGTGTGGTGCACGTCTCGACGTTGAGCCCCCAGTGCTTAAACGCACTGTGAAGGGTGCTGATCGCGCCCTTGCTCGCCCACCGCGACAACTTCGGAACGGGGAAATCGCCCTGCTCTTGCGAAGTCGCCTCGCACCACACTGCCACGGCCTCTCCCGCTGCGAGCATGCTCGCGACTTCGGAGGCCTTGTAAGTGGCCTCGGCCTGATTGAACGCCTCAAGGGCGAGTTTCGCCCTGTCCTCGTTGTTTGTGTTCTCTGGCATGATCGTCCCTTTCCCGTGGACTGACTGGGGACGCGGATCGCGCCCGAGACCAGTATGCGCAGAAACGGCGGGCGAAGTCAACCCTGCCCTACGCACCGCGCCCCTGCTCACCCCACGGTTTACGCTAGCGTAAACTGTCAGGCTACCCTACCTGTCCACGTAAGGCTAGCCTAACATAGACTATGCGCCCCCCATGCGCGTATGATTCACCATCAATACCCCTGTCTATGTGCTCTATACACTGCGCGCAGGTAACACTAGTTACCGCAGGTCATCAGGGGTGATTGACTGTCGACGCATGACCAGAGAGGGGAGGGGGGGCAAGGGGGGGGTGCCCCCTATAGTATATTAGGAGTCCCATGTATGGTACTTACGGAATTTGAGACCCTATTTGTGCAGTTTGATTGTTTCTACCAGGTGTTTCGCGGCGGAAGGGGTCTTTCCCCCGCCTTTGGGGGCGGGGAAAGCCCTGAAGGGGGTCCAGACGCGATGAAAGGACCCTTTCCAGGGTCCTTTCGCCAAAGGGGGGTTTCTTGCTTGTTTCGTGGGACAGCTAGTGTCCCTCACTGTCGTTCGGGACTGTCTACGCAAAAGCTTGTGCTGCGCGGCGATCGCCGAAGGCGATCGCCCCTCTCCGCTGGCGCTTCGAGGTTCGCTCGCCTTCGGCGATCGTAGCTTCTTGATCTAGCCCGCTCGCTCCCTCTGCTCGGTCGCTCGCTCCGCTCGCTCCCTCGCCCCCTGCCCCCACTTATATACCCCCCCTGTCCCAAACCGAGCAAGCCCTGCGTAGACAGGGCGAGCGAGGGTTGGGCGGGGTGTTGGTTCGTCGCGCGTTCGTGCAGGGATGTACCTGTGGGACAGGGTGTGCCTATAATAGTAGAAACATGCGGTGACCACAGGGTGGTGGCGAGATTCCAAACCTTGCCTTGCTGGGTTCGAGTCCTAGTCGCTGCGCTGCTGGACGGTAGGCGGGTCGTGCTACGGCACGCCGCCGAGTCCAGCCTTGCTCCTCTAGTCCAACTGGCAGAGACATCAGGCTCAGACCCTGAGTGTTGTGGGTTCGAATCCCACGGGGAGTACGGTGCCGAGAGTTAGCTGTGACAGCCTCGGCATGATCTTGCTCCGTTCGACCAACGGCAAGTCACCAGGCCCTCAACCTGGAGACACGGGTTCGAATCCCGTACGGAGTGCTGCGGTACGCATAGGCGGCCTGGGGCTCATAACCCCAAGGTGTCGGGTGCAAGTCCCGAGCCGCCACCATCTGGGGTAGTGTCCGAATGGCATTAGGAACCAGTCTTCCAAACTGGCTACGCAGGTTCGATTCCTGTCTACCTCACCAACGGAGTGTCGTACAGTGGTAGGACGCATGGTTTGGGACCATGGAACGGAAGTTCGATTCTTCCCACTCCGACTTTGACGTAACCCAAAGGGTGCGGGGGCTGGCTGTGAACCATGCCGCTAACGGGTTCGAGTCCCGTACGTCAACCCATCTCCGACGTGTAGCTCAATTGGCCGAGCAGCTGTCTTACAAGCAGTGTGATGAGGGTTCGAGTCCCTCGACGTCGACAAGAACCTCAGAAAGATGGCATGAGCCAGCTGCGCTGGCGTCCCCGTTGAACTCGGGGAGAGAGGTTCCAGGGGTGGTACCGCCCCGAAATCCGTGGGCTTGCACCGTCGCCCTGACAGCAAGCATCTGGCCCGACAGCCGTGGAGTCCTCCCAGTCGGGGAATAACTGAGGACCTTGGGGCGACACAACCGTTCATAGCTCAGCTGGCAGAGCGCAGGTGTGAAATACCTGGCGTCGGAGGTTCGATTCCTTCTGAACGGGCTGGGGCTTAGGGTCGCCCAAGACCAGCCCCTTAACCGTCCTTAGCATAACGGACAGTGCCGCAGGCTACGAACCTGTGGAGTGGGGGTTCGAATCCCTCAGGACGGACAGCGGCTTTGGCAGTTGATGCCGCAGGGAGGCGTGCACGCCGCACCAAATCAACTGCCCTCGGTGTGCGAGAGGAACGCAAGTCGTCCCCTAAACGACGCATGCAGGTTCGACTCCTGCCACACCGACCGAGGGCGTCCCGCCGCCATGAGCCGCCGCTCGCCCTCTACATTGCTGGGTAGTTCAGTGGTAGAACGATGGGCTGTTAACCCATGCGTCGGGGGTTCGATCCCTCCCCTAGCAGCTGCAAGGAAGGCTCCGCTGGGTTGGCTGGCAACTGGTGTCGAATACCAGGACGGAGTGCGAGAGTACGGGGGTTCGACTCCTCAGCCTTCCGCCAAGCCGATGTAGCTCAGATGGTGGCAGCACCAGCCCGGCAAGCTGGGGGTCGCGGGTTCAAGTCCCGTCATTGGCGCTCTGGAAGGTGAACTTGTCACGGTGGCAAGCGCCCCCTGCTAAGGGGTAGGCACCTAGGTGTGGGGATCGTTACCTCCGCCTTCCGCTCACGGGGTGGGCAACTGGTCGCGGGTTGGTCTTGCAAACCGACCGTTGAGGGTTCGAATCCCTTTCACTCCACTGGCTCTGAGCATGACGACCATGCGGGCGCCTGCAAAGCGCACGAAACGGGTTTGACTCCCGTAGAGCCTTCCAACGATCCAGGGTCGTTCAATGGCAGGATGCTTGGCTCTGAACCAAGTGACGTGGGTTCGACCCCTACCCCTGGAACTTTACCTCAGTAACTCAACTGGACAGAGCCAGCCCTCTTAAGGCCAAGGATGCAGGTTCGAAGCCTGCCTGGGGTACTCATAACCGAAAGGAAGATCATGGCAGCAGCAACGGTACCGAAGACGGATGCCGACAGCCAGGCCCAGGCCAAGCGTTTGAAGGAGGAGGCCGACGAGTCGGCGAAGACTCGTGGCGCTGTGAACGACCCTGCGAGCCTGGACGAAATGGATTCGGACGAGGATCGTGTCGACGCGCTCGTTGAGCGTGGTTGGGCACCAACGTCGGCACGCCGCTATTACGGCCTCGACGACCCGAACAGCGGTCTCGCCCCCGACCTCGACATCCCCGAGCCACTACCGCATCTGAAGGCGAACGCAGCATCGAACACCGAGGTCGACAAGGACCCTCTGCGCGACAAGATGCATGAGGACTCCAAGTGATCCGCGTCGGCCCTCGCTTCCACTGATCCCAACATCCCTCAGAGCCCTGCTGGTTAGGGCACGCACGCTGTAAACGTGCCGCTTCGGCTGCGGAGGTTCGA
>Ga0193696_1000296_pt1 | contig 18733 bp, 10 predicted proteins | sample L3m1metaG_FD_145074 | JGI IMG/M metagenome (GOLD analysis project Ga0193696, IMG submission 145074) | Soil microbial communities from a riparian zone of the East river system, Colorado, United States - L3m1 | ecosystem: Environmental > Terrestrial > Soil > Riparian zone | place: USA: East River... | reverse complement strand
GCTCGGTGTCGTCGGAACCGTCGGTATTCCGGTGCTGGTGTATGTCGGGTTGGGCCGGCTGCTCGGTCCTCGCGTGGGGCGAGCGTCGCCTGATGTCCCGCGCGCAGTGTCGGTCGACCTCCCGATCCTGAGCGTCCTGTTGATTGTTGCCAGCGCCGTCCTGTCGCTGGTCGCGATTATCGCGATCTACCGGGAAGGCGGCATCCTCAGGCGATTGAGAGCGACGCCTCTGCGTCCGCATACGATCCTGACCGCGCACGTCCTCGCGAAGCTGCTGTTCACGCTCATCACGCTTGCGGTGATGGTGCTGGCCGGACGGCGGTACTTCCCCATACCCGCGGCCGTGCCGATCGTGTCGTTCACCGTGGCGCTGCTGTTCACCACGGTGAGCCTCCTGTCGCTCGGATTTCTGATCGCGAGCGTGGTGCCAACGGCCCGTTTCGCGCAACCGATCGGTACGCTGATTCTCTATCCGATGCTCGGTCTGTCGGGGCTGTTCGTGCCGATCGAATCGCTGCCGCCGCTGCTGCGCGCGCTGGCGCGAGTGCTGCCGCTCACCTACGCCGTGTCGCTGCTGAAAGGCATCTGGCGCGGTGAGGGCTGGTCGGCACACCTCGGCGACGTCGCGGTCCTGGCCGTGACCTTTCTCGTGCTGATGGCCGCATCGTCGCGCGTGTTTCGCTGGGAATAGCGCGTCAGCGCTTGGGCACCAGTCGCAGAATCCTGCCGTTGGGCCCGTCGGTGAGCACGTAGAGGGCGCCGTCGGGACCTTCGGCGACGTCGCGGATCCTCGCGTTCAGCTCGGTCAACAGGCGTTGTTCGCCGACGACGCGATCGTCCTTCATGACCAGGCGCACGAGCGCGCGGCCGACGAGCGTCGACACGAACAGGTCGTCATGCCACGCGGGAAAGAGCCTCCCGGCATAGAACGCGATGCCGCCCGGGGCGATGTCGGGCGTCCAGAAGTACACGGGCTGTTCCATGCCGTCCTGCGCGGTCGTGTCGCCGTTGATCGGTTTCCCCGAGTACTCCCGCCCGTAACCGATCACCGGGAAGCCGTAGTTCTTTCCCTTGTCGACGACGTTGATCTCGTCGCCGCCGCGCGGTCCGTGTTCGCTCGTCCAGAGTTTGCCGGTTCGCGGATGGATGGCGATGCCCTGAATGTCGCGGAAGCCGAGCGCGTAGATTTCCGGATGCGTCCCGGTGCGTCCGGTGAACGGGTTGTCCTTCGGAATCGATCCGTCGGCGTTGATGCGCAGCACCTTGCCCATGTTGCTGTCGAACTGCTGCGGCTGCGGCCAGTCGACGGAGTTGATCCCCAAGCCGGCCGGAATCGTGGAGGTGACGAACAGCGTCCCATCGGGCGCCTGGACCAGCCGGCCGCCAGTGCCCTCGGCGTTCAACAGGACCTTCACGTCCTCGAGCCGCTTGTCGTCCTGCGAGAGCTTCGCGCTCGCGGCGACGACGACGCCCGGGCTGCGCGGCAGCGCGGCAGGATTGCTGCCGTCGGGCAGCACGGTGTACGTCAGATAGATCGTCCGGTTCGCGGCGAACGCCCGATCGGGCCTGACTTCGTACAAGCCCTGCCCGCCGCGAACGAACAGATTGGCCGGCATGCCGTCGAGCGGCTCGGAGAGCTTCCCATCTTTGCCGACGATCCTGATGCGGCCCGGACGCTCGCCGACGATGATCCGGCCGTCGGGAAGAAAACTGAAGCAGAAGGCCGCGGCGAATCCTTCAGCAACGGTCTCGACGTCGTACGCGGCCGTCTTCGCCGCTCGTGAGGCGCGCGTTTGTCCCAGCCATTCCGGAAGTGGCGCGTAGCCGTCCGGCGCGGCACTGCCGTCTTCGGGACGGGGCGGTCCGGGCGCCTGCGCCGGCGGACGCGGAACCGCGCGCACCGGTTGTGCCTGCACCGCGCTCGACCACGCCAGGAGACATGCCGCCCACGTCACAGCACGTCTGAAACGCATTCGTCCGTCCTTTTTGACCTTTGACTTCAATTTTTGACTTTAACTTTTGACCTTAACTTTTGACTTTTAACTTTTAACTTTTAACTTTCAACTTTCAAAAGTCTGCCCCCCCGCCACCGCCGCCCGATCGACCGCCGCGGCCGGGTTCGACCGCTGGCGTCTCGCCCGGCATGCGTGGCGCGAAGGGCTGCGCCGCTACGGCCAGTGTGCCGAGGACGTCGAGCACCTGTCGATCGGCGCTGACCACGAGTGGCAGCGGAGTGAATCCGCCGCGGTGGCCGTCGGACGCGCGCAACAGCCACCGGCGAACACCCGTCGCGACCGCGACCAGGAGAATGCCGAACAGGATCGGGTCCCAGGTCTGACGGTTCCATCCCAGGTACGGTTTGTTCGTGGCGAGTGTGGCCGCCACCATGATCGTGTTGGCCCACAGCATCATCCGGTGTCTGTCGCGCACGGCAAGAGCAAGGCCGATCGCCGGAAGCAGCCAGATGGCGGCGTAGGTGGACCAGTAGAAGGTGGACGAGAAGTCGGGCCGGCCCCTGGAGTACCAGATGAACCCTAGCGACAGCTGCAGGTTGAGGACCGCATAGAGGCCAAGCCAGGCGAGCGATTCAATCGCGCCGTAGTCGTCGCCGCGAAAGCTCTGGTCGTGGGTCCGGCGCACTGTCCGCGCGACGGTGAAAATCACGAGCAGGACACACGCCGAGACGATCCGCTCGGCATCCCTGGACAGGCCGAGATTGAACGCGGATAGCGCGGCGCAGGCGGCAGCGGCGAACGCGGCATAGAGGTATCCGAACTGCACGAAGACAAACGCGCTCGCGATGGCCGCCGTCACACAGGCGACGAGCGTCGGAAGATCACCACCGTTGCCGCCGGATGACGTGAGAAGGCCGGCTCCGACGGCCACCAGCGCCACCGACCACACGGCGAAGGCCTCTTCAACGCCGAAGCGATAGAGCTGAAACTGCACGACGAGGAGCTGGGCCAGGACGCAGGAGACGACTCCGGCGACGATCGCCGACCACCCGACCACGGATTCGCGCGAGACGCCGAACGCCACCATCCAGAATCCGAACGCGGCCACGACGACGATGGTGCCGAAGATGAACAGGGCAACCCGCAGGTAGCGGTTCGTACGTTTCAGGTCGGTGTGCAGTGCGGTCTCGATCGCGGCGCCCTGGGACGCGTCCAGCAATCCCGAGCGCGTCCACTCGCGAATCTGTGCAGCGGCGTGTATCCGTTCTTCATCCGCAATCGCGTACAGATTCATGCGTCCCGTCCGAAACGGCGCGCCACGTACACGACCACGATCACCATGGCAGTGCCCGACACGACGCCGTAGGCCATCGTGGTCGTGACGCTGAGCGACTGAACCAGCTTCAGGCTGATGCCGACGTAGGGATAGACCGCTCCATAGGCGACGAACGCGAACTCGCGACGCCGGATACCGTACGCAATTGAGATGACGGCCAGCGTCAGCAGCCCGAACAAATAGAAGAAACCGGTATTGGCCGAGGTCACGCCCGACGTCAACGCGACGAAGGCGGCCGTCGCGGCGACATGCAGATGTGTCTCGACGAAATGCGGTTTGATCGTCAGCCGCTGCAGCGCGATCCCCGTTCCGGCGACGAGCGCGCCGTACACCAGCGCCGACGCGCGTAGCGAGTCGGCGGATCCGAAGCCGAACCGTGAGAGCCTGATGCCGAACCAGGCGGCCAGCGTCGACAGCGCCAGCGACAGCACGAAGCGGTTGTCGAATCGATAGGCGGCGGCGAAGAAGACCGCCGCTGACACCAGCACGTAGCTATCCCAGGCGTCTTTGAGCAGCGCGAATCGCATTTCGACGAACGCCAGCTCGATGGCGAACACCAGGCACCCGAGGTACAGCACGTAGTCGAAGATCGCGGTCGGCGATTCGACTTCGCCAGACGAGTACGGCCGCGCGCGCGAAAAGCAGTACCAGACGCAGACGGCGACGATCGCAGACAGCGCCAGCACGACCGCGCTGTCGCCCAGATCGGCGAAATGCGTCCGGACCGTCCAGAGCAACCCGGCCGCGATCGACAGCACGCCGAGGTAGAGAAGCGCGTTCAGCTCGAGCGAAACCGAAAAGCGATCCTTCCGGACGATCGCCCCGAGCCGCTCGAACTGGGCGGGCGTGATGACCCCTTCGTCCCTCCAGCGGCCGAGCCGCTCGACCATCGTCATCGGGCAAGATTGTAGCCGGACGTCGCGCTAAATGTAAGCCACTCAATGACATCCAGACGTGTCGATCTGAGGCCGCTTCGTTCTTACGCTAACTTCTTCAGCCGTTCGATCGGGCGCCGTAGCGAGCTGCCGCGTTTGTGGAGATCGGACCAGAGATCGCCGACCGTAGCCACACGGTCGGCCATCGTCCGCAGCGTGAACGTCCGCGGCTGGACCTCGCCGCGCTCCACTTCTTCCCAGGTGCACGGCGCGGAGATCGGGGCGCCGCGCTTCGCGCGGACGGTGTACGCCGCCGCGAACGTGGCGCTGTAACCGTTACGTCCGGTATCGACAAGGATCCGCCCGCCGCGATCGGCCTTGCTGAATTCCTGGGTGAAGCGCTCCGGCTGCCGCGCGACCAGCAGCGCGCCGACCGCGTGCGCGAATCGCGCGACCTCGCCCATTCTGGCGCTGCCGTCGAGCGAGACGAGGATGTGAAAACCCTTGGAGCCCGACGTTTTCACCCACGTCGCAAGTCCGAGCTCTTTCAGCAGGTCTCGAACGGCGAGTGCGGCAACTCGCAACTCGTCGGGCTCGTCCTCTTTGGACGGATCGAGATCGAACACGCACACGTCGGGGTAATAGAGATTCGGCGCGCGCGAGGTCCACACATGCTGGGTGATCGTGTTCTGGTTGGTGACCCACAGCAGCGACCGCGTGTCGCTCACGAGCGGATGGTGCACCGTCCCGTCTTTCTTGGGGACCGCGATCCGCTCCAGCCACGGCGGAAAGCCCTTCGAGACGTCCTTCTGCCAGAACCCCTTCTTGTCGATTCCCGCCGGATACCGCTCCATGGTGACCGGACGCGCGCTGATATGCGGCAGCATGATCGGGGCGATCGCCTCGTAGTACGCCGCCAATTCGCGTTTCGTGATCCCATCGTCCGGAAACAACACCTTCTCGGGGTGCGTGATCACGGGGACGGAAGCGAGATCAGAAGTTTTCACAGGAGCTCAGAAGATCAGGAGTCTTTCCCAATAAAAAGATTACTTCTGATCTCCTGATCTCCTGTTAAGAACTCCTGATCTCGCGCACGACGTCGCGGGCCGATTTGTCGGCACGGATGCCGATGAGCCGGGAGTGGCGAAGCTTGCCGTGAACAGTCCACTCGATGAAGGAGACCTGGACCACGATCTCGGGTCGCACCCAATGGGCGCGCAGGCGCGGGAGTCCCGTGGCTTTCGTAAACGGCGTGGTCTCGATTTCCATCGCGTCCAGCCGGGCACGCAGATCCAGGAGGAGCTTCGTATCGAACCCGGTGCCGACCTTGCCGGCGAAGACGAAGTCATCCTGCTCGTAGTAGCCGACGAGGAGCGCGCCGAGGCCGACGCGGCCGCCCTGAGGATCCGTGAACCCGCCGACGACGAGCTCCTGCGACGCTTCGCATTTCATCTTCACCCAGTGCGGCGACCGGCGGTGCTCGTAACGCGAATCGCGGCGCTTCGCGATGACGCCTTCCCAGCCCTCGCGGCAGGCGCGGTCCCACGGTTTTTCGTCGTCGAGAGTCGAGACGCGCTGGAGCGGCGGCCGCAGCGGCAGTTCGTCGAGCAGCGCACGGCGCTGTTCGAGCGGCAGCGACATCACGTCGCGGCCGTCGATCCACAGGATATCGAATACGTAGTAGACGACGGATTCCTCCCCGCGCCAGGTTGCCTCGCCGTCGAGGATCAGCTCGCGCGGGGGCAGTCTCGCGATCGCCTCGGTCATCGCGGGGTTGTGTTGCGGCAGGCGATTCCGGGAGAAGAGGCGCACGTCGTCTCCCTGCTTGTAGGCGAGCAGCCGGATGCCGTCGAACTTGCGCTCGAAAATCCATTCCGGACCGCTGAACCGCTCCTGCGTGAGCGTCGCGGCCATCGGCTCGATCCAGTCGGGAAAGGGGTTCGGGGCTGAACTCACGACCACGCTGCGATCCGCTCACGATCTTAACCACAGAGGCACAGAGGCACTGAGAAAACCTGACGCACGCTCGACGCTGAGCGCGCGACGGCGGTGTCCGATTCGACGGGTTGGCCGGCGAAGCCGGCCAACGGGCGGATGGAGACGATCCGCGTGAAAACGAATCGCCTGTGCGCTCGTGCGACTCGTTTTCACGCGGATCGCCTCCATCCGTCGCGGCGCATCGCGCCGCCCGTCGAATCGTCAGCTCGGTGTCTCTGTGTCTCGGTGGCTTGTGTTTCGCGCGCTCCTAGCGGCGGCTCCAGGCTTCGTCGACGGTCTCCTCGTGCGACGCCATCTGACGCAGCACCATCGCATGATAGACGCCGCGCCGCGCCATCAGCTCCTCGTGCGTGCCGCGCTCGATGATGCGGCCGTCCTCCATCAGCAGGATGACATCGGCGCGCCGGATCGTGGACAGGCGATGCGCGATCATGAACGTCGTCCGCCCGGCGAGCAGCGTGGCCATCGACGCCTGGATCAGCTGCTCGCTCTCGGTGTCGAGGTTGCTGGTCGCTTCGTCGAGGATCAGGATCTGCGGCGACGCGAGGATCGCCCGCGCGATCGCCAGCCGCTGCTGCTGTCCCCCCGACAGCTTGACGCCGCGCTCGCCGATCGTCGTCTCGTATCCCTCGGGCAGCCTGACGATGAACTCGTGGGCGTTGGCGCGGCGGGCGGCGTCCTCGATCTCGGCGTCCGTGGCGTCGTGCCGTCCGTAGGCGATGTTGTCGCGCACCGATCCGTCGAAGAGAAACACGTCCTGCTGCACGATCGCCAGCAGGTCGCGATAGGTGTGCAGCCGGAACTCGCGGATGTCCGCGCCGTTGAGCAGAATGCGGCCGCGCGTCGGATCGTGAAACCGCGCGACGAGGTCCGTCACCGTCGTCTTGCCCGCGCCGCTGCGCCCGACCAGCGCCACCACGGTCCCGCCGGGCACGACGACGTTGAAATCGCGCACCACGGGCTGACCCTCGCGGTACTCGAAGTCGACCTGATCGAATACGACCTCGCGAACAATCGGCGGCGCATCGCGCGCGTCGGGCCGATCCGGCTTGTCGCTCTCCATCGCCAGGACTTCGAACACGCGCTCCATCGCGGCCAGCGAGCGCTGAATTTCCGAGAAGGAGTTGACGATCTGCCACACCGGGTTCAGCAGCAGGAACGTGTACCACTGGAACGCCATGATGTCGCCGATCGACGCGCCGCCGACGATGTTCAGGTAGCCGCCGTACCAGAGAATCACCAGGTTGACCGCGGCCAGCAGCAAGCCCCAGGTCGTCCAGAGGAACAGCTCGCGCCGCTGCGCGAACAATTCCTTGCGCAACACGGTGTGGCGGCCGAGCATGTACTCGCGCAGCTCGCGGAGCTCCCGCCGGAACGCTCGCACGACGCGTATCCCCGAGAAGGTTTCGCCGACGCGGCCGTCGATCTGTTCGGCGTCTTTTCGCACCGACCGGTAGATCGGCCGGACGCGCTTCGCGAAGATGAAGCTCAGAAGCATCACGCCCGGTACGATGGCGAGCGCCGTCAGTGCCAGCCGCCAGTTGATGGTCAGCAGCACGACAATCGCGAACAGCAGCCGGATGATCGACACGCCCGGCGAAACGATCGCCATCTGCATGAGACCCGTCGTCGTGTCGATATCGCCGGTCAGCCGCGACAGGATGCCGCCGGTCTTCATGTCCCAGAGCTTGGGCAGCGGCAGGTGCAGCAGCCGCTGGAACAGGGACTGCCGGAGCGACAGCATCACGCGGACGTTCAGCAGGCGCTGTCGATAATCCTTGAGTACGCCGAACAGGCTGCTCGCGAAGATCACGCCGAGATAGATCAGCCCGGCGCGATGGAGGTGCGCGAGGCGCGACGCGGTGTCCAGGGCGGTGTTGAGGAGGACGCGGTCGATGATGAACCGGATGAACAACGGCTCGATCATCTGGAGGCCGGCGGTCAACAGCGCCAGCACGAACACCGTGGCGACCGCGAACCGGTGCGGCCGCAGCCACCGCAGGTACTCGCGCACGTATTCCCGCCGCTTGCCGCGACGCCGGTCCGGCGAGTCGGTTTCCGGCCGGCTCCCGCTCTCGGCCGCGTCGTCCAGCTGTTGCTGCCGGTAGTCGCGGCGGAAATCGTGGTAGCGGTGGCGAGAAGGGCGAGGGCCTCTCAAGGCACCCATATTCCCATCATCGGCGATCTTCCCGAGTAGCGAAAACTGTGAACCGCGAGTGGCTTAGAGTTGCTGCGCTGTTCTCGGCTGCGGCCCCGCGGAAGAAAGCTCCTTGACGTGCGAGGCGGCCTGGCGGCGCGCCTTCCACTGAGCAAACCATCGGCACGCCACGTACAGGATCGCCACGACGATCGCAAAAACGAGATAGAGCAGCGGGAGGCTCCACCTGTATCCGTTCGGAACCGGCGGCGGCATCATCGGATGGTTGCCGAAGAGCCAGGGGTTCACGCGACCTTCACGAGCCAGCGAGACGACCAGCGCCGCCGCGTGAATCAGCGGGATGTGCAGCAGGTAGTAGAACAGCGGCACGCGGCCGAACACGGCCAGCACGTCGCCGACGACGCCCCGGGCGCGCTCGGCTTGGGGCAGAAGGGCGATGGTCGGACCGAGTGTCATCAACAGGAACAACTGGGAAGCCGGGTACTTCTGCTGGTTCAGCAACCGGAACAATGCCGGCGGCGCGTCAGGACCTGCCGGCTGCATCAGAACGCTGATCCCGCCGACGACCAGGAAGAGCGCGGTCGCAGCCAGGCCGATCCGGAGGCAGATTCGGTCCCGTTGGTCGGGCTCGCGAACCATGATGGCGCCGAAGGCGTAGCCAGCCGCCATCACGCCGATCCATGGGACGATCGAGTACAGGACCGCGACGGCGGGCCCATCGGCGCCAAGCGTGAACACACCGCCGAAGTAGAGGAAGCGCGCCGCCCATTCGGGCAGCGTCTGCGCGACCAGCCCCGCGAGGTTCTGCGCGAAGATCACCGACAGGCCGAATACGGCAACGGCCGTCATCGGCAACCAGACCAGCGCCGCCAGCAGCACCATGCAGACGCCGAGCATCCAGATGACGCCGGCCAGCAGGTAGTGCGCGAAGTCGAGGTTGAACGTCCACGCGACGCGGATGACCGTCAGCTCGAGGACCACCAGCACCAGGCCGCGCGTGACGAGCGCGCGTGCGAGCGCGCCGGTGTGTCCCAGCCTGCGGCCGTACAGAAACGCGCTCGTGCCGGCGAAAAACGCGAACGCCGGCGCGCAGAAATGCGTGACCCACCGCGTGAAGAAGATGCCGGCCGTTGGTCCGCCGGCGGGCTGACCCGAGTACACGCGCACGTGATCGATCGCCATCAGGACCATGACGAGACCACGCAGCACGTCGATCGACCTGAGGCGAGGGGTCGGCGGCATCTTCGATGGCTCCTGCTCGCGAATGACGGCTATTTCGCCGGCACCAGACGTTTCAGCTCCTCGAACCAGTGCTGCACGAAGATCATCTGCGCAGGTGGCGGATTCTTTGCGCGTTCCTTGTCGAGCGCCATCAAGAACCGCCGTCCGTCGGACGCCACGTCGTAACTTCTGCCCCAGGCGGACCTCAGATCTGCGCTTTCGAAGAGCTTTTCGGGCGTCCCCGCCCGGAATGCAGGGGTTGCTTCGACGCTGACGGACATGAGGGCTATCGGCCCGCCGTCGAACCCACTGCCTTGCACATAGAACAGCTCCCGACCATTCGGGCTCCACGCGGGTTGATTTCCCCCGTTGGTGGAAATCAAGTGACGCTCTCCTGGGCCGGGGTATGGCTGCACGTAGACCTCGCTTCGTCCGGACTGATTCGACACGTACGCCAGCCAGCGGCCGTCCGGGGAAAACTCGGGCGCCATCTCGTTAGCGGTGGTCTGGACGACCGCACGGATCTTGCGATCCGCAATCGACAACACCCGGATATCGAACTGAAAGAACCCTGTGGAATCGCCCTCTTCGACAAAGGCGAGCGTCGTCCCATCGGGCGACCAGGAGGCGGGCGTCTGGCTGCGCGTACTCGTGGTCAGGCGTTCCGCAACGCCGCTTCCGTCGGCGGCCTTCCAGTACAGGTTGTCCTCACCGCCCGCTGCGCCTGAGCGGAAAACGACGCGCTTTCCATCTGGCGAAAAAATGCCGTAAAAGCTCTGCCCATCAGCGGTGACCGGGCTGAGCGCGCCGCGCACGAGGTCGTAGCTCCACACCTCGCGACGATCTTGTGTCGAGACGGCGACGTGCTGGTAGTCGGGCGATAGTCGGGGCGTCCAATACGGACGCAGCGGCGCCGACAGCGCCTGGCTCGTTCCCTGCCGATCCACCCATGCGAGCAAGCGTTCCGCGGCGGGCACCGCGCCGCCCGTGAGATAGACGAGTGCCCCGGTCTCGGAGACCGTGAACTGGGCGGACAACGTATTCTCCATGTCGCTGAGGTTGCGATTCGCGGCTTCCATCACATCGTCGATCACTCCTCTTGCGCCCCCGATGACGGCAAGCCGAACGGGATCGAATGGAACCGCCATCAGCGTTCCCAGACGGACGAAGATCAGGTGTCCCGTGGACACATAACGTCCATCTGATCCTCCTGTGACGAGGACGGTCTGCTGGCCCGTGTCAAGGGACCGCACGACGATCTGTGTGTCGTCCCACAATTGCGCCCCTTTCGAGATCGTGAAGATCACGGCGCGACCACCGGGTAGGACGTGGGGTAGCCGATGACTGTACTCGCCCGGCTGAAGCGTCGTGAGCGCCTCGGGAGTTCCCCCGGCCGCCGGCACACGCCACAGGCCGCCGTTTCGCGCGAACGCGAACACGATCATGCCGTCGCTGCCCCAGCTTGCGCCGAAGAGCGAGGCAGCGTCGCAAAGCGTGACCGCTGGTCCGCCGGTGAGGGGCACCTTCTTGAGTTTGCCGCCCGACCAAAAACCGACCCATTGGCCATCGGGCGAGAAAAACGGACTGCTCCCACCACTCGTGCCCGGCAGCGGCATTGCCGCGAAGCCGTCCATCGCGCGCGCGTACAGTTGTTGATCGCCGCCCCAGATCGCGCCAAACACCAGCGTCTTGCCATCCGGCGACAGAGCGACCGCCGTTCGAGTCGGTCGGACTCCTCCCACTCGTTGCTCCAGTGGATTCGCCGCCGACAACTGACCGCTGGGTGCGACGCTCAGGAGCGTGCGAGTTGTCCCGGGAGCGACTGACGGGGCGCGCGTCGCCCACCCGACCATCGCCGCCGCCGTCAATCCGACGAGCAACAGCGCGGACGCCCACACGAGCCGCTCACGCGTCCGCGATGTCGGCGATTCGGCCGGCGCATCGCTGTACGGGTCGCTCAGCGCGTCGTCGATGTCCAGTCGTGCATCGGCCATATCGGCGAGCCGCCGTGTGCGATCTTTTTCGAGGCAGCGGCGGAGCAGGCGGCGAATCAGCGGCGGCGTGGTTGCCGGCAATGCCGTCCAGTCAGGTTGCCGCGTGAGCACCGATGCCAAGGTGTCCGATATGCCGTCGCCCGTGAACGGGCGCACTCCGGTCAACATCTCGTACAGGACGACACCGAACGCCCACACGTCGGTGCGCCGGTCGGCGGCGCGCCCCTTCGCCTGCTCGGGGCTCATGTAGGCGGCGGTCCCCAGAATCATCCCGGCGCCAGTCAAGACCGCCGGGCTCGTGATCGCCGAGTTGGCGATCGCCGCGGCCGACGAGGAGAGTGGCTCGATGGTTTTCGCGAGGCCGAAGTCGAGCACCTTCACCGTGCCGTCGGCGCGCACTTTGATGTTCGCGGGCTTCAGGTCGCGATGGATGATCCCCTGCTCGTGCGCTGCTGCGAGCGCGTGCGCGATCTGCCTCGCGATCGGCAACGCTTCGTCGAGTGGCATCGCCCCGCGCCCGATGTGGAGCGACAGATCGTCGCCGTCCACGAGCTCCATCACCAGCGCGCGTACGCCGCTCGATTCTTCGAGGCCGTGAAGGTGCGCGATGTTCGGGTGGTTCAGCGCCGCGAGCATCTGAGCTTCGCGCGTGAACCGCGCGAGTCGTGCGACGTCGCTGGCGAACGAGTCGGGCAGGACCTTGAGCGCGACATCGCGATTCAGCTTCGTATCACGCGCGTGGTAGACCTCGCCCATGGCGCCGGCCCCAATCGGCGCGACGATCTCGTAAGGACCCAGGCGAAGGCCGGCGGTGAGGAGTGGGCGAGGGTCCCGGACAACGGGCAGTCCACGGAGGAAGCTCTCGTCAGAGGTATCTGACGTCAAGAGCGACTCAACTTCACGACGCAGCGCCTCGTCGTCCCCGGTCGCGGCGGCCAGAAAGGCACCGCGTTCCTCGATCGGCCGCTCCACGGCGAGTTGAAAGAGCGCCTTCACGCGCGCCCAGCGCTCGCCCGTCACGATCGGCCTCCAGCTGAATCCATTTCGCGCAAGATCGCGGCAAACCGCGGATCCGAGTGCAGCGTGCGGTATGGCGGAAAGTGGCGCCCCCAGAGGATGAAGGCCGGCTCGCGTTCATCCCACGCCCGACGCACGAACGCCATCGCCTCTTCATGTTGCCCAGCCGCTTCGGCCGTGAGGGCAAGGTGCGAAGCCGAGACATATCCGCGCGAGGCGCGGTCCATCAGTTCGCGATGTAAGGCGCTCGCCTCCGACCGTTTCCCCCATTGCCCGAACACTCCAGCCAGGCCCACAAGGGCGAGCGCGTGGCGCTCCGACATCCGCGCGGCAGCCTCGAGTGTCGAGACCGCATCTTCGAATCGTCCAGACATGCCGAGCGCTATGCCGAGCGCCCAGCGCGCCACGAACGACTCGTAGTCCAGTTGAATGGCCCGCCGGCACGTCTCAATCGCCTCGTCCAGCCGGCCGGCTGTGAGTAGACAGTTCGCGAGGTTCATGGTGACGTACGAAGACAGTGGATCGCTGTCGAGCGCGCGGCGGGCTTCGGCGATACCCTGCTCGAAGTTCCCGCGGGCCCATTGGCAATAGAAGAGGGCGTACCAGCAGCGGCCCATCCCGTAGTTCGGACTGATCTCCAGGGCGCGCTCGAATTCCTGCTTCGCCAGCGCGCGGTTGTTCTCGTACAGCAGGGTCGCACAGGCCAGCGCTGTATGGCCCGCCGCGGATGCGGGATCGAGCTCGATCGACCGTCGCGCCGCCGCTAACGCCCGTGGTTTCGACTCGGAACCTCGCGCGGCCCCCGAGTACGCCAGCACGGTCAACGCGTCGGCGATGCCGGCCCAGGCCAGCGAATAGCGGGGGTCCAGCTGGACCGCCTTCTCAAGAAGGTCCAACCCGGCCGGGACGCTCGCACCGCGCCGATCGATCAGCGCGCGGCCCTTCAGATAGAGCTCGTAAGCCTCGATATTCGTCGTTGCCTGCTCGACCAGCCGACCGCCGGCGGCGAGGGTCACGCGTAATCGCTCGGCGATCGCCTTCGCGATCTCATCCTGGACATCAAAGATGTCTTTCACCTCACGGTCGTACCGCTCCGACCATAGTTGAAAACCATTGGCCACGTCGCTCAGCTGAACGGTGATGCGTACGCGATCCCCGGCCCGCCGCACGCTGCCTTCGAGCACCGTTGTCACATTCAGCTTTTCGCCGATGGTTCGAAGATCGTCACCTTTGCCCTTGAAGGAGAATGCCGACGTTCGAGCCGCGACTCTCAGGCCTTTGAGTGGTGTTAGGGCGTTGAGAATCTCTTCGGCGATGCCATCACAGAACCAGTCCTGATCCTTCGAGGCACTCATGTCGCTGAACGCCAGCACCGCGATCGACGCCGCGCGCGCGACCTGGCGCGGCATGCTGTCGAGCGCTGCTCGCCTGGTTGACTGGTCGGCCTCCGTTTCCCACGCCCTCCGACATGCTTTCAACTCGTCGAGGATCTCCCGGGCGGTCTGGATGCGGTCGCGCGGTTCCTTCTCGAGACACTTGTCGATCAGGCGACACACGTCTCCCGGGATATCAGAGCACCGTTCTCCCACCGGCGTGGGGCGATCCTTCAAGATGGACGACATGAGCGCCGGCGCCGAATCACCGCGAAACGGCCGCTCGCCCGTCGCCATCTCGTACAACATGATGCCGAGCGAGAAGAGGTCGGTCCGATGATCCAGCGGCTTGGTCGTTATCTGTTCGGGCGACATATACGGCATCGTCCCGACGATGATTCCGGCCTTCGTGATCCCGAGATCGGTGAGGTCGTCCTCGGCGCGGACGCCGTCTGCGTCGACCGCCCGCGCCAGTCCGAAGTCGAGGACCTTCACCTGCCCATCGTCGGTAACCATCACGTTCGCGGGCTTCAGATCGCGGTGGATGATCTGTTTCCGATGTGCTGCCGCCAGCGCCTCGGCGAGCGCAATCGCGATGTCGAAGAAGCGCGCCAGTGAGAACCTGTCCTGAGGAATCACCTGGCCGAGTGTGCATCCCTCAATGAGCTCCATCGTCATGAAGGGAACACCATCGTGTTCCTCAATGGAGAAAATGGTGACGATGTTCGGGTGGTTGAGCGCGGCGACGGCCCTGGCCTCCCGTCTGAAGCGCGCCAGACGGTCTGCGTCTCGTGCGAAGGCCGCCGGAAGAATTTTCAGCGCAACATCACGATTCAGTTTCGTGTCGCGCGCGCGATAGACCTCGCCCATGGCGCCGGCACCAATCGCGGCGACGATCTCGTACGGGCCTATGCATAGACCGGCCGTGAGGTGTGGGCGAGACTGCGCGCCGTCGGTCGACACCTCCGCGAAATGGTCGATACGCCCCGGTTCCTGGACGGGCAGTCCACGGAGGAAGCTCTCGTCAGAGGTATCCGATGTCAAGAGCGACTCGACTTCACGACGCAGCGCCTCGTCATCACCAGTCGCGTCGGCAAGAAAGGCGCCCCGTTCCTCGATCGGCCGCTCCACGGCGACTTGAAAGAGTGCCTTCACGCGCGCCCATCGCTCGCCGGTCACGATCGCACGTCTGAGGACAGCTCTCGATTGAGCGAGGTCCGATTGCCGCGACTCCAGTCGACGAGCAGCGCCGTGACGTCGCGAGGCGAGACCATCTGAGCCTTCGTTATTAGTCGGTTGGATCGGACCGCCAGCATAGCATCGGAAAGATGGGACTCTGGGAGTTCACATAACGGCCGTTCTCAGCCCTTCCCCTCACGACAGCGTCATGCGGCTACTTCGCCGGCACGCGGGCCTTCAGCTCTTCGAACCAGTGTTCGACGAGGACCATGCTGACCGGCGTCGCATTCGGATCGCCGGTTGCGTCGGCTTTGAGCATGAGGAATCGCTGGCCGTCGGCCGACACATCGAAATGGCGCGCGGGAGCTGGCTCGGCATACTTGGTCTCGAACAGCTGTGCCGGACTGCCGATGCTGATCGTCGGGCCGGATGCATCGACGGGCACAACGGTGAGCGCATTCGACTGGTCGAGATAGAACAACTCGCGGCCACTCCGCGCCCACACGGGACGTGTGCCGCCGGCCGTCGAGACCTGCCAGCGTCCGTTCTCGACGCGCGGGAATGGTCGAACGTAAATCTCGCTGCGGCCCGACACATTCGGCTGGTACGAGTACGCGACGTACCGACCATTCGGAGAAAAGTCAGCCATGGCTCCTTTGAACCTGGTCTCGGCGAGTGCTTCCACCGGGGATTGACTTACGGCCGGCGCCGGATTGGAACGCGGTCGGTCCAGGGCACGAGTCACGGGAAGAAAAAAGATCTCGGCTGCCGACTTAGGCTGTATTCCGAAACCAGCGATCCAGCTCCCGTCCGGCGTGATCGACGTCGGCCACTGGGGGTTCGCGGCCGTCGACAGCCTGTCGGGGGTGCCGGTGCCATCGGCGGATTGCTTGTACACGCTTGGTGTGCCGGTACGGGTCGACATGAAGATGATCTGCCGGCCGTCCGGCGTCCAGTTCGGCATCCCGTCGCCGCCGGCATCGAAGGTCAAGCGCCTGAGCGTCACCCGCGCGAAGTCCCAGATCCAGATGTCGTTGGTATTCTGTTCGTGGATTTCAATCGCGACGCGCGTCCCGTCGGGCGACAGGCGCGGCGTGCCATAGCCGCGCAGGGGAGCTCCAGTCGGTTCCTCATGCCCCTTTCGATCGACCCAAACCAAGGCGCGCGGGCTCGTCACCTCAGTCAGTCCGGCGCCGATGTAGACGAGCGTGCCTGCGCGCGAGACGTGGTAATTGGCGGCACCGGTCGGCTTCATCATCACGTGGTCGACGACCGTCACGGAATCGCCGACCACCTCGAGCCGGACAAGATCGAACGGCACCGCGCGCAACGCGCCAGCGGCGGCGAAGATCAAGTGGCCCGTTTCTAAGTACTGGGCGTCGGTGCCACCCCGAATCAGCGTCTTGCGCTGTCCGGTCTTCAGGTCAAGAACCGCGACTGAGCTTTCCCCCTGGCTCGCTGTCGCAATCGTGAACAGCACGCCGCGGCCGAGCGGAAGCACCGACGGGAATGAATAGGTACCCTCCTGCTTGGCAGGGTCCGCCGTCGTCAAGATCGTTGGCTCACCGCCGTCCGCCGATACGCGCCGCAGACCCGAGGGCAGTGCGTTAGTGGCGAATGTGATGGTGTTGTCGTCGCCCCAGGTTGCGCCAAGCGGGATCCCGCTGAACGCGCAGAGCGTTATCGCGGGACCGCCGGCGATCGACACCTTCTTCAGGCTTGTGTTCTCGAAAAACCCGATCCACCGGCTATCAGGCGAAAAGAACGGCGCATAGGCCCCGCCGACATCCGCAACTTGCTCGGCGTTGAGTCGGTCGATCGCACGCACCACCAGCGGGCTGCCGTTAAAAACCGACCCTCCGGCGCGGTAGACGAGGCGGCGGCCGTCGGGCGACAAGGCGAGGTCACGATCGAAGCCTGACACGTTGAGTGGTAGGCCGGGCGCCGGTACGATGGCGAACCGCGACGGCAGCACCGGAACCGCGGGCGCGGGCCGCACCAGAATCCATGCGACAAGCGCGGCGATCACTGTGAAGCCGGCCAGCGCCGCGATCGCCGCCGGCGTGACGTGACGAGATCGCGTCGCCGCACCTCCGGGCGGTTCGGCAGCTGGAAATGCGATCGCATCTTCAATCTCCAATCGAGCATCGGACGCCGAATCGAATCGTCTCCTGCGATCCTTTTCCAAACACCGCCGCAGTAACCTGCGGATCGGTAGCGGCGTGTCGGCCGGCAGCATCGTTTGGTCCGGCTCACGTTCGAGTATCGCGGCGAGCGTGTCGGAGATGGTGTCGCGCGCGAACGGCGCGCGGCCCGTGAGCATTTCGTACAGCACACAGCCGAACGACCAGAGATCCGTCCGCCGGTCGAGCGGCTGGCCACGCGCCTGTTCCGGGCTCATATAGGCCGGTGTGCCAAGGATGGTCCGCCCGCCGAGCGCCGCCGCGGTCAGCGTCGGCGACGCGGAGAGGTCGGCCTGTGGGGCGCCGTCCCACACTCTGGCCAGCCCGAAGTCGAGCACTTTGACCAACTCGTTGCGGGCGATCTTGATATTCGCCGGCTTGAGGTCGCGATGGATGATGCCCTTCTCGTGCGCCGCCTCCAGCGCGTCAGCGATCTGGCTCGCGATGGTCAACGCCTCGTCCACCGGAATCGGCCCGAGTGCGATGCGGTCGGCGAGCGTCGGCCCCTCGACCAGCTCCATCACCAGCGCCTGGATACCGCTCGACTCTTCGAGGCCGTAAATCGCGGCGATGTTCGGGTCGTTGAGCGTGGCGAGCAGCTGCGCTTCGCGCGTCAACCGCGCCAGGCGGTCAGGGTCGAACGCGAACCGCTCGGGCAACACCTTCAGCGCGACGTCGCGATGCAGTTTCGTGTCGCGCGCGCGGTAGACCTCGCCCATGCCGCCCGCACCAAGCGGGGCGACGATCTGGTAAGGACCGATGCGAAGGCCGGTGGCGAGGAGCGGGCGAGTCTGCGCGCCGTCCATCGACGGCTCCCCGAAATAGTCGATATCAAGCCGTTGTGGAACGGGCAGTCTACGGAGGAAGCTTTCGTCAGAGGTGTCCGAGGTCAGGAGCGACTCGACTTCACGACGCAACGCCTCGTCGTCGCCCGTCGCGGCGGCCAGAAAGGCACCGCGCTCCTCGACCGGCCGTTCCACAACGGCTTGAAAGAGCGCCTTCACGCGGACCCATCGCTCGCCGGTCACGATCGCACGTCCGGGGCCAGCTCTCGATTGAGCCACGCTTTGGCGTGCGCCAGTCGCGCTTGGCGGTCGACGGTGACACGCCGAGCACATGCGCGGCTTCCTCGATCGTGAGTCCGCCAAACGCGCGAAGCTCGACGATCCTCGTCAACTCAGCGTCCACCTTGGCCAGGCGATCGAGCGCATGGTCCAAGGCGAGGACGGGTATCTCGTTGGGCGCGGCGACGTCCTGGGCTTCATCCATGGACACACAGCGCACACCCTGGCCCCTTTTGTTCGCGCCATGACGACGAGCGTGGTCGACGAGGATGCGGCGCATGACCTGCGCCGCGACACCAAAGAAGTGCGCGCGATTCCGCCAATCGACCTGGCGTTGGTCGACGAGCCGGAGGTACACCTCATGAACGAGGGCCGTCGGT
>Ga0193696_1000295_pt1 | contig 18752 bp, 33 predicted proteins | sample L3m1metaG_FD_145074 | JGI IMG/M metagenome (GOLD analysis project Ga0193696, IMG submission 145074) | Soil microbial communities from a riparian zone of the East river system, Colorado, United States - L3m1 | ecosystem: Environmental > Terrestrial > Soil > Riparian zone | place: USA: East River... | reverse complement strand
TTCCAAGTGGAAGCAGCAGCCCCTACGGTCTTATATTGAAAGACCACATTGTTAGCTAAAAAGTCATTTGTTGCCATTGTATATTATTTTTTAAGTTGTTTGAACAATTCTATTTCTATATCTGACTATCTTTCGATAATATTTTTTTCCAGAATCATATTCTTCTAAATAATTAGTTGTCTCTGGGTAAACGAATAATATCTGCATCCCCGATTGCGCCGCTAATCCATGTGTTTGCGATGTTGGCCTTATCAATTGTTTTATCTGGTCATCAATCGCTTCGCATAATGATCTATCAACTGCCAAATTCAACATGGTCACTATATCGGTTATAACTATTTCATCTGATCTGAATGAATGTTTTGTATCATCCTCGCTTGCGGATTCTGCTCTTAATTCAACATAACTTGATTCTATTTCTTCCGGTACTGAACCTTCTTTATAAACAGGCACACTAATAACACCGTTTAGTAAACTGTGCCATGAATCCATCAATTTGCCCATTACTGCGATCATGTCAAATCTTTTAAAACGTTACGGATGTTTCTAAATAGATCCCTTCTTACTGGACCTATTTGTTTAAAGAAAAATGGATGCGGTTTAACACCTTTCAAATAAATACTTCTTGCGATCACATAAGGACTTACTTGTATCCCTTTTCGCTTAACCCAATTCTTTATATTCGAAATAAACTGCAACCATGTACCCCCAGATGGCTGCCCTTTAAACTCGCTAGCATCTACCCCTGGTATTGGTGTAAACTTAGATTTAGTTCCGAACTCCATAGGAGCCGAATAACTTGATCCACTAACAACATCAGCAGTTAATTCACTTATTCTATTAACCGTTATCTGTGACCTTAAAAAACCAACATCAGCCGGAGCATCAACAATCGCCCTGTCCCTGAAATCTTCGGCAGCAAGCAATATCTCAGCTCCAACTTCTTTTTGAAGTTTATCAGGAAGTTTTTTAAATGTTTCCTGAAACTGTTTAAACCCGACTAGATTAATTTTCACCATTTATTATCCAATTAAACCTTTTTTCGTCTATTCGTTGAATGTTAGTAATCGTATATCGTTGACTTAAGTAATCAATTTTCCAAGCTGAATTAATATGCCAATCCGGTCTGAATCTTATTTTAAAACGTACTTGATTATTCAATTTTGTTTGTCCCATTGTTTGCGATAAAGAACCGCTGATCTTAACAGGTTCTGCCCACATATTATAAGCTACCAAAATAGATTCTTTCATATCCCCTTTGGCATCTTTTACAGCTCCCCATTTTTCAATTCGTATTTGTTTAGTTGGGATCATACTATCCATGTATTTCGTGAATATTTTCTTGCTAACTGCGAAACGAAATTCTGTATCTTATCATCATCGCCTCTAAACTCATACGAATAAGTAACCAATCTCATCAAATCAATTTTAATTCCCTTTGGTAATCTTTGTGTCAGAGAATCATTATACCCAGCATCATAAGTAACTATTAAACCACAAGCAACTGGCGTTTTTAAATTATACCATAAATTTCCAATTGTAGTATAATCTAAACTGTTGCCATCTTTATCTTTTACATACCAAAATCTTATTACCGGGCCGTAAGGAATTTCTTGCATACCATTGCCGTTATTTAACACAGCTTCCCATGTGTGAAAAACTAAACTCATGTTCAAAGTTTCTTCCATCAATTGTCTGGATGCTGTGATCATATCTCTTATCAAAGCGTCATCAAAAGTAAAATTGCTTAATGAATCAGAAGTAGATTGGTCGGTATCAACATAACCTTCTAACCTTAAATAGTCTTTCATTTCCTGAAGTGTAACGGGCTCAGTTATCGTTCCTGAATCATCTGAAATATCCCTTACTGATATGACTGCGTTATAATTCATATATAATCATTCATAGAATTAAATGTGCTTAAAGGATCATCATTAATATTAACTTCACGTTTCTCCCTAGTTGACCATATCATCACTTTCTTAGGCACAGATTTGCGTTTCCTTTTTTTTGGTGGGTTAACATCTTTCTTACTTTCAATATTTATTTCTCTCTTTTCCATCAATCTTTATATTCCCACCTGTAACCACCAGCATGATTAGCTTCGCCTCTTGCTGCTGTTGATAAGTTACCGTAATTAATACCTAACTCTTTACTAGCCTTAATAACAGAATCCCATTCTTTAATTACCTCGTAAGTAGTTGTCATCTGAACAACAGGTTTTCCATAAGGAAACTTTGTTCTTGTTTCTGAAATTATCTTTCTCGTTTCTTCTGATCTTTTTTTAGCCATTTCTAATTTTTTAAAATAAGGGGTAGTCCCGTAAGATTACCCCTTATAACCCTATTTAGTCCCACTAGGACCACCCGGTTTAGGGTTTGGAACTCCGGGGGATTGTGTTACTGTTATCATGGTTTCAAATTTTAGCTATTACCGAAATCATAGTAAATAGAAGCATCGTCACGCAATCTATTGAGCTCTTCAAAGCACTCCACCTTCATCGTTACCTGATTCTTCTCAAAGTTGTCTTGGTTCTCATAACTGATAGTTACTGAAAGAGCCTCTCCTTCTACTCTCTCGTAGTAGTAATTATCATAAACCAAGATGTGATCTGTTTGCGCCCAAGCCGCAGGAATGATTGGCATACCAGCAATACGGATGATACCGTTACCGTCAATCAATACACCACCTGGAATTGAATAGTCAGATGGTTTGGTTGCAAGTATTCTTTGCCATTCGCTCCAGTCAATTATTCCATAAGAAGCATCAAAGTTTCTACCTCTCTGGCTGGCTATTACCTGTAAAATTTCCTCAACATCTGCTTTAGCTAAAGTACCAGCGGGCAAACTTGTGCCTGTTGAGTTACCAGCAAGTGTATTAAATAAATAAGCGTTCTCTGCTTTGTAGAAATCACGAAGCAACATTTGTGGCAGTTTGTTCTGCATGAAATTCAAATTGAAAGTAAGTTGCTTTGTGAATGTTGCAAAACCGGCAATGTATTTCAACGTAGCTGTAATAGCCGAGAAAGTATATTGCAAGTTAGCTTTAGCAGAACCTTCAGTTTGAACAGCAGGAGCCTGAACGGCTGAAGTCTCACGATACGTTACATAACTTCCATTACCATCTGAAGGTGCTGTTGAAAGTATGTCACGGAAATTGATTTTCTGCGCTGGTAAAATACCCAAACGATCATTGAAGGTGGTTGTACCGATGCCTGTTGTTGTATTTGCAATGGTCATAATTGCTTTTTCTTCAAAGTCCATTGCGTTTTGAGGCAACTTGATACTAATCTTTTGACCAAGATCCAATTTTTCTATTTCGCTTTTCTTTTCCTTGAATTGTTCTATAACTCCACTCCATGCGGTTTTGAAATCAGGCTTATTAGCTGCATTATCTTTTCTCTTCTGACGATCAATAGCCAACTCATCAATTAGAACCTGATTCTTTTAGCATCTTCAACGAACTGAGTAAAATTTGCTCCCAATTCTGTAATCTTAGCATTGATCTTACCCTCCATTTCATCTAATGCTTTTTTAGGAGCGCCGTTAGCTTGCTGATGAGTTAGAGTCTGCACGTCAATAACGACACCTCCTATCTTCTCTGATAGAGATGATTCCAAATTGTCTTTCATAGCGTCGAACATCTTTTGTAGTTGTGCGCCGCTAATTTTCATTTCATCTGCCATTGTTTTAATTTTTAAAATTTTAAAGTAAAATCCGTTCCCGGAACAAATATTTTCTTACAACTCCGACAGACTACATAGCCTTTATCAGAATTATAATTTACTTGTTTACAGGATGGACAGTCGACAACTTCCGACTTGGTTTCTTCGACCTTACTTTCTACTTCAACTGTATCGTCAACAATGGCGTTATCCGTTTGTTTGGATGTTAGTTCCGTGATAGTTTGTAAAAGTTGTTTGTTATATAATAAAAGAGTTTCAATAGTTTCATCAGTCGCTTTTGAATCACGACAAAACTTCTCTATTGCCTCTGCCTTATTCAAAAGTTTATTTATCTCGATACTACTTTTTAATCCGGTTAAAGGAGTGTTTGAATTTGCACCCCATGCAGTAAGGGATGACCCTTCCCAAAGTTTCAATTCGGTTAATTCCCGCAAAGTGTCGCCATCTTTATATTCATCCCACGGGGTTACTTGGCTAAACTTTTTTACTTGATAACCTATTGAATGTTCTTTTATCAGATCGCTTTCAACCATCTTGACAAAATCAACACCAAGTGAATGACTCCCTAATTTTGATTCGTAGTACAATCCTTTATTATCTTCTTTTAACATTGTGATAACCCCCAAAGGCTGCGAAGGATCGTGGTTAAGCAAATGTTTTATTCGTGGCTTTGCCGATTGTGGCCCTGTAGCTGCAATGGTTTTTGTAAAAGCACCTTTCATTATTATATCACCATCGCTGTCCAAAGAATCAAAGTTTGCAAAATATCCGGTTACAATTCCTTTGCGACCATCTACATCTTTTATTTGTATAGGGTCTGATATTGCAAAGTCTTTGTATGAATAAATATCTTTCATGTTATTTGAACTATTAAAGGTTCTAAAATATATGTTGCTACGAATGCCCAAAGTATTGCCGGTTCAGAATGAATTACAAAATGAAACAGCAAGAAAAATACTAGTATGAGCAATAAACGTATAATAAATAATTTCATAATTCGCTTGGTTTTTTAGTCCTCATTAAATTAAGTTTATCGCATCTTTCAACTGAAAAAGGTTTACCATTCTTTTTAACCAATAATTTTGTTTCAGTTTTTGACTGCAATACGAATGATTCATACTTATCACCATCTTTCATCCACCATACTCCCTTTTTCATATCGTTACGATTTGTTGTCTCCTTTGACGTGATGGGTAAATAACAATTGTACTTTGCCGCTTCGGTATTAATCGTCCACGACTATCCCGTTTCGGTTTTAATGACATTTGGCATCTACAATTAATAACTGATTCTGCTGAAGCCTTCGGATCTCCAGGGCTTTGCAACCTGTCACCATTGCGGGGGTCGATAAACTGATCTTCAAAATCTATTACCGTTCCGTCGAGTCCAATATGCGAAGCATGATCTTTAGGATTTATGCCTCTTGTTCTGTTGTCGTGTACTGCAATCCATTTCTTTTGCATCTGCCAATCGTAAGTCTCGCCTGCTGCAAGCGTGCCAGCATTTGAAGCCATATTAACCTCAGTCCTTACAATACGGGCTGCTTGGATTGCGCTGAATCCCGATCCTTCTAAAAGCCTAACTGTTTCGTCAATGCCTAATCCTTCGCTGATTGATTTATTGAGAACGTTAAGTAAAAAATCTTTGGTTGTTTCAGCTACTTTAAAAGTTATGTTCTGAATTAAATGATTGCGTAGGTAATTAGTAATCCAGTTTATCCATTGAGAGTTTAACCCAAACGAACCACCTTCTTTGGTTTCAGGTATAAACATTTGACTAAAAGAGCCATCTTTATTCGTCCAAGATTTATATTCTCCTTTTGGAAGTCTTATAATGCTTTTTCTTTCATCTTGTTTCAATGAACGAGTAATAATATTAGCCTGTCTTACCCCAACAGTAGAATGAAGAGTTTTAACTTCCTTAGTTAATCCTTCAAGGGTTAATTGTTTATTTATGTAAGTTATTGCCGCTTGTTTGCCTTGTGAATTAAGTATATGAGTAACCGTATCGAATATTTCATCAATAGGTTTCTTGATCTTTGGGTAGAAATAAGTTTCGTATTTTTTATCTAAGTTCATTTTGTTTTTTAATCATTAAAATATATTGTTCTCTCAACATTAATATCTTCCTTTTCTTATCAGGACAACAATACCTTTCCATTGGAAACTCTTGCTTTGCCATTTGCTGAAGCTGCTGCTCCGTTAGATTGACTGTTTGCTGTTCCATCTAATATACTTTGGTTCATTAATGCTTGATCAACTACGCTTGCTTGGTAGTCACTCAATGGCTGCATACCTCCGGAAGTCTTAACCCATACTTCGTCTGCTTCTGGTTCCGGTCTCATTTCCCAATTTATTGCTTCTCTTTCTTCGTTAGGTGTACGCATTGTTAACTGACTTACCGCCGTCATTGTTTGATTCATGTCAACTTGCAATTCAGGGAAACAATCAATATCGTAATCACAATAAACATTCTGCCCCTTAAGTGCGGTGTTAGTTTGTATCTGTCTATTTAAACTATTCTTTCTGCTGTTTAGTAACGGTATTGCCGAACGACTTGTTAATGCTTTCTCAGCCTCTTTCATGTTGTTGTAAGTCTTAGCCGTTAATCCTAATAACTCAGGAGGTACACCGTAAATATTACAGGCCATGATTGCATCCCATTCCTCTAAATCTTTTATACCAAGATCAGCAATAGTATTTCCTAATTGCGCTACGCCTGTTTTAACCCCACTTATTGCGTGTTTACCGTAGTTAGCGGGACCGGAATATTCTTCAGCTAACTTAATCTTTAAAGCGTTTGCCGCCTGTAATCCTTGTTCTGGTGAGAATCTAGAGTCATCCATGTAAATAATATCAGATAAACCGCCATTCTGCAATTGTGCTGCTGCTGCATCCTTTGATGAATTATTTCTAACAAGGTTTTTTAAATAAGGTTTCAAAGGAGAAAAACCGTATAATTGTTCGCCGTTTATGTTCCAATTTGGATTAACATACTTCTCATGTAGAATAGATTCCCTACTGAATATTTTGTTCCAAACCATTAACTGATACTCTGCTGGCTTTGCGGGAAAATCTTCTGTAACTTTTATAGTCATGTGTTGGGAAGGAAGCGACCACAAAGAATTTGGCATCCCTGAATTAGCCCCTAGACTTAGCGTTTCCCACCATTCGTAATAATCTCCCGTGAGGAGTTTAAATAAAAATAATGATCTGTTATGATCCTGAAACGTATCACAATCATTCGGGTATTTAAGCAAATCTTTTAATTTACCTGCCTGAATATTAAATGTACTTAAAGGCTCTAATGATTCATACTTTAGCTGCATTGCCCTCTTATAATCCTTTGCGGTAATATTCTTGTGAGACATTATTCTTTCATACTGCTTCAGTTTATTTTCATCAACTATTTTATACAATCTCCAGTCAGGTAGGATAACTTTATCTAGAATCAGATTTATAACAGCATAAATAATTTCATTCTTATTGTAACCTTCAGTTATGTAAGTGCTTTTATTGTCAGTAGGAGTAACTAATCTTCCGTTGACAATAGAATATCTGATACCTGGCTGTAGCTGAAGCCCTGTATACGGATTAGCCTTTTGCTCTGTTCGTCTCTTGTTCGGTATTAAAAAATCTAATAAACTCATGCTACGGGTATAACCCATTTAGGCGTTAATTCAAACCATTCTCTCATCATTAAAGTGTCGCTGAAGTCAGGTGAACGGCCTATTAATTCCTTCACCTTATCTTTGGGCATCACTTGTTTTTTATTATCCTTGTCCATATTATATTGCTTCACTTGTTCTAATTCTTCAATGATTGTTTGCTTTAAATTTTCTTCACACTCTATAAACAATCCATTGCTATTAATCCTATCGGCTAATTTAAAATAACATTGAGATTTTAAGTTTATAAAATTATCTGCCTTCACATTTCCCATTCTATCCATGATCGGCATATCTGGCCCCGGCAATGGTGTGCTATTATTCACGAACCCTTTACACCGTAAAATATCCACAACCCCGCCGCCGATCCCATCTTCATCCACAATCACATCACTCATTCCAATTGCATTCTGATTCCTATGCTCGTTTATCTTATTCGCTGATTCGGTAACACTCAAACCGTGATAACTGTACAATTTAACCCGATGCCCTTTCCATACTCCGATAACCGTATTATCATTCCCGTAACGTGCTATATCCGCTGTTATACATTTATATTCTCCGTTAACATGAGTATTACTAAAACAGTTAATGATGTGATCATACTCAATCAATGCAGCCGGGTCATCATCGTATCGCCAGTTACCGTTTAATAATCTTTCTCTGCTGTTCTTATCAAGTCCTCGTAATGATTCAATATAATGCTCAGAGATATTCGGATTGTCTGTTACTAATGCTTGAATAAATTTTCTATCCGTCCTTAAAGTGCCTTGCTCATTTGGTAAATAGAAATCATAGTAAGCCCAGCCTTTTGATGGATTTCCGGTCATTAGTAATTTTGGAATAAGCCCGAAGTCATCAATCTTAAACCTGATACGAGATTTAAGTATTTGCTTCGCCTTACTTATTATCTGAGGCGCCTCATCTACAAAAGCGTCTGTTACTTCCAATGAACCCAAACTATCGAACTCCGGATCACTAGGATAAGCGTACAAATCAGCTAGTATTATTTCCGATCCATTAAAGAATTTAATAATACTATCCTGTGCATTGTAAGTAATGTGACTTCCAACTTTCAATCCCTGCATTTTACAAACTTCAAAGAACGAATTGAGGGTGGTTTTTTTTAGGTTTTTTAACTCTGATCTCCCGATAAACCCTCTTGTACCAGGAAACTTTAATCTTCTTTTTATCTGCCAGTAACAACCAAGAACCGATTTCCCACCTCCTGCACATTGCCCCTAACTGTTACCAGAAAGGGGCTTGTTACGCAGCACCACCGTAGTACAATTCTCCAGTGGTGCCATCTTCGAGCACATCCAAAGCCCGAGTTTGTTTTATAGTTAATTTCAAGAGTAATAAAGTTTATGTCCTTTAATAGTATTATAGCTTTTCTTGCCTTGCAAAACTCTCATTGCTGTTCTTTCATCAAAACCCATTTCACGGCATAGTTCAGCCATGCTATCATATTTTGCAATTTCAACCCCGTTTAATTCAACTCTTACCGGCTTCATATTTGGCTGATTCTTCCGCATGCGGCAAATTTGTTCTTCAGAATATACACCCGTCTTATTTTTGTTCCACGCCTTTGATAATCCGGTATCGTAAGAATGTTGAGTATTATGCTTAGCCGTACACCATTCAAGATTATTAACCCTATTATTTAATTTGTCGCCATCTTTATGATTTATCTGTGGCAAATTATTAGGGTTGTCTAACCAACAAATAGCTACGATCCTATGAAGTCCAACGTGCTTAACGCCCAAATCTAAAGACAGACAAAGTATTCTATACCCATACTTGTCAATCTTACCAACCATACGCCTATTAGTCCGTTTACTGTAAACGTGGCCATGTGCTAAAACCAAGTAATGATCTTCTATTTGTTTCCTTGTTATCATAAAATGACAATGCCCCTGCTTGTGCAGAGGCTGAACTTAGATACACTAAGTCTAATTAAATCTGCCGGATCCCCGTTTGATTTAAATTTCATTAATTGCCAAATAAGCTAACTGCTTATTGGGTGTGTAAGTTAAATATTAGTTTTTAAAATATGAGAATTATTTTTCCCACCTAGATTTTTCTTTAAACATATCTTCCAAAACCGCCCTCATCGGAGCCTTGATTGAATTAATCGAAGTAGAAAAAAACATCCGGTCTTTGATATACTCTTTTATCGCTTCATAAGACAATAACTGATCAATCTTACAGTCAGCCATCTCCTCACCTTGTAGCTGTAATGATTCGCAGTAATAAGTCTTAACACATACCTCATCATTTTTGTTACCAAATAACATTTTAAACTTAGCCTTATTATAAATTATTGGTATATGAATATCAAAGTTCATCGCATCCGGTAAAATATTAATAGTGTTCTCAACAGCATGGGCATATCTAGCCGTCAGGTTTCTATTCATTTCATTTGCTATCGGACCGTTATGCCAGTATTTAATATTTTCAGCATATAATGGTTTTAATAGAAAGTGATCGTCGTTGAACATAATAAAATCATCAGTAACGTTATTTAATTCACACCCTATTAAAATCTTCTGGTAAATAGTATATTGTTTCCTCCCGTCATAATCTTGTGCTGTTACTGATTCGCCAATATACCATGATGGCGGCTGACCTATTACCACAACATTCCCGAAGCCCATTAAGTTAGCCTCTATTGACCTTAAAGCGTAAAGCAACTCAATTCCTTCGTGAATATCGGGTTTGTATGGAATTAATATTGTAATGGTATTTATTTTCTTTTAAAAGCCATACTCAAAATATTTTGCAGCCCATGTTTGGATTTGCGTATTATGTCTTCGTGTCCAGATTCGGCAATAGCTCTCCACCCATAAGAATCCATAAATGCCATTAAACTAAATGGTGAATAATGACGTATATGCTCGTCTGGCTTCAAATGGTGGTACTTATTTTCAAACCAATCCAATCCCTCGGTATGAAAATGACAGTAAGGAAGGCTTATGCAAATCGTTTCTGTAGGCAAGTCTTTAAGAAACGAACAATCTGGGAAATGTTCTAAAACATCCCAGAAAGTATAAACATCTGCCTTAACAAATTCAGGCATTAAATAAGCCCCGTCTAAAGGAACTCCGGTTATGTCGTGACCGTAAACGTAAGGGATCAAGTCTTGCTTTACAAAGTTTATAAAAGCTGCGTTTCCATAACCGACATCCATTAAAGAGTTTATTTGCCTACCATGTGAAGCACAGGCAAAGCCAGCCCTCAGGGCTTGGAGTAAATCAGATCCTCGTTTATACTGTTCGCTATCATATATTGCAGAATAGTTAGGATCATAAACAAAAGGCCTATGATCAAGTTGAGTAATAACTCCAAATTTATCAATTCCATATTTACGTCCTTTAGCTGTGAAGTTCATTTAAATCTTGTTTGTAAATGTGAATCAGGCCTGTCCATATCTGAAAACGTATGATGAGAAGCTAAATATTCAGCGCCTAATAAATGTTCATTTGGTGTATGCAAATGACAGTTAGTCTTAGTACCGTTTTTTACAAGATAATATTCCTTTCCTAGTCCTTGCGCAATAGTCAATGCTACCCCTTGATTACAATATAACGCTGCACAGTCCCTGATAAACCGAGCCATTTCTAAAAGATCATTAGTAACCAAATCTATTATAGGGCCAAAGCGTAATGAAAAATCTAACCATTCAGACTGAAAACCTATAAAGAAAACGTGCTTATATTTTTCTTTCGCTTCAGCATATATCTTTTTCCAATCGTATTGCAATCCATTCCATCTGGGAGTTAAGTGTATTAAAGCAAATGTTCCTTTAAGTCCAGAAGGCAAATCGTCTATTTTTAAAAAAGGTTTCGTATGATCTGCTTGAATACCAAAGGTATCAAAATACCTTTTCACAATATGTATTCGTCCCCGTTGGTTCTGCATCCTTGCTAAGTCTAGATCATAATCATATTTCAATCCTGGCCAGTTAAAATATGACCAATCGTTATCGGTAGGTATAAAAGGATGGACTGATTTAATTGAAGGCTGCTGAAGCAATAAATCTTTTACAAAATCAAATTGGTTTCCGGTGATATATTGCGCCTTTTTAATATATAGCATAGCCTTCCTTTCATTACCGCATATATGATTTATGGTAGGAATACTAAATACAATGTCCCCGCTATTACCACTATGGCAGAACAAAATATCGCTCATGGTACTTCTTTTGTGCTTGTTATTACCTTACCATTCAAAAACCAATCAGTCCCGTTAAACTTAATAACGTTCTCCCCCTTTGTGTATATTGATCCTTTGCGAATCCAGTCATGTCGTTCTAAGTAGTAACCGCTGATCATCTTGCTAAAAGTATATTGTTTATAATCGGGTTTGAAAGATATTCAATTCCAAGTCCCATCATGTCTAATCTTTTTTCAATCATCTTAGTTGAAAATCCAGTAATTAAATTATGCGTCATGTATAAATAATCATCAATTAAGATAACACATTTCTTGCAATGTTTTTCAATAACATTTAATTCCCTTAACAAAGGATAATTTTCTTCCTCGCCTTCCATTAGCATTGAATGAGCGTCTAACCAAAACATTATTTTCTTATCTTTTAGTTTCGGTAATAACTCATCCAAAACCTTCGGACTATCGCCAATGTGGTAATTAATATTATTTAGCCCATGCTTGTAATGAGGATCAAGAAAATTACCCAAGTCTATTGTATGTATTTCTAAGAAGCCTGCTTGCACCGCTAATGTAACACCCCCTCCCATATTAGTGCCGGTTTCTATGAATACCTCGCAGTCGCCTTTGTAGGTCTTGAAATAATTCTCGTTAACTGGCATACTCATAAAATGTGTTTCCATGATTTACCAGCAACAATGGTTTTTATGTTGCCTTTTGTTGTGTTGTATTTTTTAGCAAGATCAGCATTTAAGCCACGAACATTAGCGCCATTAATTTTAAAACCGACTAAAGGCTTCCAAACTTCCATTTTATATTTTTTTAAATTCTATAAGCCAATCAAATAACTGTTCTGGTTTTAGGGGATGCTTAGCCGTGCCAAAGGTCGCTCCTTTATACGCCCCCGATTCTATTCGCTTTTTATCAGGCCATGTTTCTATCATAGCTGCTAACTTCGGTGAATAAAGCATCACAGTTTGTTTAGCCCCTATCGTTTCATTGATGATTGATAGCCCAGACTGAAACCCTACAAACATTTCTAATCGCTTTAAAATCTCAATCGTTACTCCTAATGACTGATTCATTGCATTAATGTAAATCTCTTTAGGGAACAATTTCATTAATTCATCCGATAACCCAAGATCATACTCAGCTCCAATGAAAACAAATTTATACTCCGGATTGTGAACTCTTAGTAATTGGATAAACCTTGACCATTCATCTAAAAGCCATCCTGACATATAGCGGGAGTTAGAATAAGACGTTGTGTAGATGCCAATGTATTTACCTTGACTTATATAAGTTGGTTTTTTTATAAAATTATCAGCCTGTCTAAAATAATTGTCTGTTTGATACGGCAATATAAAACTAGTTTCCAGATCAGGTAAAAAATCTTCAATTCTAAACCCTGCTTCCAGATGACTATTGGCCTCCAATGAGAATTTATCTGGCATCTGTTTCCATAAACCACGACTTGCATCACGTTTAATTTGTTTGTAACCTGAGTTAGGAATGTATTCAAATGATTCTGTTAATTGTGGGAACAAATCAAATAACGGCTTTGATCTTTGGGGTGAACCATCGCCAACTTTCCAATGGAATTTTTCTTTCTGGTTTATTAGTTTCATTAATAACCAGATCGTATCTCCGATTCCTGGGCAAGTTGTAATTGTACGGGTCATAGTTTTATATATAGTTCTTCACCGGTTAATGCGAAGTAAAGATTTTGGAGTTGGTGGACGTATTTAATCGCTGGTTTTATCCCAAATTCAAACTTGCAAAATCCATCAAAGTAGTATGTAAGATATTCGCCCATTCCGAACTTACACCATGTTTGTGCATTCACGTTTAACTTATCTTCTTTTTTAAATCCCGCCTTCTCTAATATTTCTGGTGTGATGGTAATGGGTTCTGCTGCAAATTCATCCATATTAGGAATGCTAAACACTTGCCTGTAATCTATGCCATCATAAGTAGCGTTAACCCAGTTACCCCGTCTTAATTCATTCGTATTAATCATTTATTTCCGTTTGCGATTTCTTCAGCCTGCTTTGCCATAGCTTTTAAGCCATCAACTTCAGCTTGAATAGATTCTTTTAATAGTTCCAACAACTCAACCCTTTCTTTTAGGTTTAAAGATAAAGCCCCCTTAGTAATACTTTCTGTATTACGGGGCGTCCTTGTTTTTGCTTCTTTTGGTGTTACATCTTCCATGTTATTTGTTTTAGGTTTATAAAATAGACGTGATTTAATTGATGCTTCTACGTTTGCAAAAATGTTTTGTTTCCAATCATCCCACGTGTCTATGCTATGCGGCCATGCCATGTTATTTATTTTTTCTATTATCAATAACGATTGCTGTTATCAATCCAACGAACATTAAAAAGTTTAGTACGGTTAATATAAGAGTGGCAAGCTGCATCGTATTTAAAATATTAACGCCGATCCTATACAAGTTGTGCCACCACATCCTGAAGATGGAAGTGCAAGTATAAGACCGGGGTTATTATCGTTTATTATTTTCATCAGCGGCACAATGCTGTTTATAATTGCTAACCTAAATATAATATTTCATATTACCAAATAAATCGTAAATTTACTCATGGCATTCTTACAACCAAAAAAAAAGACTATCGAAATAGTTTATCTGGAAAAAGATATAATCATGGTTGGTAAAGATAAATTTCACCATCATGATCACGAACTACAAGAGATAAAAATAGCACTCACATTATTAATCAAACAAAATAAAAAAATTATGTCTAAAATTGATGAACTAAACCAAACAGTAACAGATTTGCAAACATCTGTTGATGCGAAGCAAGAACAAATAGCAGCCGCTATTGCAGCATTTGAACAAACTATTGCGGATCTTACAGCACAAATAGGAACCGGCGTTACTGATGCACAATTGCAAACAGTAATTGATAATCTTACTGCGGCTAAAACTGACCTGGAAGCAACTCCTACTGCGTAATTGATCTATGAATTTTACAAACTACCCTGCTCAGTCGGGGTTTTTTAGTTTGTAAGTAATTTGGTTCTGCCTGTTATAATACTCATACCATCCTTACCAAAAATTATATAGTAAACTATTGCGTTTAAAATAAGTCTTTGTGCTTCTGCTTTAATAAGTTCTACCGCTTCATCTTTGGTCATAATGATTCTGGTTTATCCTCGATTGAATTAAAGGTTTGCTTTAAATCAGATTCGATACTTACACGGTCAGGAACATCAGGTTTCTCATAAGTTCTTTCTTCGTGCCATGTGATGCCCAATTGTCCCGAATGTTCTATTTCTTGTTTTTCAACATAGCCTCTTTTCTTTCCTTTGGTTTTTAGGTAGAATATTATAGCAGTATCTGAAGGGGGGAGATCGTAAATAATATCCTCACCGTCATCCGTTTCGCCTTTCTTTATCTGAACGCCTTTTATCTTCTGGAATAGTTGACCCTCAACAAAATCAATAGCCTCTTCTTGGGTATCGTCCACTTCCTTTTTAAACTCTTCGTCCTCTTTAAGCCAATGGTAATATGTGGAACGTGGAACATTGCATTTTCGGCAAGCATCTTTTACTATTCCGTAACAATCGCCTAAGGCGTTAATTATTTCCTTTTTTAATGTGTCCAAGTGTCTAAATTACTTCAACCAAATATAACGAAAAAGCCAACATTTTATCCCCTTTACTTTCTGCCCAAATTTCCCGTTTCCTTTTTTCGTCTAATTCCGGCAACTCACCTGACTTCTTCAAATGCCCGTAAATCTCACTTAAAAACCATTTTGGGATATTGTGTGACTTAATAAACTCCCGCCCTAATTTTATAAAAGGAGTTGATAGTTTTATACAGGTTTCAATACTGTATATCCCTTCACCGCTATATATTCTGATTGCTTTCATTCTTCGGCCTTTACTTTTTCTACTTTAAGAAATTTATAAATAGTATCAGCAAGTTTTACAAGAGCTACAGAACTACAATTCCTTGAATGTTGCGTTGCTAGTTTCATTGCGATTACTCTTACCTCGTAATCTTCTGGGGTTACTCTTTTCTTTATCATTGGTTTATTTTTTGACAGTAATAACGAACCTTCCTAAAACTTGTTCTTTCTACCATGTTCATTTCCGTTTGGACGGGATAGTCTTTTAGCTTCTTTTCAATCCTAACTTCTACGTTTTGGTATTTAAGCTCATCGCCCTTTTTAAACATTTGGTCTTTGTGTTGAACCACATCCAAAACTAACTGCTTCTCATAGTTTATAGCGTCAACCACACACGGAAGAACAAATTTACTTTCGTGGTATTTTTCAAGTTCTATCATTTTCTAATTTTTAGTATGTCAGAAAAAATTAAATCTGTCTTTGCGTATCCTTTGAATGTTTTTAATAATTGTATCTGCCTTTTTATAGATTTATTTTTTAATTCAAGTTCCTGCCTACATTCATTATGAAAATCTGATCCACTTGAAGCCCAACTATTATCCGAAAGCACTTTTTCGTTTATATTAAAATCATCAATAATAAAATCCAAATATTGATTAATTATTTGTTTTTTTAAATCAGGTAGGTTCTTAAATTTTTCCACTATTTCCATTAAATCTTTGGATTCATTTGTTTACCTAAATCGGTTTGTAAAAACTCCTGATATTCTTTTTCGATTTGTGCAAGGTCAGGTTTGTGTTCGATCTGTTTTGCCTTGTGTTCTTCCACCTTGCTAAGTTCAAATCTTTTTTCCAGGTAAGGAACCATCACTTCATCAATTAAAGAAATATTCAAAGCCTTTCCCCACTCTTTTACTTTGTAGCCTTCTGACCTGAAAGCGTAAGTTATTTCTTCCAATGTAACATTTGCATAAGTCTCTATAATTTTTTTAGTAAACTCATCTATCAGTATTGGCATTAATTCCTCTGGCGGCATCTGCCATCCTGCGATAACGTGAATTTTTAAAAGAGCTCCTTTAGCTGAAATAGATTGCTCCTGTGTTGTCATTTGTCCGAATCTTTTGCCTGAGTATTTTAGTTCAAGTATTTTCTTTTCCTCTGGCTGCATAGTCTTGTTTAAGGCTGGCAATGAGGACTCCGGTTGCTTTGTGCTTATTGCCTGTTTTAGTTGTTGAATGTCCATTTTGTGCAGTTTGAATTATTGTTTGAATTTGATTTGATATAGTTGATAACGATTTATCCTTATAAAACTGATCGTTGCTGATTGCTTTTGTAACTGGCTCCCAAACCTTCAAAATCTCATTTGCATTAATATCAGGTGATCCTGTTAGATTTCCGGCTTCGCAAAAAAATGAAGCTATTGAAAGTAGTGGTTTAAAATCTCTGCTTATTGAACCGATATATTTAGGATTGTTTTCTTTGAAAACCTTAAACATCTCGGGAATTAGAAAAACCGATTTTTCATTTTTAAATACATCTTCATCTTTAATTGCATTTTCATTTGCATTTTCCATATGTGGATCATATGAAGAAGATATGTTTTTAGATTTTCCCTTCCTATTTTCAGCTCTACTTTTGCTATAATCCTTTCGTTTACATATACTTTCTGCAACCCATTCGATCTGAAAACCGCCTTCAATTTTTTTAAGGATAAATAAAATTTCTTTTTTTTCTTCGTCAGAAAGCCGTTTTGTGAAGAAGTTTAGTTGTTGCTGTGTTATACATATGTTTCTCATATGTTCACACATGATACGGTCATAAGCAACCTGACTTTTCTCAGAAAGGCATTGAGTATCTTTTAAATAATCACCGGGATAAAAAAGAAAAGCGGGGTCTTTTGCCATGTAAAGAAAAAAAGCCGTCCAGAGTGTGACTTCTGATCCGGCTATTTTAATCTTAAAAAAGATTTTGCGAATGGTCACACTTCATCTGCAAAATCCGTACTAAAAAATGTACGCTAATTTATAAAAGAACAGTTAGTAAACAAAATTTATTTTATCCCCATTGGTCAGCCATTGCTTTTATCCAGGCAATAAACTTATCGAATGACATATCCCCCTTCGCTCTGTTACATTGCTTACAACATGGTAAAGAATTATCAATAGTGTAATGTTGTTTATTATCTTTTCTGTCAATCCCGTTATAAAGAAAGCCTTCCTTTTTACTCTTTGTTATTTTTTTATTGCTATTAATTGCCCCGCAATAATAACATGGCTTATCAATAATGTTTCTAACATCTGTAATACTCAGTAGCCATTTTAAACCCCTCCTGTTTGCGTGTCGCTTATACCCTAAAATTATCTGGTAAATTACTCCTGCATTGTTTGGTAAAATTTTTTGTTTCTTCACTTCAGCCGAAAGACATCCACAGCTTTTTGTATTACCAGAAACAACACCAGATCCAAGTATTATTTTTTCCTTACCACAATCACATCTAAAAACAAAATATGACCTATGGTGATTGCCAACATGATGAAAAGATAAACAAACAAGTCGATTGAATCTATCCCCTGGCGAAACATGATATTTTTTATTCATTCCCCAATATACAAATTAATATTGATATATTAAAATGACCATTGGGATGCCATAGCGGCCGCAATTCCTTCAAAGGTCTTTGATCTAAGCTTTGCCCTTTCAGGTCCAGGTGGCAAATAGTGAATCCTTTGAGAAACGTTTTTAGGCAAGGCTTTCATTTGATCGTAAACATTATTAGTTTCTTTCAATGGTTCTAATCCTTTTAACCATAAACAAGTTGCCTTTCTTTCTAAATGCCCAAATTGATACGGCTGAATTAACTGATCGTACTTGCCTATTTGTTCAACTGCGTATTTGTGCGGAATAGGATTTTCCGTTGCGACCTTTGGTGAATTAATCTTGTGTCTTAAATTAAAAAATTCACAAGCTAATTTTAAATCATTCCACAGATTTCTTTTTTCTAACCATACCACACCCGAATTAGTTATCCTTGTGCAGGTAGGATGAAATATTGCAAGGTCGCAAGGCTCGTTTATAATATCCCTCATGTCGCATTTAAAATGACGTTCTGGATGACCGCCTGAACAATCCTGTAAGTCGCATGAATAAGCATCATGTCCCTTTTCAAGAAATGCTTTCATTACAACCTGGCTTTCCTCGCAGTAAACTATAACTTTCATTTTACAATATAAATTCTTCTCTCAAATAAATCCCGATCACAAACCCTAAACCCTGTGTCTAAATCCCAAATCTTCTTATTCTCAACAAACACCTGGAACCAATGTCCGGTAAGGTAATCGTTGTAAAGAGTATCGGTTT
>Ga0193696_1000293_pt1 | contig 18799 bp, 11 predicted proteins | sample L3m1metaG_FD_145074 | JGI IMG/M metagenome (GOLD analysis project Ga0193696, IMG submission 145074) | Soil microbial communities from a riparian zone of the East river system, Colorado, United States - L3m1 | ecosystem: Environmental > Terrestrial > Soil > Riparian zone | place: USA: East River... | reverse complement strand
CGCAGCCTTCGTTTGCAGTTCTTTTGGGATGGCAGTAATAAACCAGCGGTTGATGTACCGTTAGGTGATTTCTTTGGTTATAACCTGGGTAAACAAGTCGCATTTCAATCCGCACTGTTTTCAAGTGGCGAAGGCCGGTCGTATAATTGTTATATCCCTATGCCATTTAAAAAAGCTGCAAAGGTTTTATTGATCAATGAAGGAACGGAAAGAGTTAAGTTGTTTTATGATATAGATTTTTTATTGCACAAACTTCCGTTGAACACATTATATTTTCATGCATACTGGAACCGGCAACAATCAGGTCAGTTAGGAGATGATTATATATTGTTACCCAAAGTAGAAGGCAAAGGAAGATTTTTAGGTATATCAGTGGGGCTGAATACTGATACTTCGTACGGTAAAAGTTGGTGGGGAGAAGGTGAAGTGAAAATGTATCTTGATGGTGATACAAAATATCCAACTATTAACGGAACAGGTGCCGAGGATTATATTGGTAGTGCATGGGGGCTTGGGACATTTACCAACTGGTACCAGGGTTGTACGATCGCAAATGATTCAACAGGACAATTCAATTTTTATCGTTGGCATATTCCTGATGCTATTTATTTTAATAAGGACATTAAAGTTACCATACAGCAAATTGGTGGATGGATGAAAGAAGATATGAAACGATTAAATCAGCGTGGCGTTAATTTCAAGGCTATAACCGTTGATGGCCCGGCAGGTTTTACAAGATTATTGGATATGGAGAACCCTCCTCTTCTTACAGATCCGGCTTTTCCGGAAGGTTGGGTAAACTTTTACAGGATAGATGACTATTCATCTGTCAGCTATTTTTATCTCGATAAACCAGCCAGCTCTCTTTCTTCGTTACCATCATTAAATGTTAGGCTCAAAGGTGTTAAATAAATTTACCTGATGCGACGTTATCTTTTATCTGTTCTTAGTTTGCTCCTGGTATTTAATGCAATTGCACAGCAATCGTATTCACTTTATTCTCCCGACTCCTCCATTCGACTTGAAATAAAAACAAAAGAAAAACTTTCCTGGCATTTATATAGCGGTAAAGAATTTCTCGCACAATCAACGAATGTTGATCTGCAATTGAAAGATCAGAAAAAATTATCAGATAAGCTGGTTGTATCATCTCATCGTTACACCAGGTCAAATGAAACTATAATCGTTCCCATACCTTACAGGAGAAAAATGATCGCAGATAAATACAATCAACTTGAACTGATCTTTAAAGAACCTTTCTCAATCCAATTCCGGTTGTATAATGATGGCATGGCTTATCGTATCGGCACCAAGTTCAAGGACTCTATAATTATAGAAAAAGAAAATGCATTGTTCGAGGTCGAAGCCAATGCTGCTATATGGTTTGCTCATATTGATAAGCGTCAAAATGTTGATCGTTTTCATACAAGTTTTGAAGCGATCTATGCAAAACAAAATTTATCGGCGATTTCTGATACCATGCTTACTTATGCACCAGTTACCGTTTCGTTGACGAATGGTTATCACCTTGCTATTTCCGATGCAGGCCTTTTTGATTATCCCGGCATGTTTTTACAAAAGAAAGGCGATGGCCTGCAAGGAGTGTTTGCACCTTTTGCAACAAAAGAGAAATTAATGGAAGGTGAATTTCCACAATATGTAGTAACGGAAAGAGCGGATTATATTGCTAAAACAAAAGGAACAAGAATGCTACCCTGGCGGGCGGTATTAATAGCTAAAAAAGATATTGATCTTCCCACAAACGATCTACTCTATATTTTAGGAGATAGATCCCAGGTAGATGATGTGTCATGGATAAAATATGGTAAAGGAACTGATGAATGGATAACAGGAATTAACTTATTCAACATACCATTCAAAGCCGGATTAAATACAGTTACCTATAAATATTATATTGATTTTGCAAAACGCTTCGGGTTTGACCAGGTAATGCTGGATGCCGGCTGGAGTGATGTAAAAGATCTTTTTAAGATCAATCCTGACATTGATATGAACGAACTGGTAGTTTATGCAAAACAAAATAATATCCGATTGATGTTATGGACACTTTGCTCCACACTTGACAAGCAACTTGACAGTGCCTTAAAACAATTTAATAAATGGGGCATCGCATCCATCATGACGGATTTTATGGACAGGGATGATCAGAAGATGGTAAACTTTTATCATCGCATAGCGAAAGCCTGCGCTGAAAATAAAATATCGATCATGTTTCATGGTGCCTTTCCACCAAAAGGTTTTAATCGTACATGGCCAAATGCCATCACACAAGAAGGGGTACTGGGTGCGGAATGGAATATATGGAGTGAACTGGCCACACCAGATCATAATGTAGCAATTGCTTATACAAGAATGTTGGCTGGTCCGTTGGACTATGAACCAGGCTTATTATTAAATGCCCAAAAAGATCAGTTCAGACCGATTGGAAAAAATCCAATGAGTATTGGCACAAGATGTCATCAGTTGGCAATGTTTGCTGTTTATGATAGTCCATTACAAATATTCAGTGGTAACATCAGCCAGGGATTGAAAGAGCCTGAATTCATGCAACTGCTTGGAAACATTCCAACGACATGGGATGAAACAAAAATTTTGCAGGGAAAGGTTGGAGAATACATAGTTACTGCCAGGAAAAAAGGAAATGATTGGTATATAGCCGCTTTAAATAATAGTGTGCCAAGAGACATTACAATGCAGCTTGACTTTTTAATTGATGGCAATTATAAAACTACCATTTGTAAAGACGGGTTGAATGCTCATAATTATGGTGCCGATTATGAGTTAGTTGAAAAAACATTTCAAAAGAATGAGCCTGTAACAATCCATTTAGCACCTGGTGGCGGTTTTATCATTCGGCTAATTAAAAATAAATGATTCATCTATGAGATTTTTAATACTCGTTTTCATTTTTCTTTTGGCTCAATTAGTAAATGCTCAAAAGAAAACAGTTGATCAACGCGTAGATTCTGTGTTACGTTTAATGACATTGGACGAAAAAGTTGGCCAGATGAATCAATACAATGGTCCATGGGCAGCAACTGGTCCTTTGACAAATGATGATAATTTACTTACACAGATCAAAGCAGGTAAAGTAAGTTCTATGCTAAATGTTACGGGAGTAGCAAGAACCCGGGAGCTGCAGGACCTGGCTATGCAGACACGATTAAGAATTCCGCTGTTATTTGGACAGGATATAATACATGGTTATAGAACTACTTTTCCAATACCCTTAGCTGAAGCAGCAAGTTGGGATCTGGAGGCGATTGAAAGAAGTGCCAGAATAGCGGCAATTGAAGCAAGTGCCGCTGGTGTTCATTGGACCTTTGCACCAATGGTTGATATTGCCCGTGATCCCCGATGGGGTAGAGTAATGGAAGGAGCTGGTGAAGATCCTTACCTGGGTTCTTTAATTGCAAAAGCAAGAGTAAAAGGTTTCCAGGGAAGAGGTTTAGGAAATACAGATGCAGTGATGGCATGTGCGAAACATTTTGCTGCATACGGTGCTGCTGTTGGCGGCAGGGATTACAACAGTGTTGATATGAGCTTACGTCAATTGCATGAAGTTTATCTGCCACCATTTAAAGCTGCTTTGGATGCAGGTGCCGCAACATTTATGAATTCATTCAATGATCTCAACGGAATACCCGCAACAGCAAATAAATATTTGCAACGTGATATTCTAAAAGGTGAATGGAAGTTCAAAGGTTTTGTAGTCAGTGATTGGGGCAGTGTTGGCGAGATGATCAATCATGGATATGCAAAAGACAATAAGGATGCTTCAATGCTTGCAACAAATGCTGGTAGTGATATGGATATGGAAAGTCGTAGTAATATTCAAAACCTGGCTCAATTGGTTAAAGAAGGTAAAGTGAAGTTGAGTTTGGTGGACGATGCGGTTCGAAGGATACTGCACAAAAAATTTGAAATAGGTTTGTTTGATGATCCCTATAGATTCTGTAATGAAGCGAGAGAAAAAGAACAATGGAATAACCAGTTGAACTTAGATGCAGAAAAAGATATGGCAAGAAAAAGTATTGTGTTGTTGAAGAATGAAAACCAATTATTGCCTTTAAAAAAAGCAGGCGGGCAAAGAAAGATAGCTTTGATCGGACCATTAGTAAGATCCATAAAAGAACATTTAGGCTTTTGGAGCTATGATTGGCCCGATGACTCAATCCGTATTACAAGCTTATGGGATGAAGTGCAAAAAAAAGTGGGAGACAGTAAATTGTTATATGCAAAAGGCTGCAATATAAACGACAGTTCCAAAGTCGGATTTGATGAAGCTATGTCAGTTGCTAAAGATGCAGATATTATTATCATGAGTGTTGGCGAGGCAAGAGATATGACTGGGGAAGCAAAAAGCAAAAGCAATATTCATTTGCCCGGTGTACAGGAAGAATTGATCAAAGCAATAATGGCTACAGGCAAACCGGTTATTGTGCTGATCAGTGCCGGTCGCCCATTGATATTTAACTGGACAGCAGACAATGTCCCCGCAATATTATATACCTGGTGGTTGGGTACAAAAGGAGCTGAAGCAATTGCAGATGTTCTGTTTGGAGATTATAATCCATCTGGTAAACTACCGATGAGCTTTCCGGGAACGGAAGGACAGATACCAATCTATTATAATTATTACAATACCGGCAGACCTGCTACAAGCGACAGCGATAGATTTTATCGTTCGGCCTATATTGATTTTTCCATCTATCCAAAATTTGCATTTGGTTATGGGTTAAGTTATACCAGTTTTAATTATAGCAACATCAATTTGAGCAGCACATCATTAAAAAGCGATCAAAAATTAACTGCAAGTGCTGTTGTTACAAATACAGGTAAATATGATGGCACTGAAGTTGTGCAATTATATATTCGTGATATGGTAGGCAGTGTTGTGAGACCGGTAAAAGAATTAAAGGGATTTCAAAAAATTATATTGAAAGCCGGCGAGAGCAAAACGGTATCTTTTACGATTACAACAGAGGATCTGAAGTTCTATAATAACGACCTGAAATATGCTTGGGAAACCGGCGACTTTGAAATTATGATCGGCACAAGTTCAAAGGATGTTAAAACAGCCAAACTAACCTGGAATAAATAAACTAATAAAATGAGGAGGAAAGAAATGAAGAAACTTGCTACCGCTATTCTATTGTCATTTATAATTGTAAATGCCTTTACACAACCCGATCAACGGGGACTAATTGATTCTGCCCTGGTACCTAAGCCATATCTTCATTATCAAAAAGAATACGATTTTGATAAAAGCATTGATCCTGGCAAATGGGAAAAACAAAAAAATTTACATATTTCATTTGCTTCGACTGATGAAGCATATTTCAGGACTGAAGTTCCTGGCGTTAACGAAACAAAAACATGGACAGCGACAGGATGGAAAGGAGAACGTTTGAATACAATGATACTTATTTGGTCTGCTGATACGATCGACCAGTTACGTGTATCCCTAAATGATCTAAAAACCGCAAATGGAAATGTATTAATAAAAAATAATTTAAAAGCACAATTGGTGCGATATGTTATTTCTAATTATCCCTATGCAGCAAGAGAAGTTACTTGTGGTGAAGGACCGGTTGATAAAGCTTATTTAATGCCCGACAGGCTTGAAACCTTTGATCGTTTTGAAATACCGGGTAAGACGGTGAGACCTGTTTGGCTTTCAATTGATATACCTCTTACAATTGCAGCTGGCTTATATAAGGGTGAAATTGAAATCAGATCTGAAAAACAAAATTTCAAACTGCAGCTTGCAATTAAAGTACAAAACCAATCATTACCCAAACCACATGACTGGGCGTTCAGGCTTGATCTTTGGCAAAATCCATGGGTGATTGCAGAATATTACAAAGTAAAACCATGGAGTGATGAACATACACAGCTTCTGAAAAAACATTTGAAGTTATATGCAGATGCCGGTGGAAAATACATCACAACTTATGCCGTTCATTCGCCCTGGGCCGACAATTCTTATATGATAGAAGGAAGTATGATAGACTGGATAAAGAAAAAAAATGGAAACTGGCAATTTGATTACAAGATCTTTGATCAATATGTTCAACTGGCAATTGATGCAGGAATTGATAAAGCAATTACTATTTACACACCAATTCCGTGGGGCGATCGTTTTCGTTTTATTGATGAAGCTACAGGCAATTATATTACTGAACAATGGCAGGCTACATCAGCAATTTTTAAAACTAACTGGAACATTTTTCTCACAGATCTAAAAAAGCATTTAGAAAGTAAAGGATGGATGACCAAAACATTTCTCGGCATTAATGAAAATGCAATGGAACAAACATTGTCAGCAATCAAAGTGATAAGGGATCATTCAAAACAGTGGAAAATAACTTATGCAGGCGACTGGCACGAAGAATTAACCGGTTTGCTGGATGATTATTCTTGTGTATTCAATAAAGAACCATCCGTAAAAAATGTGAGTGATCGCTTTGCAAAAAAACAGACCTCAACTTTTTATATCTGTTGTACGCCATCTTTTCCTAATACATTTGTTTTTTCTCCTCCTGTAGAAGGTCGCTGGCTTGGATGGTACACAATGGCACACAATTATGATGGCATGTTGCGCTGGGCCTATGATGCGTGGCCAGCCGATCCCGTTCGTGATGCACGGCATATTTATTGGCCCGCGGGAGATTCATATATGATCTATCCTGGCGCAGAATCTAGTATTCGTTTTGAAAAAATGAGAGAAGGAATTGTGGATTATGAAAAAATTAAACTACTTAAAGCAAAAGCAATCCGATCAACAGATCCTGCATTAAAAAAGCTTTTACAAGAATTAGATCAGCATCTGCAGGTATTTACTGGTGAAAAAGAATTTGACAAAGAAAAATTAAAACAGGATGTTCAAAAAGGAAAGATGCTTGTAGACGAATTGAGTGAAAAAATAAAGAATTAATCCATTTAAAAAATAATGCGAATAAGAATTTCAATAATTTCTATTCTACTTGCTTTCGTTTTTGTATGCAAAGCGCAGGTATCAGTTGAAAAACTTTCCGCCAGAGAATATGACGACTATATTCTTACACATTTATTGACACCTGCTGGTCAAATACCTACAGCATTCGATCCTAATGGTGTTTATCCATATATGAGTTATGCTGAAACTTCTAATAGACCAGTTCCAAAAAAATACCGATTCATAGTTTTGCAAAATGATTTTGTAAAAGCCACGATCTGTCCTGATCTTGGTGGAAAAGTTTATTCATTAATTCATAAACCATCAGGCAAAGAGGTATTGTATGTTCCGGATGTAATACGTTATACAAGAATTTTACCGCGATTTTATTTTATAGCAGGGGGCATTGAAGTTAGTTTTCCCATTTCCCATTCTCCTACTCAAAACGAAACCGTTCTTTATAAAATTGACAATACAAAAGATAGAATTTATGTTACTTGTGGCGAAAGAGAATTGCGGTTTGGAATGCAATGGTCAGTGGAATATTCTTTAGGCATCAATGATAATTTTATAACACAACGTGTAATATTTCACAACCCCGGTAATTCAGCTTATCCCTGGATGTCGTGGTCAAATGCTGCGCTACCTTCGGCTCCAGATACACGATATGATTTTCCTAAAGGAAAAGTTTTATCTCATTCTTCAAAGATCGACTCAATAGATTGGGATAAGCAAGGACCAAAAACAGAATCAGCTATTAAAGAAATGACGGGTTATTTCTGGAAAACAAAGGATGTAAATGCTTTTGGCGCTTTTACTCCTTCAATGGGAACCGGTTTATATCATATCGCTGATGAAAAAATTGCTTCAGGAATAAAGCTGTGGAGTTATGGAACCGCTGATGACAGCGCATGGTCCGTTTTAAGCACTGCGAAACATCAAACCTATATCGAAATACAGGGTGGGCCGATCGGTGATCAATCCATCAAACTGGAAATGCAACCAAAGCAAACCCGGTGGCATGTGGAATATTGGTTTCCTACAGATAAAGAACTAAATATTTATGACCTGAAAGTTCCTGTGCTGAACCTGAGGTCAACAAAAGAAATTCCGTTATTTAGTTGGGCCAGAAAAAAAGATGTGATGGATTGGGAAGAGTTAATGAATATTTATACATCAAAAAAAATAATGAATTGGGCAGCCCCGGATATTTATAGATCAAATTGGCCTCCATCGGGAATGGAAAATTTGGATGAACCTTTTCAAAAGGTGATCCAATATTCAACCGGGCTAAATAAAGACCACTGGAAATTTTATTACGGTACCTGGCTTGCAGGCAGAGGAAATTCTGAAGAAGCAATAAAGATCCTTTCACAAGCAAATGTCGGACTAGCAAAAATCTTGCTTGCAAGATTATTAAAACTTAAAGGAGATATGGCAGGAGCAAAAAAAGCTTTTGATGCTGTTGAAGAAAAATGGTTGCAACTACATCCACAAGTTGTTATAGAAAGGGATAAGGTTTTACGGGCTTTGGGTTTTTCATTTCTTACTGAAAGAGAAAGCTGGCTTTCAAAAGTGGAAGCATTAAAAGATGAATGGGTGATTGAGCGAAAAGTGCAATTATTGATCGATAAAGGAGAATATGTGAAAGCTAAAGACCTGCTATTATCTACTCCTTTTCAAAAAGTTCATCAGACATATACACGTACCGGCTTATGGATGCAGATCTGCGAAAAGTTAAATATTAATTGCGACCCTATTCCTGTGCAATTAGGCGAAGACCGGCTTGCAAGATTCGGAGCTTATAGAGAATTTGAATAGGCGCAATAGAATTTGAATGCCAAAAAATATTTTGGGGAAAAGGTGAAAGCAAAAAAATTATTTTTTCTATCTGCATTGATGTACAAAACCCTCTTATATTAAACATTGCAGTTGATTTTTGCCAATACGAGCATTAAGCTATTGAATTACTCAAAAAAAAATTAGATTTGAACATAACTTAAAACCACCATCATGAACACTCATTCATTCTTAAAAAGATTACTCCTCTTTTATTTTGTTTTTATTGGGCTCTCAGCAGGTGCCCAATCATTTTATGAAATAAAATTTTCAGACAAGAACAATAACCAATACAAATGTTTACTTGTGTATTTTCATGAAAACAGTAGTTACATTCGAACAGCCTACCAGGAAAATGGCAAGTACAACGTTGTGGAAGTAAATTATAAAATGATTTATGGCACCACATCTACAGGCTTAAAGTATTCCATGCTGAGTAAAGTGTCGAGCCCGGTATTTATCACTTCAAAAGCAGCAGGCCAGAGTTATTATCCTGATTATTTTATTTGGTTCTTCAATAATGTTTCAGGGAAATATGATGATCTCTACACTACAGATGACTCCACTTTCAATAATCAAAATTATCGCAGGGTAAATTCTTATACTCCCTTAACTGCTAACACGATAACCGATTCATATTTAAAAGAGTTTTTTAGTACAGGTGAAAATAAATATGCAGTATTGAAAAAAATGACAGGAATTACTTCTGTTGATCTTAAGCCTTTGCCCAAACTGGAAACAACAAAACTCCACCTGATCATTGTTGCAAATACCAATGATGTTTCGATAGGAAAAAGTTGTGAAACTGACCGTGAAAGATTGATAAAGGAGTTTAAGCAAACTGCAAATGCATTAAGGATTGGGTTCAAAGATTATGTTGTGGAAGGAGATGATTTTTCAAAAGCAAATTTACTTTCTACTCTTTCATCTGTTTATCCCGGAAATAATGATATTGTTTTTTTTATTTACCGTGGACATGGTTTTAGATGGGCTAATGAAAATGAAAAATGGCCGCGACTAGCTTTGTTTTATGGAAAAACCTACCCGACATCGGATAATTCCAATTCCATAAATCTGAAAGAGGTTAAAAATATTCTTGATAAAAAAGGAGCAAGATTGAATATCGTTTTGGGTGACTGTTGTAATAACGGCGACGGGATTTCTGTAATGACCTCTAATGCTTACTGGGATTCCCAGGTGACCGCTTTTACCGATGTTTCCAAACTTAGAAATCTATTTATAAATAGTAAAGGCAGTATTATTTCCTCTGCAGCTCAACCCGGTGAAGTGTCTTATGCAGGTTATGATGGCGGACTCTATACAAGAAGTTTTATTTCAGCATTAGATTATGAAACAAGCTATTCGACGAACACGGGTGCCACCAAATGGGATAATATCCTTTCAAGTACGGTTAAGATCGCTTATAATAAATCATTGTATTGCAAAAGCACTCAAACTGGAATTAGCGAGATAAAAGTAACAGCCCCTTATTGATTGATTTAGGTGCATAAAAAAACGACCCCCGAGTATACATAAGCAGTCAGAATGAATTTAGGGGTCGCTTTTTATTTTCACCTTGCCTGCCCGATAAGAGTACCCGGCGGGCCCCGCCTGAGGCGGAATAAAACCAACTATGCAATCAAGACAACGCAATTTCTATTTCCGCTGCTTCAATTTTCCCAGCCATACCGGTTTTCCCTGAATTCTTCTTACTAAAAACATGAGTCCCACGAAAATAAAGAAGAAAGGACCGAGGAAACCAAGCAGGGCAATGAACTTGGTTCCGTAAAATCTTTCCATCGGTCTCCTGAGTCTTTCCGCAATTATATACATGCTGGGCACCATCATCAGCGTAAGGAAAAAAGCGAAAATTAGTCCGAAGATAATTGTCCATGACAATGGTCCCCAGAATACCACGCTGTCTCCACCGAAAAAGATATGGGGCTCCAGGCGTTGAAACAGGGAAACAAAATCAATATTAAAACCAACTGCTAGTGGAAGCAAACCAAGAATGGTAGCAATTGCTGTAAGCAATACTGGGATGATCCTGATCTTTCCAGCCTGTATCGCGGCTTCCCTTGTTCTCATTCCTCTTCCTCTTAACTCATCCGTAAACTCAATTAATAAAATTCCGTTCTTAATAACAATACCCGCCAGGCCTACTATACCTACTCCCATCATAATGGTGGCTATCGTCATCCCTGTGATCGCATAGCCAAGCAGCACACCAATTACAGAAAAGAAAATTTCCGTAATTACGATGAAAGGTTTACTCATGCTATTAAACTGCAACACAAGAATTAAAAAAATAATTCCCAGCGCAATGAGTAAGGCAGTACCTAAGAATTTCTGTGTCTCCAATTCCTGTTCACTCTGTCCACTCAGCTTTATAGAAACGTCAGCTGGTATCCTTGCCTTTTCTTTAAACTCATTTATTTCTGCCTGCAGATCTGCATTCACCTTGGCTACCATCGTAGGATCGGGTACATTACTTTGCAACTGTATAGTACGTTTTACATTTTTCCGTTTTACGGCCCCGGTTGTACTTGTATAATCTATTGTAGCAACGGCACTGATCGGCACCGATTTGATCCGCATGGTATTCATATCCATGAAAGTGATCCTCATATTCATGAGATCAGCAATGTTATTGCGCATCAGATCAGAATAACGCAATTGGATCTTATACTCTTCCTCTCCATCCTTTAACTTACTTATTTCCTTTCCGAAAACAGCTGTTCTTATTTCCATTCCAATTTGGCCGGTGCTTAATCCTTCAAGCATTGCTTTTTCCCTGTCAACATTGATAGTGATCTCAGGATTATTCAGGTCAACATCGGCTTGCAGATTTTCAATTCCGTTTACCCTGTTAGTATCAAGAAAGTTCAGAAGCTCAGTTGCTGTCTTTGAAATATTCTCAAAATTATCGCCGCTTATTTCCACATTCACCGGCGGATCAGTGGGAGGCCCTCCATCTTCCTGCGCCACTTCAATACTGGCACCTGGAATTCCTGTCAATGCTTCTCTTATTTGATCCATATAAGGCTTTGTTTTAACACCATGCCTTTTTTCGAATTCAACAAAAGAAACTTGTATTCTGCCAAGGTGAGGTTGCACACTTCGATTATTATCCCTGGGATTATTGGCGCTTACTGCGACATTGGTAATGATACTTTCAACAATACTGCCCTCTGTACCAGGTTTTTCCTTTTCCAATACTTTATAAACTCTTTTCTCCAACATCCGGGTAACACTGTCAGTATATTTTACATCTGTACCAACTGGTAATTTCAAGTACACGTAAATAAAATTAGGATCGCCGCTTGGAAAGAAAGTTGTTTTATTTCCACGCATCATCAAAAACACGACTGAAAGAATAAAGATCAGGAACAGTGAGGCAAACATTATCACGGGCCGTGTTCCTTTTAATACCCAGCGAAGCATTTTTTCATAACTATTCATCAACGCCGGCAAAACACGTTTCTGAAATGCATGGATGACACTATTTAAAACATAAGCATTAAGCACCATCATGATGGCCAGCAACAAAAAGAAGTTTGCTAAACCGGGGCTGCTCGCAAGATGAAGCAGAATACCAGCGATGGCAAATACGATAAACCATTTATTGGTAAACACTTTATGCTTGGGTTTTTCAAATTCCTTGCCTTCCGGTTTCATAAAACTCACCGCAAACACAGGGTTGAATATAAAGGCCACAATTAATGATGCAGCCAATGTAAGGATCAAAATGGTTGGAAGATAGATCATGAACTTACCAATGAGTCCTTTCCAAAATAATAAGGGAAAGAATGGAGCCAGCGTGGTGGCTGTACCTGCGAGTACCGGAATAAATACTTCACCTGCTGCTTCCTTTGCGCTTCTCACAATTGGTATTTTGCCATTACTATAAATGCGGTGAGTGTTTTCAATGACAACGATAGCATCATCCACGATAATTCCTAACCCAAACAGTAACCCAAACAGTACTATAAAGTTTAGAGTCACAGTAACATGAAAGCAACAAAGACACTTAATGGCACACTCAACGCAACAAAGAATGCATTGGTGACACCCATAAAAAACATAAGGATGATCAATACGAGCAGAAACCCGATCACGATCGTATTCACCAATTCATTAAAGGAATTTTTAGTAAGCTTGCTTTGATCGCCGGTAAAAACAATTTTCAGATCTTTAGGTAACTCATCCTTAACCCGCATATCCGCCACTACTGCTTTTATTTTATCAGCAGCATTGATCAGGTTTTCTCCCGAACGTTTTACAATATTGAGTGTAACAACGTTCTTGCCATCCAGTCGTGCAAAATTTTCTGTTTCTTTAATTGTATCTCTTATTTCCGCAATATCTTTTAAATAAACGGTGGCTCCCTGCGCACTGCTTCGCACTACAATGTGTTGCAGTGTCAAGGCGTTCGCAAACTGTCCACGTAGTTTTAAAGTACGTTTCATATTTCCAACTTCGATCAGTCCCCCGGTAATATCCCTGTTTTCACGACTCACTGCGTTTTCAATATCTGTAAAACTTACTCTTGCAGCAGTCATTTTATAGGGATCTACATTGATCTGAATTTCTCTTTCCGGTGCACCAACAATTTCAGCACGGGTGATCTCTCCCAGTTCTTCAAACCGATCCTGCATTTTATCGGCATACTCTTTCAGCTTTATACCATCATAATCGCCACTTATATTTACAAACATGATCGGCATTTCACTAAATGCAAACTCCTGGACATCGGGTTGAGATGTAAGATCGTTAGGCAGATCTGTTTTTGCTTTATCAATCGCATCTTTCACTTTTTGCTTTGCGAGATCTGTTTTTACGTCTGTATCAAATTCAATAACAATTAAACTATAATCTGTTTGTGAAGTGCTTTGGATCTTATTCACCTTCGCGCCGCTGATCCCTTTCAATTGTTTTTCAATTGGCCTTGTCACAAGATTCTCTATATCCTTGGGAGAGTTACCGGCATAGACAGTGGCGATCGAAATAGTAGGCACTACAATATCTGGAAATTGTTCCTTGGGCATCGTGTTAAACTTATAAAGCCCATATAATGTGATAAGAATTGCAATAATATAAACGGCAGTTTTATTATCAACACTCCAGCTCGTTGGTTTAAACTGTTTAAACTTATGTGCTATTTGTTCAAAAACATTCATAAAATAAATTTGATTGTCAGCTAACTCATTTTGCTACTGTTGTTACAGTTTGTCCGTCATAAACAGACTGGTAACCTTCGGTAATGATCCTGTCGCTTGCGGTCAGCCCGGCTTTCACTTCGATCATTCCGCTATAAACCTCTCCAACATTTACAGTTTTTTTCCTGGCTTTCATTACTTCGCCTTCCTTCACGATCGCATAAACATATTTTCCGCTTTCATCTGACTGAACAAGATTCACTGGTATTATAATAGCGTTTGGTACAGAATAATCTTTTATATGTACAAGCGCCACCTGGTTTAGTCGTAAGCCCGGATATGATTTAATTTTTGCTTCCGTAAAAAATGCTCTTGTGGTGCTCGCAATGCTGGCACCTGTTACTGAGATCACTGCATCTACATCCTGAATCCCCGCATCAGGAATTGAAATTTTAAGTTGTGATCCTTTCTTAACTCTTTCCTGGTAATTTTCCGGAACCTCGGTTACAACTTTCATGCTGCTCGTATTAACTAATTGTATTTGCGGACCAGTAGGCGAAGCGCCATTAAAAATTTCCCCTTCTTTAATATTTACTACGTCTGCAGTTCCGCTGATGGGAGCATAGACAAAAGTTGTTTTCCAGTTTTCTTTCACAGTAGCAATTTGCTTTTCCAGGTTGTCAACAGAATTTTTCGCAGTTATTAATTGAACTTCTGTTCCAATACCCTGGTCCCAAAGATTTTTTGTACGGTTGTACATATTTTTTGCATACTCCAATTGCGTATTTAATCCTTCTAATTGTTGAAGTATGATGGCATCGTCAAGTTTCAGGAGCAATTGCCCTTTCTTCACCATATCACCTCTTTTTACATGGATCGCCGTTACCTGTGAAGGCATTCCTCTTGGTGTCACTATCACTACATCACTTGCGTCAACTCTTCCCTGTAGTTCTATATAGTGAGTAAAATCCTGCTGTGTTACAGGTGCATCTGAAACCAATTTTGCTTTATCATTTTTTGAAGACGGATCCAGCTTTGTTATCTCCTCTTCTAGCTTTGTTATATCTGTTTCCAATTTTGTTTTATCCGCCTTTAGCTTTTCAAGCTTTACTTTTTTATCATTCAGGTCTCCTTTTTCTTCTTTTGCTCCGCTACCGCACGATGTAATGATCATTGCAGTTACAGTTATTAGGATCATCAAAAACTTATTCATGGTTTCCGGTTTTATTTTAATTAGTTTAATGTAGTATTATAATTTTCCAAGAGCTTTCAGGTAATTAATTTTGGCCAGGGCTGCTTCATACATTGCCCTGAAATAGTTTGACTGTGCCTGTTGCAGATCTGTATCTGCCTGCAACGATTCAAAGCTTGAACCTACTCCTTGTTCATATTTTGTCTTTACGGAGTTATAGACCTTAACTGCCAGTTCCATGTTTTTTTCCTGTGCATCCATAGCAACTATTGCATTTAACAGTGAGTTTCTTGCAACCGTTTTCTCCATGTCAATTGCTTTTTTTGTCATGTCAAGCGTATTCTGCACTTTTTCCAATGTGAATTCGGATTGCCTGATCCTGTTCTTTTTTTGAAAGCCATCGAAAATCGGAACACTCACATTAATACCAACGAGATTGGTATTATACCAAAACCAGGGTTGAGATCCTGAGGCATCTCCTCCCTGTCTCTGGCCATTTTCCTGGAAATTATAGAATGCAGAAACTGTTGGAAAGTAAGATAGCTTATGACGACGTATATCATAACCCTGCAACTTAATGGCACTATTCAATAGTTTTACTTCGTTCCTGTTCTCATAACTAAAATCATCTTCAAGAATTCCTTGCCTGATACCATCGGAACTTAAAGTATCTTTTAAAAATAGACTATCGGCTTGTGTTAAGCCAAGATTCATCTTTAATACAGCCACGCCATTGTTCATTGCATTTCGAAGCTGGATCTCAGATGTTCTTGTATTATTGAGGTTAACGGTTGTTTTATCAATATCCAGCCTTTCGACAAAACCATTTTTGAACATCTCATTTTGATCATGCACAAGCTTTTCCAATCGCTTAATGCTCTCCACCAGATATCCCAGTTGCTTCTGTGATATTAAAACGGCATAATAATTTTTATATACGGTCTCTTTTACGTTTTCTTCAGTTACTTTTATTTGCAGCTCACTGTTAACAAGCAATTCATCTCTTGCCTGTAATCCTACAAATACCTGCGGCTCGAATAGTAATTGATTTACACTGAGACCAGCATTCACATTCCATGGAGTTATAAAACTAAAATTGCGATAGTTAAATTCACCCTTCTTTGTAATTGGGGCACCTGATCCATCCTTTACTCCTTCCTGTCGCAATACATCATATATCTGTATTTCTGATCCGTCAGGGAATTGGATCAGGGGCAGCGTGAGATAATGATTTCCCTGCAGAGAGCCCGTTACTTGCGGTAATGCAAGCCCGGTAAACTCTTTGTTCTTTGCTTCGGCCGCTTTATAATCAAGCCTTGCATTTTTCAGATCAGCTAAATTTTTAAATGCAATGTCCACCGCGTCTTTGGCGGTGATCTGGTAAACCTGCGGCTGTTGCGGCTGCTGCGCTTTTAAATTTACCTGGAAAAGGTTTACGAGGATCAAGGCGATCAAAATGGTTTTCGTTAAATATCTCATAGGTCATCTGTTTAATCGTTGTTGCTTATATTTTAAAATGAGTTTGTAGCCTTTTAAGGTGGCAAGCCCGTATAAAAAGTGTTCAAGGATCTCCTGCTGGAGTTTCGCAAGATTGAATTTCGAAGAAGGGAATAAGTCTGCATTAAATCCCAACATCAAACTTTCAAGCCTGTATCGTGTCATGACCTCGATATCAATTTCAGGCCGGTATAACTCTTCTTTTATTCCTCTTTCAATGTTCTTCTTTATCATTTCATAGAGGAATTTATTTTTATGTTCAAGAAATTTTTTAAATCCCCCCGGGTGATATTTTTCCAGGTCGTGCAGCATAGAAGGGTTCATGTTTCTAAACATGATCTCAACAAATTCCATCACACGAAATATTTCTTCAATGGCATTTGCTGAAACAGCCGCATCTCTCGTACAACATTCCTGTGAATAATGAATTTCATCTACCGCAACCGCATCCACCAGTTGATCTTTATCGGTATAGTACTGGTAAATCGTTTTTTTTGACATGCCCAGTTGCGTTGCGATCTCATCCATGGTCACAGAGCGGATACCATAACGCCTGAACAACTCATCCGCCTTCTGCCTTATTCTTTCTTGTATTTCCATATATCTTAAAATCGGGGCACAAAACTAAGGAAACTTTTTACGTTGCCAAAGTTTCCGTCCATATATTTTGCCGCCCGTCCATTTTTCTTTGTCATAAATTTGATCTATGGAAAATGATGGAGCGTTTAAAAAAATTCTTCCAAAAGAGCCTTTTAAGTGGAAAAAGATCATCCAGTATTTCCTGCAAGGCTTATTAATAATTGCTCCGTTGGCAATTACTATTTATGCTATTTACTGGGTTATTTCCACTGTAGATGGTTGGGTACCAATATTTCGTGAAGCTGTAAAAGATGCGCAAGGAAATGTATTACGCTATGAGGTAAAAAATTATGGTCTTGGTTTTTTGATAATACTTGGTGCAATAATAACGATCGGTTATTTGAGTTCATTTTTTATTCAATCAAAGCTTTTCAATCTTTTTGATCATTGGTTGGAAAAAACCCCAGGAATAAAGTTTATTTATACAAGTACACGAGACTTTTTTGAAGCATTTGCAGGGGATAAAAAAAGATTTAATAAAGCAGTAATGGCAAATGTTTTTTCAGAAGATGTTTGGATCATTGGTTTTCTTACCGATGAGGAAATGCACAAGTTTGAAATGGGAGCTGATAAAGTAGCTGTATATGTTCCGCAGGCATACAATTTTGCAGGCCAACTTTATATTTTACCAAGAGATAAAGTAAAAAAGATCAATAATATTTCTTCAGGCGAAGCGATGAAGTATGCTGTGACCGGTGGTGTAGTTGACCTCACTGATGAGAAAAAAACAGAGTTAAAAGAACTGAATTGATCATTTCATATATCGTTCATGAGAAAAATTGTATTCTTCATCATTTTCTCATTTTTTTCACTTCATGCTTTTTGCTGGGGGTTTTATGGCCATAAAAAAATAAATCATTTTGCAGTTTTTTTGTTGCCGCCGGAAATGATGCAATTGTATAAACCCAACATTGATTTTATTTCAGAGCATGCTGTTGATCCGGATATGCGGCGTTATGCAATTAGCCAGGAAGGACCAAGACATTATATCGATATCGATCATTATGGAAGTTATCCCTACATAGAATTACCCAGGAAATGGAATGATGCCGTTGCAAAATTTTCTGAAGATTCTTTAATGCAATATGGCATTGTTCCCTGGTGGGTGCAAACAATGCTTTATAAACTCACGGAGGCTTTTAAAGAAAAACAACAGGCAAGAATTTTAAAACTTTCAGCAGAGATCGGGCATGCAAACAGTAATCATAACGGTCAATTCACTGATCAAAGAGGCATTCATGGTTTTTGGGAAAGCCGTATACCTGAATTGTTGGCGGAAAAGGAATGGGATTTTTTTATTGGCAAAGCTGATTACATAAAAAACCCCGGAGATTTTATCTGGCAAAGAGTTTTGGAAAGTGCAAAAGCCTCCGATTCTGTTTTGCTTTTTGAAAAAGAATTAAGCAAAAGCTTTTCTGCTGATCAGAAATTTTCTTTTGAAGATAGAAATGGTACCATTGTTCGTCAATACTCTTCTGCTTTCTCGATAGCATACGATAAAAAATTAAATGG
>Ga0193696_1000292_pt1 | contig 18827 bp, 14 predicted proteins | sample L3m1metaG_FD_145074 | JGI IMG/M metagenome (GOLD analysis project Ga0193696, IMG submission 145074) | Soil microbial communities from a riparian zone of the East river system, Colorado, United States - L3m1 | ecosystem: Environmental > Terrestrial > Soil > Riparian zone | place: USA: East River... | reverse complement strand
GGATCGGCTGCGGCCAGCTGCTTGTCCTGCTCGACGGTCACCGACGCTTCGAGCTTCGAGATCGACAGGATCGCCACCTGCCGGTTCTCGCCGCTGCGAACCCTGACTTCCTGTAACGTGCGCGTCTCGAAGCCCGGAAACTCCGCCTGGATCGTGTAACGGCCCGGCGTGAGGCCGGTGAACGTCGCGATGCCGGTCTCGGCGGACTTCGCTTCCGGCACTGACTGGGCGCGTGTGGCCGGCTCAGCGCCGGTCACGGTGACCGTGGCGCCGACGATGATTGCGTTGCTGGGGTCGAGGACGGTGACGCGAAGCGCCGCCGTCGGGGTCGTCTGCGCGAACACGCTCGATGCGCACAGGGCAGCGAGACTCAGGACGAATAATACGGTCTTCATTTCGGCATCTCGAACTTTCGCGGATCGATTTTCGCGTTGATCCGAAAGCGGTCGAAGGTGGTCTCTTCAATCGTGTCGGCACCAACCGCCCGGCGGATGCGGAAGGGGAGCTTGAGTCCGTCGACATCCCGATAGTCGGCGAAATACAGGCGCTGTTCGGCCGGAGTCGGCTGCCCGGGCGCCGGGGCCGTCCACATCACCATCACGGGAAGATGCGTGTCACGTTGGACGACGAAACGCATGACGGCGTTGGCGGGCCCGGCCACATCCAGGACATCCGCCTTGCCTTCTGGCGCCTCGCCGAGAGCGGCGTACTTGAACGTCAGCGGGAAGCTCGGGAAGGACGTCGCGAACATTCCCAGCATCAGCCGCGCGAAGTCCTGTTTGACCGCGACGATGGGAGGCACAGGTGGTCCGGCTGGGCCGCGTCCGCCCGCTGGCGGCGGACCGCCGGCTCGAGCGCCGCCGCTGGGTGGTGGACCGCCGGGAGGTGGACCGCCGGGTCCCGGCCCACCAGCTCGCGGCCCGCCGCGGCCGGCGCCGGGCGGCGGGACCTGGATCAACGCATCACCGTTGAACCCTCGCGTCGTCGGGTCGGTGTCCTGCGCTGGGATCTCATCCTTGCGGACGAACTTGTCCGGCAGCTCGCAGTTGATCTCGAACTCGATCGGCACGAGGTTGTTGCCACGAATCTGGCGGGTCCGGCCGGTGGCCACAAAGCTGCGCACTGCTGAGAGTTTCTTTTCGCCGCCGAGCGCCTCGCGGGCGGACGCCATGACCTGCGCCGCATCCGGCGTCTGACCCAGGAGCGCCGGCACCGATGAGACGGTGATCAGCGCAGCGACCATCGGAGACAAAGCTCTGCCCACGTCGTTTTTCTCCCTGGTATTTGACGAGTGTAAGCGAAGAAAGGTCCTGTCCCGGATGCGGACAGCGCGTCCCGCAAGCGTACAGTGCGTGGGGTGATCAGCGCGTCAGCCAGACGCGGCCGTCGTGCGCGATGTGAGCGATTACCCCGTCGAATCCTTGCGCCGTGATCTCGTACATCGTCGGCGTCACCTGCAGGGACGGACGGAAGTCGAGGCCCTCCACGCGGATGTCGGAGGCATGGAGCGCCTCGAGCGTCGTGGCGTAACGGCCGTTCGCATCACGGAAGGTGCTTTGACGATAGTAAAGACGGCGTAACGCCCATTTGAGCGTCTCGTTGCGATCACCGACGAACGTGTCGGCGCCGGACGATGCTGGCGCACTCGAGAACTGGACGTAGCCCCAGCGCTCGGGCATGTGCATGTTGACGGCGCCCTGCGGACTCCAGACCCAGTTGTCCTCGGGAAGCGGATCCCTGCTCCCGGGTTTCGTTCGCTTGACGTAGCGGCCGTCGACGACGTCCATCTGCCACTGGACGCGCGAGAAATTCACACGCCACCGCTCGCCGCCCTTCGGCGCCCGGTGATCCGGCGCCGCTTCGCGCAGGATCTTCCAGGGCATGGCGAGCTCCACGGTCCAGCCCTCGTCGCGGTCACCCGGCCGATTGATGGTGCCGCGCACGTCGACGCCGACTTTCAGCCCGGCGATGTCCCAGCCGTTGATTGCCGGGCCGCCGTCGCGGTACGGCTTCAGCAACATCAGATCCCAGGCGGTGGCGAGTGCGTTCACCTCGAGCTCGTAGTACCCGTGTGTGTCGCCGTCCGGGTCGATGAAGACCTCGAAGTCGTTGTCGTGAAAGATCACCGAGTCGCGCTCGGTCAGCGTGGCCCAGACGTCAGGCTCCTCCATCTCGGCTGCGACGTACAAATACTCGTCGTCCCACACCATCTTCATACGGGTGCGGAATCGCGGCCGCGGACGCCTGTCGCCTTCGATGTCGACGAACGGATCGGACCAGGACGCGGAGGCCCAGGCCGGTTCGTCGAGCTTGCCGTCGATGGCGAGTGGAGAAGGCGCGCGGTGGCAGACGTAGCTTCGCGGCGCGAACGGGAGAGCCTCGAAGTCAGCGGGAGGCCGCTGCGCGCCGGCCGCGGCGAACGCCAGACACAGTAGCGCGGCCGCGCTACCTTTCCCGGACAACCCGCCAGCCATGGCTCGCGTCCGGCATGAAGAAGATCGCCTCGGTGTCGTGAAGCCGATGCAGATAGGCGCGGCTGTGTTCCGGTCCTAGAACAAAAAACGCGTTGTCGAGCGCATCGCCGGCGGTGCCCGTCGTCGTGAGCACCGCGACGCTCAGCACGCCCTGCGCGGGCCGCCCCGTCCGCGGATCCATGATGTGTGAGTAATGGACGCCGTCTGCCTCGAATGACTTCTCCGAGCTGCCGGCGACTGACAGCGCCCGGTCTTTCAACGCCAGGGTGAACGCCGTTTTTCTGGAATCAGTCGGATCCTGCAGCGTGACCGTCCATGCCGGCGCGCCGGGCGGCGACCCGAACCCATAGATCGTGCTGCCTCCGGCACTGATCAAGGCCGCGGCGACGTCGCGCCGTTTGAGCAGTTCGACCACGCGGTCGACGGCGTAGCCCTTCGCGATGCCTCCGAGATCGAGCTCCACGCCTGCTTCGTCGAACGCGATCGTGCGCGAGCCCGGATCGAGCGTCACATGAGCCCCGCCGACGTGACGCCGTGCGCCGGCCAGCGCGCTTTCCGACGGCAGGCGGCCTTCGCCCCGGAAGAACCCCCACGCCTTCATCAACGGACCGACGGTGATGTCGAACGTGCCGCCGGACTCGCGGTGATAGCGCATCGCGTCCGCGATGAAGTCGAACAGCTCCTGAGGAACCGCGACGGGATGCTGCGCCGCCTCCTGGTTGATCCGCGACAGCGGACTGTTCGCCTTGTAGTGACTCATCAAGCGGTCGATGCGGTCGACCTCATCGAACGCCTCGTCGAGGATGCGGGGGAGTGCCTGCGCGTCGCGGCCGTACGCTTCGATGGCGTATTCACACGCCATCGAGATTCGAGCCGCGGAGTGATGATGGAGCGCCGGCGCGACGGCGCCGGCGTCCAGCGAGGTAACCAGCCACAGCGCGATCGCCGGTGTCGCGAGGCGCTGCATCGGCAGAACTACTTCGAGGGGCTCACGCTCTTTGACAGCACCTCGCGAAGGCGGCGCGCGACGACCTTCTCATCGCCCGGCTGCATCATCCACACGCCGATGACGAGCGCGTTGCCTTCCGATCGCGTGCCGATCGATGGCTCGCCGGCCCGCAGGGCGTTGACCGCGTCGTTCGCCGTCAAGCCTCTCGCCGCCGCATCCCACGAGACCCGGAGGTGAGGCACGTGGTTGGCGACTTCAGGGACGAAGATCTCGGCCTTGACGCCGGGCAACGTCGCCACGCCGCCGCGGATGGTCTCGGCGCGCGCGTCGAAGGTCCGCCGCTCGGCCGCGTGATCGGCGGCCAGGTACCGTTCGAGCGCGGCCAGCAGCCCGAGCATCTCTTCCTTGTTGACCTTCAGGCCGCGGCCGATGGTGTTGCCGTTCGGTGGCGCGTTGAGGCGGGCGGCGGCGATCAGATCCTTTCGTCCGAGCAGCATGCCGGCGCTTTGCGGGCCGCGAAGGCCCTTGCCGCCGGAGAACGCGACGAGATCGAACCCCATCTTCGTGTACTTCCACAGGTTCTCGACCGGCGGCACGTCGGCGGCCGCGTCGTTCATCGTCGGGACGTGATGTTTCTTGCCGAGCTGGACGAACGCTTCGTCCTGAATGCGGCCTTCCGAGTTGTTGTTGTTGTAGAAGAGCATCATCGCGGTGCGCTCGGTGACCGCGCGCTCCAGGTCCTCCGCGCTCTCGACCTCCACGAGCCGTACGCCGCAGTTGCGGACGGCGTGGTCGTAGCCGAAGCGATGCGATTTCTGGATGATGACCTCGTTCTTGCCGCCGGAGAGGTTTGGCAGGTCGACGATCTTCTTCTGATCCGTTCCCGTGAGCACCGCGGCGGTGCCGAGCGTCAGCGCCGACGCGGCGCCAGAGGTCACCATCGCGCCTTCGCAGTGGAGCAGGGCGGCGATGCGCTCCCCGACCTTGTCGTGCAACTCGTCGAGCATCACGTAGTGCTTCGACGCGTAGGTGATCGCGTCCACGACTTCGGGCGGCATCAGCGACGCGGTCATGGCTGTGTAGGTGCCGGCCGCGTTGATGAAGGGACGCACGCCGAGCTCGCGGAAGTAGTCACGCGCTGGCTTTTGCGGTGCCTGCGCAGCGGCAACGGTCGTCCCTTCGACCAGACCTCCCACGACCGGCAACCCGGAGACGATTTCGAGAAAACGTCTGCGACTCCACATCATTGACCTCCCTGGAACACGTGATCGTTCATCGATCCGCGAACACCAGATGGCCGAACTTCTGGTACTCGTGGAAACTGTCCCCAACCGGCGCCCACTCCCACTGCGTCGTCTTGCCCCCGTCGTGGTCCATCCGGTAGAAGTTGGCACGCCAGGCACTGCCCGGCTTCGGAGGGACGTTCTGCAGCGGCGACAGCAGGGCGTACGGGATGAAGAACTCGGCGCGCCATCCCTGAATGGCTGCCTGCGACTGTTTCGGGCCGCCGATGATGCTGGTGGCTTTTCGCGTCTTGCGATCCCGATCGTAGTGCCAGGGCCGCCAGCCCAGGAACCGTCCGCCGAAATTGGGGATGAGGATCGGCAGCTCGCGATCGAGCGGCGAGATCTCGTACTCGAAGTACACGGGAAAGCGCTCGTCCGTCCAGAGGAACACCTCGAACACGTCCTCTTTCCACAGGTCCATGAAGTCTTCGTTCATGGTCGCGGTGAGGGTCCGGTCGGTCCCTTCCATCAGGAAGTACACGCCGGTCGTCGAGTACAGCATCTTGAAGCGCGAGTCGTACGGGTGTCCGTCGGGCTGTCGCCGCCGGAGCGCCGTCCACTCGACGCGGCGCCACGCCGGGCTGTCTCCCGTTCCGGAAATCTCGAAATCGTCGGCGAGCGCCACCGACAGTCGGGGGCGGTCGTCGGCCTGCGCGTCCACCGGGACATCATAGCGGCTCGCCGCGATGAGGGCGATGCACGCCACGCTCAGTCTGACGCGCCGGAGCCCGGCGCTGCTAGACGCGCGCGAGCACGGCTTCAAGGAATGTCCGGTTGGCGCGCGCATTGGCAGTCGTTTCTTCGGCGGTCGCGCCGATCTTGCAGCACTCGACCATGATCGGTCCGTCGAAGCCGGCGGCCTTCAGCGTGGCGAAGACCGCGGCGAAGTCGACCTTTCCCGTGCCGAACTGGACCATGACGTCGCTCTTGAGCGCGGCACAGTCCTTGGCACAGAAACCCGTGACATGCTGTGCGATCGGCTTCAGCTCTTCAACCGGATCCTTGCCGGTGTAGTAGATGATGTTGCCGGCGTCGTACCAGATCTTGAAGTTCGGATGTTTGACGGCTTTCATCGCCGCCACGATTTCCGCCGATGCGCCGCTGCCGCCGCCGTGCGGCTTCATGACCAGCTTGATGCGGCGCTCCTGCGCGGCGGCGGCGGCGTCGCCCATGACCTTGTAGTAGTGCTCGTACTCCTCCGGCTTGTCGACGCCGAACGTGAGGAGAAAGGGAAGGCCGAGGCCGGCCGCATTCTCGATCTGCTGCCGCACTTCCTTGATCGACTCGGCCAGCGGCACGTTGTGGCGCGACCGCAGCGCGCCCATGTTGGCCGTCAATCCGCTGGCGGCGAGACGTTGCTTCAGCTTCGCGAGGTAGTCGGGCGTGGCGTCGGCGCCGATGAACGGCTCGTCTTTCGTGCGCGTCAGCAGACCGGTCGTCTGGTAGCCCGCGGCTTTGATCTGCGCGAGCGTGTCGTCGAAGCTCCACGTCGTCCACGGGCGGTTGAAGCACCCGACCGGCCAACGCACGCTGGCGTCGAGCCGCGCCGATGACGAAAGGCCCAGCGCCGCTGCCGCGCCGCCGAGGGCCGTGTGGTGAAGAAACGTCCTGCGATCCATGAATGCTCCTCGGTGGCTGTCCACGCGAACAGAGATGACGGAGGAAACGCCTAACCACAGAGCAACGGAGAAACGGAGATTGAACGGAGCTGTGCGGGTTCGACGGGCGTCGCGAAGCGACGCGGCGCGATCGGATCGATCGGGAAAAACGAACACCTCACAATTCGAAGGGTGCTCGTTTTTCCGATCGATCCGATCGCGCTCGTCGGCCTGCTGCGCAGGCCGACCCGTCGAACCCGCCGCACTTCCCGTTGAACCTCCGTTGCTCCGTTTCTCTGTGGTGATCCCGTTCGCTCCGTCCCCTCCGTTGGACGAGCAGTATACGCTCGGAGGCCGGGAGGGTTCTTACAGGAGTTTTGCCTTGTGCACGGGCGCCAAAAGGCGTAGGTTGCACGCTGACATCCCACCGCAGGAGGCACCATGACCCTGTCGCGTCGGCGCTCTGTCATCGCCACAGTCGGCCTGATCGCTACGAGTTGGCTCTTCGCTGCCTGCTCGACCGCGTCGCCGCCTGAAACCCAGCCGCTCGGCACCGCGGGCGTCGAGCCTTTAGCCATCGCAGTGGAAACCTCGAATCAGTCCGTCATTGTCACGAACAACGCCGGCAAGCCGATCGAAGACGTCCTCATCACCATCCAGCCGGTCAGCGTCGCGCCGCCGTTCACGTTGACCGTGCGGCGGATGGAGAACGGGGAAAAGCGCGACATCGCGCTCGGCCAGTTCCGCAGCAACGATGGGACTACCTTCAGCCCTCGCTTGTACAAGGCGCGGCAAGTCACTGTTACCGCCACCGACATCGTCGGGAAAAAGCACGAGATCACGAAACCCTGGAGGCCTTGAGCGACGCGTCGTTCTCTCTTGATCGCCTGATCTCCTTGTCCAGAACTCCATCGCTCCTGATCTCCTGTTAAAGTTGCCTCGGCTTGCCTGCCGAGGTGACCTCTCCACCCCTGACGCGCCGGTTCGGCCTGCTCCAGGCCACGGCGCTCAACATGATCAACATGATCGGGATCGGTCCGTTCATCACGATCCCGCTGCTGATGACGGCGCTCGGCGGCCCGCAGGCGATGCTCGGCTGGATCGTCGCGCTCGTGATCGTCGCGTGCGATGGCATGGTGTGGAGCGAGCTCGGCGCCGCGATGCCGGCGTCCGGCGGCTCCTTCGGCTATCTGCGCGAAGCGTTCGGCCGCGAGACATACGGGCGGCTGATGGCGTTTCTCTTCGTCTGGCAGTTCATCCTGAGCGGGCCGCTCGAGATCGCGTCGGGCTACATCGGGTTCGCCAACTACGCCGGCTATCTGTGGACCGGCCTGACGCCGGGCCGCCTGCTCGCCCTCTCCGCCGCGGTCGGCGTCGTGAACGTCGCGCTCCTGTATCGGCGCATCACGTCGATCGCGACGATCACCGTCACCTTGTGGGCGGGCACGATGATCGCGGTCGTCGCCGTCATCGCGACCGGCGCGCGCCATTTCGATCCGCACGTGGCGTTCGACTTTCCACCCGACGCGTTCAGGTTCTCGTGGGGCTTTCTGCTGGGCCTCGGCGCGGCATCGCGGATTGCGGTCTACGACTACCTTGGCTACTACGACGTGTGCTACATCGGCGACGAGGTGAAGGATCCTGGCCGCGTCATCCCGCGATCGATCGTCATCAGCACGGCTGCCGTCGCCGTGCTGTATCTGGCGATCAACCTGTCGATCGTCGGCGTCGTGCCGTGGCGCGACTTCGTGCCGGCGGCGTCCAGTCCGAACGCCCAGTTTGTCGTGTCGGTGTTCATGGAGAGAATCCACGGACCCGCGGTTGCCAGCGTCTTCACCGTGATGATTCTCTGGACGGCGTTCGGATCGGTGTTTGCGCTGCTGCTCGGCTATTCGCGGATTCCCTACGCGGCGGCGCGCGACGGCTACTTTCTCGCGCCGTTCGGCCGGTTGCACCCGACGGGCGGCTTCCCCCACGTGTCGTTGCTCGTGCTTGGCGCCCTTTCCATCGCCAGCAGCTTCTTTGCGCTCGACGTCGTCATCGACGCGCTGGTCGCGACGCGTATCGTCGTGCAGTTCCTCGGGCAGATCGCCGGCGTCGTACTCCTTCGACGCCGCGCGCCCGGCATGGTCCGCCCGTTCCGAATCTGGCTGTATCCCGTGCCGGTGGCGATTGCCGCCCTCGGCTGGCTGTTCATCTTCAGCACGACCGGCGCGCGCGTGATGGCCTTCGGCCTCGGCGTCCTCGCGCTCGGCGTGCTCTGTTTTCTGGCCTGGTCGCTGCAGCTTCGGCAGTGGCCGTTTCGTGGAGCTGAATCGTGAGCGATCGTCCGTGGCGCGTGGCCATTCTTGGTCTCGGTCACTGGTATTCGGCGTTCGGACTGGCGCGAGGGCTGCGGGAGTATCCGAAGGCCGAGCTCGTCGCCGCGGCCTGGGACAACGAGCGGCAGCTGGAGGCGTTCACCCGCACGTTCGGCGTGAAGGGCTACCGCGACTACGGCGAGCTGCTGGAACGCGAGCGCATCGACATCGTGCACCTCGCGGCGCCTGTCGCGCAGCTCGCCGACCTGACCATCCGGTCCGCGCAGGCCGGCAAGCACATCATCCTCGGCAAGCCGATGGCGATGAACGTCGCCGAGGCCGACCGCATGATTGACGCGGTCGAGGCGGCCGGCGTGTCGTGCCTGGCGTTCCAGGGCATCAGCCGGTTGCGATCCGCCGACATCAAGGCGCGGATCGACGCGGGGGACATCGGCGACATCGTCCTGCTGCATCACGTCTGCCGATGGTCGATTGCCGAGGATTGGTACCGCTCCGGCACGCCGGGTTGGTTTGCGGATCCGCGTCAAGTGCCGGGCGGGGCGTTCATCGACGAGGGGATCTACTGGATCGACCTGTTCCGGTGGCTCGCCTCCAGTGAAGTCGTCCGCGTCGACGCGCGCATGGCCAACCTGGTGCACAAGGACATCGAAGTCGAAGACTGGGGCATGGCCACCTTCACGTTTGCCAGCGGCCTGGTCGCGACGCTCGAGGCGTCGTGGACGATCAATGCACCGCGGACAACCGGCCCGTCGCCGAAGCAGAACAGCGTCGTGAGGCTCGAAGTGGTCGGAACGCGCGGCGAAATCATCGATCAGTGGTTCCGCGCGCCGGGACGGGCGGTGCTGGCCGCCGGCGCCAGCGACTGGGTATTCGAGCGGCAGTCCGAGGAGCCCTTTGCGCCGGCATCGCCGTTCCCGCTGACGCATCTCGTCGACTGCCTCGAACGGCGCCGGCCGCCGGTGGCGACGATCCAGGACGCGCGCCGTTCGCTCGTCGTGGCGCTGGCGGCGTACGAATCGGCGCGGGAGGGCCGGCCCGTGCACCTGTCGTGGTGAGCCTTGGCGAACAGAGATGACGGAGGAAACGGCTTAACCACAGAGCAACGGAGAAACGGAGATTGAACGGAGCTGTGCGGGTTCGACGGGCGTCGCGAAGCGACGCGGCGCAATCGGATCGAACGTGAAAACGAGCACCCGACGAATTCTGAGGTGTTCGTTTTCACGATCGATCCGATCGCGCTCGTCGGCCTGCTGCGCAGGCCGGCCCGTCGAACCCGCCGCAGTTCCCGTTTAACCTCCGTTGCTCCGTGTCTCTGTGGTGATCCCGTTCGCTCCGTAACCTCCGGGCTCCTAATGTAGGATGTTGCGCATGCCGACGACGTCGTTCGAGCCAAAGTTCATGAAGGTGGGGGTGCTGACGGCGGCGCTGCAGGAGTTGACGCCGCGCGCTGTCCGCGATCCCGATCCGGATCGAGCGATCGAGGAATGGGTGGCGTTCGCCAGGGAACTGAACGCCGGCTACATCCAGTTGTCGGCCGCGCTGCATCCCACCGAGACCGACGTACCGCCCGAGGCGATGCTGGATCCGGTCGCGAACACCCTCGACCTGCGGAAGCCGTTCGACAAGGATCGGGCGCGCCGCGTCGAGAGTGCGCTGAAGGGCAGCGGCGTCGGCCTGTCGGACGTCGGTTACTTCGACAACCTGCTGCACCACGATCCGGCGGTGCGGAAAAAGAAGCACGACTTCATGCTGCGCGTGTTCGACGCCGCGGTGCTGCTCGGCGTCGATGCCGTCTGCGGCTTCGTCGGCCGCAACCAGCAGCGCAGCATGGATCAGAACCTGATCGATTTCGAATCCCAGTTCGTGCCGCTCCTCAAAGCCGCGAAGGAACGCGGCCTGACCTACCGCGTCGAACAATGCCCGATGCCCGGGTGGACGACCGGCGACAACTGGCACAACAACATCGCCTACACGCCGGGCACGTGGATCGCGCTGCACCGCATCTGCGAGCGCCACGGCGTCGGCGATCAGTTCCGCATTCATTACGACCCGTCGCACGCGATCCTCATGGGGCAGGATACCCGCTCGGTCTTTCAGTACCTGAAAGACGCCGGCTACAACTTCCTCATCGGCGGCTTTCACGTGAAAGGCCAGGTAATCGACGCGAAGGGCGTGGCGGGCTGGGGCTACGCCGGCCAGACCGTCGAGCGCGGCGATTGGAACGGCGAACGTCCGTCGGACAAGCCGGCCGATCAGCTGAACGCCTGGAAGAAGCACACGGCCATCGCGGAGCACGAGCTGCCAGGTACGGCGAAGCACGATCCGCTCGCGTACTTACAGAACCGAACCGTCGACTGGCTCGATCACCAGCTGGCCGCGCGCGAGCTGCTGCAGCTCGACGTCGCCAACACACACCTGGTCGTCGAGCACGAGTATCCCAAGGCGCGGCTTCAGGATCGCGAACGCCTCAAGCCGATCCTGCAGGGGTCGATTGCATTCGTGCGCCATATCGATGAGGCGGCGGCCAGCATGTTCGCCCTGCAGCACGAGGTGCTGGCGGGCCAGGGGATTCCGATTCAAGGGGTTGGGCGGCAGGCATATCGGTCTTAAAGAATCCGTCGAGGCTAGGGGCTAGGGGCTAGCTGACGCGACGCAGATTCCTGACCCATCTGCCGCGGATTCCGTCAAAATGTCCTGACCGTGGGACGGGCTTTTATCTTCGGTCTCTGGATCAGCGCCTCGATAGGCGTCACCCTGTCCAGTGTTCAACCCGCGCCACCGGCCGCGCCCGCGGCCATGTTCGACACGTACTGCGTCTCCTGTCACAACCAGCGGCTCCGCACCGCCGGGTTCGCGATCGACAACCTCGATTCGGCGCATCCGGCCACCAACCCGGAAGCCTGGGAAAAGGTGATCGCGAAGCTCCGTGCCGGCTCGATGCCGCCGCCCGGCAGACCGCGGCCCGATCCCGCCACGTATCGTGCGGTGGCGAGCGCGCTGGAGCACGACATCGATCGCGCCTGGCTGGCGAAGCCGAATCCCGGACGGATCAACGCGGTCCATCGTCTCAATCGCACCGAATACAACAACGCCATCCGCGACCTCTTCGCGCTCGACGTCGACGTGAAGCCGCTGCTGCCCGGGGACGAGACCGCCGACGGCAGCTTCGACAACATGGCCGATGCCCTGTCGATCTCGACGGCGCACCTCGAACGGTACATGTCGGTCGCACGGCAGGTCACGCGCCTCGCCACCGGGCTGCCTCCGACGCGTCCGACCGTCGAGACCTTCGAGATTCCACTGCACGTCATGCAGGACGAGCGGCAGAGTGAAGATCTGCCGTTCGGATCCCGCGGCGGCATGGCGATTCGCCGCGACTTCCCGTCCGATGGCGAGTACGCGATCAAGGTGCGGCTGCAGCGGCAGTACCAGGACTACATCAAAGGCATGGGCTGGCCACAGCAGCTCGACGTCCGCCTCGATCACAAGCTGCTGAAGCGGTTCACCGTCGGCGGCGAGGCGAAGGGCCGGCCGGCCGCGTCCAGCTACGCCGGAGACGGCGAGCCCGGATTCGCGGGCGACGACTCCTGGGAAAAGTACATGCAGATTGGTGGCGACGCGGAACTGGAGGTCCGCGTTCCAGTCGCAGCCGGACCGCACGTTGTCGGAGTTGCGTTCGTGCGGCAGCTCTGGGAACCGGAGGGCCTGCCGCAACCGCTGCAGCGCGGCAGAGTGATCACCGACGACCAGGTGTACATGGGTTACGCCAGCGTCGGCTCCGTTCAGATCGGCGGTCCGTATAAACCGCGCGATCAGTACGTAGTGTCCGGCTTCAGCCGGACGACAACCGCCCCCCCCAATCGTCGCGCGGTGTTCACGTGTCAGCCGGCGTCCGTCGCAGAAGAGAAGGCGTGCGCCACCAGGATCCTGACGCGAATGGCGCGGCTGGCGTACCGCCGCCCCGCCACGACCCAGGACGTGCAGACGCTTCTCGAGTTTTTCGACACGGGCCGTCATGAGGGCGGCAGCTTTGACACCGGCATTCAGTTCGCGCTCGAGCGGATGCTGGTCGACCCAGACTTTCTGCTCCGCATTCACGCGCCCGCCTTCGCGCCGCCGATTTCGGAGGCGCTTCGGCGAGACCGGCTTTCTGCCGGCACGGCCGGTCAGCGCGACCTCGAAATCGCGTCGCGGCTGTCATTTTTCCTGTGGGGCAGCATCCCCGACGATCGACTGCTGACGCTCGCCGAGCGCGGCCAGCTGACGAGTCCGTCAACGCTGGAAAAAGAAGTCCGCCGGATGCTGGCCGACCCGCGCGCCAGCGAATCGCTCGTCAACGATTTCGCCGCACAGTGGTTGAACCTGCGCCGCGTCGACGAGGTCGTCGTCGACCCGGAGCGGTATCCCAACTACGACCTCAGTCTTCTGCAGGGATTTCAGCGCGAGACGGAGCTCTTTGTCGGCAGCACGATCCGCGAGGATCGCAGCGTCGTCTCGCTGCTGAACGCCGACTACACGTTCGTCAACGAACGGCTGGCGCGGCATTACGGCATTCCGGGGATCTACGGCAGCCGTTTCCGCCGCGTGACGCTGCCGAATCCGGATCAGCGCGGCGGGCTGCTCGCCGAGGGCGCGCTGCTGGCGACGACGTCGTATCCCGATCGAACATCGCCGGTGCTGCGTGGAAAGTGGCTGCTGAACAACATTTTCGGCCTCCCCGTTCTGCCGCCGCCTCCCGGCGTCGATCAAAACCTGCCCGAGGGCAAGCCGGGCGCCGCGCCGCCGTCGATGCGCGAGCGGCTCGCGCAACACCGTGCGAATCCGAGCTGTGCCAGCTGTCATTCCGCGATCGATCCGCTTGGGTTCGCGCTCGAGAACTTCGACGTGATTGGCGGGTGGCGCACGGTCGACGAATCGGGCCGGCCCGTCGACGCCAGCGGCCAGACCCTGAGCGGCGCAAAGGTCGAGGGCCTCGCCGGCCTCAGGGCGCTGCTGCTCGAGCAGCCCGATCAGTTTCCGCGCACGGTCACCGAAAAACTGCTCGCCTACGCGCTTGGGCGGCCGCTCGAGTACTCCGATCGGCCGGCCGCCCGCACGATCGTGCGCGAGGCGGCGGCACACGACTACCGGTGGTCGTCGATCATTCTCGGCATCACGCAAAGCCCCACGTTTCTGATGAGGACCCGATGAACATGACCTTCCTCACGGCGAAATCGTTGCCGCGGCGCACCGTCCTGCGAGGGCTGGGCGCGACGGTGGCGCTGCCGTTCCTCGAGGCGATGATTCCGGCGTTTTCGCGGCGCGCGCTGGCGGCCGCGAAGCCGGCGCACCGGTTCCAGACCTTCTATGTGCCGAACGGAATGGCCATGGAGTACTGGAAGCCGAAGGGCGAGGGTGCCGCCTTCGAGCTGTCGCCCATTCTGGAGCCGCTGGCGCCCTACCGGAATCAGATGCTGGTGCTGTCGGGCATCAAGGCGAACTGGAACTACATTCACGCCGGCGCCTCGGGGTCGTTTCTCACCGGCACGGTGCGCGGCGGCCGGAATGAAATCGAGATCGTCGCGGACGTGTCGATGGACCAGATGCTCGCGAGGCGCTTCGGCTCCGAGACACAGGTCGCGTCGCTCGAGCTGTCGATGGACGCCCCCGCCAACGCGGGCGCGTGCACCGGCAACCTCAGTTGTGTCTACACCCACACCCTGTCGTGGCGCAGCCCGACGCAGCCGTTGCCGATGGAGTGGAATCCGCGCGCGGTGTTCGAGCGGCTGTTCGGCGACAGCGGCAGCACGGATCGGACGGCGCGCGAGACGAGGCTGCGCCAGCACAAGAGCATTCTCGACTCGGTCACCGCGAAGCTCACCAGCCTCAAGAAGGAACTCGGGCCCGGCGACCAGACGAAAATCGACGAGTACGCCGAGGCCGTTCGCGACGTCGAGCGCCGCATTCAGAAAGCCGAGCAACAGTGGGACGTCGAGCTGCCGACGATCGAGCAGCCGCAGGGCGCGCCACCGGTGTTCGAGGATCATCTCGCGCTGATGCTGGACTTGCAGCTGCTGGCGTTCCAGTCGGACCTCACGCGCGTCGTCTCGTTCATGATCGGCAAGGAGCAGAGCGCGCGTCCGTACCCGCAGATCGGCGTGCCCGAGGCGCACCATCCACTGTCGCATCACAACGACGTCCCGGAGTTGATCGCGCACATGTCGAAGATCAACCGGTATCACACCGAGTTGTTCGCCCGGTATCTGGCAAAGCTGCGCGCCACACCGGACGGCGACGGCTCGTTGCTCGATCACATGACGATTCTCTATGGCTCCGGTATCTCCAACAGCACCCGGCATTCAGGGGACAACCTGCCGCTGCTCGTCATGGGCGGCGGGGCAGGACGCCTGAAGGGCGGCCGTCACCTCACCTATTCGGACAAGCCGACGATGGCGAATCTGCTGGTGACGCTGATGGACAAGCTGGACGTGCCCGTAGATCACATCGGCGGCAGCACGGGCAAGCTGCCGCTCGAAACGCTGTCGGGGGTGTAGAGACAACAGAGATGACGGAGAGAACGGTTTAACCACAGAGCAACGGAGGAACGGAGATTGAACGGAGGGCGCGGGTTCGACGGGCGTCGCGAAGCGACGCGGCGCGATCGGATCGATCGGGAAAAACGAACACCTCAGAATTCGAAGGGTGCTCGTTTTTTCCGATCGATCCGATCGCGCTCGTCGGCCTGCTGCGCAGGCCAACCCGTCGAACCCGGCGCTTCCCGCTTAACCTCTGTTGCTCCGTTTCTCTGTGGTGATCCCGTTCGCTCTGTCACCTCCCTAGCAGCCCGTGGCGCAACTCCATCTGCATTCGAACGGCGATGCATCCCCGCTGGCTGCGTTGCTCCTCCCTCAAATATTCCCGATATTCTCAGTCGTCAGGCCTTGCCATCGGGGCGCCTCGCCGTTCTCGGTGCGACGATGGACTTGCACCACGGGCTGCTAGCGTTCGCAGCGGGAACGCCATGCGACGTTTGATCCTTCTGGCGGCCTTGTCGCTGATGGGGGCGGGCGACAGCACGCCTCCATTGATTGCGGCGACTAAGAACGCCGACAAAGGCGCGCTGCGCGAGCAGCTTCAGAAGGGAGCGAACGTCAACGCCACAGAAGCGGATGGCACGACCGCCCTTCATTGGGCGAGCTATCGCGACGACGTCGAGAGCGCGGACCTGCTGATTCGCGCCGGCGCCAACGTCAATGCGGTGAACGATCTCGGTGCGACGCCGCTGTGGACCGCGAGCCTCAACGCCAGCGCGCCGATGGTCAAGCGATTGCTGGACGCCGGCGGGAATCCGAACATCGCGCTCCTTGCTGGCGAGACGCCATTGATGGTCGCCTCCCGTTCCGGGAATCCCGCCGTCGTCGAACAGCTGATCGCCAAAGGCGCCACCGTGAACGCCCGCGCGACGCGCGGGCAGACCGCGCTGATGTGGGCGGTCGCGCAGCGCCATGCCGAGTGCGTCACGGTGCTGCTCGCCCACGGCGCGGACGTTCACACGCGCTCGGAGGTCTGGAGCGAGGTGATGGCCGTGCCGCCGCACGGCTATCTGGAGTACAACCGCGCCATTCCGCACGGTGGAGATAGCGCGCTGATGTTCGCCGCGCGCGTGGGAGATCTGGCGTCGGCCAGGCTGCTGGTGGCCGCGGGCGCCAACGTGAACGACACCGATGCCTGGGGCGTGAGCGCGACGACACTTGCAGCGCACTCCGGCTCGGTGGACGTCATGGGCTTTCTCCTCGACCACGGCGCCGACGCAAATGCGTCGGCCGCCGGCTTCACTGCGCTCCAGGCCGCGGTCATGCGTCGCGACGACACGATGGTGCGCGCGCTGCTCTCGCACGGCGCCGACGCGAACGCGTCGCTGAAAACCTGGACACCCACCCGCCGCTCGTCGCGCGATTTCAATTTCGCCCCCGAGCTCGTGGGCGCGACGCCGTTCTGGCTGGCCGCCCGGTTCAGCACTCCCGCCGTCATGCGAATTCTCGTGGAGCACGACGCCGATTCACGCTTCGTGCATCACGGCGATCACGTCGTCGAAGGACGAGGCGGCACCGGCTTTCAGCATCGCCGCGATGTGACGACGGCGTTGATGGCGGCCGTCGGTATGGGCGGCGGGATGCCGTGGGTCCAACCCGAACGCGGCGATCGAGAGGCGTTGATGCTCGAGGCGGTGACGCTCATCGTCGAGCAGGGCGTCGACGTCAATGCCGCGAACACCGATGGCCGCACCGCGCTCGACGCCGCCAGGGCGTTGAAATACGAGTCGGTCGTTCAATACCTCCAACAGAAGGGCGCGAAGAGCCGGGGCTCACCGCAGCAGTAGGGGCTCGGGGCTAGCTGTCCCGCGGTCCCGGTACCTAGCCCCTAGCCCGACTCCGCGCGCCGACAGTACCGCAATCTGTGCTTGTCCGCGCGCGCCGCCCGTGGTATGTAGAATACTGTCTAGATAGTTTACTAGCCACGGAGCCGGGACCCTCATGTCCAGAGCCTTTCTCACCTACTCGACCGCCGTCATCCTTCAGGCGGTCGCCAACGGATATCGCTACGGGTTCGACGTCATCGACATCACCGGGCTGCCCGGCGGCACGGTCTATCCGGCGCTGCGCCGGCTCGAGGACGCCGGCCACCTCACGTCGACCTGGGAGAAAGAAGGCATCGCACGCGCCGAGCCGCGGCCGCCGCGCAAGTACTACGAGCTGACGCGCTCGGGCCGCGAGGCGCTCGGCGAAGCGGTCAAACGCTACCGGTTGCTGGAACAGACCCAGCCGAGCCGGGCGCGCACTCCGAAGCCGTCGCGGGCGTGAAGGTTTGACCGTGCGACCGAGTCCTCTTCAAAAGCGATTCGCCGCCCGGCCGCACCTGTGGCTGATCGCGCTCCTCGGCGTGATCGTTCCGCAGCGTCTGCGCGCCGGCTGGCGTCAGGAATGGGAGACGGAGCTGCAATACCGGGAATGGCAGCTCGCGGAGTGGGATCGGCTCGACTGGCGGCACAAGCTCGATCTGCTCCGGCGGAGCGCGAGCGCGTTCTGGGACGCCTTGTCGCTGCAACCGAGACGGCTGGAGGACGAAGTGATTCAGGACCTGCGCTACGGCATCCGGATGCTGTTCGCGCAGCCAGGCTTCACAGCCGTCGCGGTGCTGACGCTCGCGCTCGGCATCGGCGCAAATACCGCGATCTTCACCGTCGTCAACGCGCTTCTGCTTCGACCGCTCGCCGGCGTGACCGAGCCGGACCGTCTGGTTCAGATCGGCCGCAAGTATCCCGACAAGACGTACCTCAGCGACTCCTCCTATCCCGACTATCTGGACTACCGCGCGCAGAACACTGTCATGTCCGGCCTGGCGCTGTTGACGCCCACGGCGTTCCATCTGAGCACGGGACAGGAGGCCGAGCGAGTCGAAGGCGAGTTCGTCTCGGGCAACTACTTCGAGGTGTTGGGAGTGCGGGCCGCGCAGGGTCGTCTGATCGCCGCGTTCGACGAGCAGGGATCCGGCGCGAACCGGGTGGCGGTCATCAGCTATCGCCTGTGGCAGCGCCGCTTCGGCGGCGATCCCGGTGCGGTCGGACGGACGATTCAGCTCGATTCGCACGACTTCATCGTGGTCGGCGTGGCGAGCGAGGAGTTCGAAGGGTCGAAGGTCGGCGCCATTCACGATGTCTGGGCGCCGCTGCTGGCACTTCGACAGATCGAACCGGGCGCGGCATCGCGCCTTGCCGAACGGCGTCCGCGCCTGTTCAACGGTCACACCCGGCTCGAGCCGGGTGTGACCGTTGAACAGGCGCGCGCCGAATTCTCGACCATCGCCGGGCGGCTGCGTCGCGTCTATCCCGATGTCTATGGAGCGGCCGGTTTCGCTGTGGAGCCGGGCTTCGGAAGAGACGTCGAGACGTGGAAAGACGTGCGGCGCTTTGCTTACGTGCCTTTCGCGGCAGTCGGCATCGTGCTGCTGATCGCCTGTGCGAACGTGGCAGGGCTACTCCTGAGCCGCGCCGCGAAGCGCAGCAAGGAAATCGGCATCCGGCTCGCTCTCGGCGCCGGCCGCATCCGCATCGTCAGGCAGCTGCTGACCGAAAGCCTGGCGCTCGCGCTCGCCGGCGGTACGGCCGGGCTCGTCGTGGGCATCTGGCTCACCAAAGCGTTGCGCAGCCCGTTGCCCGAGCG